>JABAOH010006416.1_pt1 | contig 21080 bp, 15 predicted proteins | sample 7062181 | NCBI WGS metagenome assembly JABAOH01 (sample SAMN14538630, study PRJNA623070) | marine sediment metagenome | biome: marine biome [ENVO:00000428]; feature: marine pelagic biome [ENVO:01000023]; material: deep marine sediment [ENVO:00002113]; isolation source: pool of 5 deep marine... | reverse complement strand
CAGCAACACCCGGGAGTGGTTTCACGCCCACAAGGAGGATTACGAGCGGCACGTCAAACGGCCGTTCGACGACTTCGTGGGGGAAATGATTCACCGGGTCAGTGCCCTAGACGCCGCCATCGCCATCGAGCCCAAGGATGCCATCTTTCGCATTGCGCGGGATATCCGGTTCTCCAAGGACAAGACGCCCTACAAGACGCACGTGGCGGCGGTGATCACACCCGGCGGCAGGAAGGACATTCAATATCCGGCTCTGTACTTCAGCTTCGGGATCCACGGTGTCGCGATCGGTGGTGGGATGTATCGACCGGACAAGGACAGCCTGGCCAAGATCCGGGAGGCTATTCGCCGCGACGGCAGGACATTGACTCGAGCGCTTCAGGGAAAGCAGTTCAGACAGTTGTTCGGGGAGCTGCAGGGTGAACGGAACAGGCGTCTCCCGAAGGAGTTCGCCGACGCGCTGCAGCGATTCCCCATCATCGCCAACAAGCAGTTCTACTACTTCGCTGAGTACGACAACCCGCGGCTGCTGCTGAAGTCCGACCTAGCCGACTTTGTCATGCGGCACTACCGTGCAGGGAAGAAGGTGAACGAGTTCTTGAAGGCAGCGATAAGCTAGCCCCCGACCGCGCGGGGTGTCTTCGGCGCGTGTCGTGCGTGGCCATCCGTCTTACCGGACGAGGGTACTGTGATGCATCGTTGCACGACCTTTCTGATCCCGGCACTGCTCCTGGCGGGCAGCGTGGGGGCGCACGGGCAGGAGCCTGGAACCGTTACCGTTGGACCGCTCCAGGTTCGGGCCGGTCAGAAGGTGTCAGGGTTCCTCGAGGTCCCCGCCGGGGTGGATGAGGGGACTCGAATTCCCGTCACCGTGGCACGAGGCGTGCGTCGTGGCCCGGCGGTCGCGTTCATCGCCGGGACCCACGGGTACGAGTATCCCCCCATCACCGCGTTGCAGCGGATTCGCGAGAAGCTCGAGCCGACCCAACTCGCCGGAACGGTGATCCTGGTCCACGTAGCCAACATGCCGTCTTTCCTGGGCCGGACCATCTACTACAGTCCGGTGGATGGTAAGAACCTGAACCGGGTGTACCCGGGGAGGCCGGATGGGACGGTCAGTGAGCGGATCGCCTACGTCATCACCTCCGAGGTGATCGACCGCGCCGACTACGTGGTGGATCTACATGGGGGGGACGGCAACGAGGCGCTGCGGCCCTACTGCTACTGGATGGTGACCGGGGACGAGAATCTGGACACCGCCTCGCGGGACATGGCCGTGGCGTTCGGGCTCGACCACATCGTGATCGACCGCGGTCGGCCGGACGACCCGAACGCGTCGGTCTACACGTCGAATACCGCGTTGACCCGGGGCAAGCCGGGGATCACCACCGAGACGGGGCGGCTCGGCTCCAACGACGCCGTATGGGTCGATCTGGCGGAGCGTGGCGTCTGGAACCTGCTGCGCCATTTCCGAATGCTGGGGGGCGAGGTTGAACGCGCGCCCGCCGTCGTGTGGCTGGATCACTACGAGGTGCTCCGCAGCCCCGTCACGGGGATCTTTCAGCCGGCGGTTCGGGACGGCTATGCGGTGGCGGAGGGCGGACTGCTCGGCGTACTGGTCGATTTCTTCGGTGAGCCGCTCCAAGAAGTCCGCGCGCCGTTCGGCGGTATCGTGAACTACATACTGGGCACACCGCCGGTGAGCGAGGGCGAGCCGCTGGCCATGGTGAGCCGGATCCAGGTCGGTAAGTAGCGCGCTGTCGCTGAGCAGCGACTGCGTGTCATCATCAGTGATACAGGTACCCACTTGACGTCATCTTCGAAGGAGAACTCCATGGCGCAAGAGATTCCTCGTGGACGTTTCGTGTGGTACGAGTTGTTGACCTCTGATCCGGACGCGGCCCGAGGGTTCTATCACGGCCGCGGATGATTCTCTGAGCGCGGATCGGTTTGTGGACGAGGGAAGTGACTGTCTCACCGAGACCAATCCGCGATCGCTTGTCAATCAATCCGCGGCAGGCTGCCACGCCCGGTGGGCGCCCAGCGGTGCATGGGGTTCATGCAATGAGCCTCCGGGACGCCGCACCGGTGCTCCGCCCAGCCCAACGCATGGGCAGACCAGGTGGCCAGCAGGCTACAAGCCATCAGCGTTCATCCGCGCACTATCGGCGGCGAGCTGCGGCACTTCGATTCCGTGCTAATATCCCCGTATGCGCCTGCACGAGTTGGCTGAAACCTCCCGCCGCGTGGGTGAGATCAGCGGACGGCTGGACAAGATCGGGCTGCTCGCTTCCCTCCTCAGGCGGTTGTCGCCGCGAGAGATCGACATCGCCATCGCGTTCTTGTCAGGCTCCCTGCGGCAGGGGCGAGTCGGCATTGGCCCGGTTGCCGTGCGTCAGGCACAGCCTTCTACTGCGGCTGACGAGCCCACTCTGGAGTTGCGGGAGGTCGACGCGGCCTTCGAGCGTATCGCCGGTGTGAGTGGAGCGGGATCGGCCGGCCAGAAGGCGAGGATCTTGCGGGAGCTGCTGGAACGGGCGACGCCTGAGGAGCAGCAGTTCCTCGTGCGTCTCGTCTTCGGGGAGCTGCGGCAGGGCGCCCTCGAGGGAGTGATGCTGGAGGCCGTAGCGCAGGCAGCCAACCTGCCAAGTCGCAAGGTCCGCCACGCGGCAATGACCGCCGGCGATCTCGGAACGGTGGCACGGGCTGCGCTGGTGGATGGTGAGGAGGGACTGTCGCAGTTCGGGATCCACATATTCCGCCCGGTGCAACCGATGCTGGCCCAGCCGGCAAGCGATGTTACCGAGGCGCTGCGCCGCGTCGGGCCCGCGGTACTCGAGTACAAGCTCGACGGTGCCCGCATTCAGATCCATAAGGCCGGTGACGAGGTCAGAGTGTTCTCCCGTCGCCTGCGTGACGTGACGGCGGCCGTGCCCGAAGTGGTGGAGGCGGCGCTCACGCTTCCTGTGCAAGACGTGATCCTCGATGGTGAGGTCATCGCCCTGAGATCCGACGGTATGCCCCGTCCCTTCCAGGTGACGATGCGCCGCTTCGGCCGCAAGCTCGACGTTCAGCGGATGTGTCAGGAGCTCCCGCTCAGTGCGTTCCTGTTCGATGTGCTATACCTCGATGGTCAGGATCTCCTCGAGGAATCCCAGGCCCGCCGCTCCGCGGCTCTCGTCGAGCTCGTCCCACCGGCGCTGGTCGTGCCGCGAATGATGACGGCCGATGTTGAGGAAGCGACGGCGTTTCTGGAGGACGCCATCGGTCAGGGGCACGAGGGCATCATGGCGAAGGCCGTGGGTGCTACGTATGAAGCCGGAAGCCGGGGCCAGGCCTGGCTCAAGCTCAAGCCCGCCCACACCCTCGATCTCGTGGTGCTGGCGGCTGAGTGGGGGCACGGGCGCCGGCGCGGGTTCCTCTCCAACCTCCACCTTGGCGCCCGGGATCCTGGGAGCGGCGGATTTGCCATGCTGGGGAAGACCTTCAAGGGCATGACCGACGAGACCTTGGCGTGGCAGACCGCGAAGCTCCTCGAGCTGGAGATCGGTCGTGACAGCTACACGGTCTACGTGCGACCCGAGCTCGTCGCCGAGGTCGCGTTCAACGACGTGCAGGCGAGCCCGCAATATCCCGCGGGTCTCGCCCTCCGGTTCGCCCGCCTCAAGGGCTACCGGGCTGACAAGACCGTGGACCAGGCGGACACTGTCGATACCGTTCGGGAGATCTTTCTGCGCACGAGTGGACGGTAGTCACCGTCCCCAGGTGGACCGGGCCGGGTCAAGCCGAATACGGTCCGGGCCAAATCACGGCTCACAGCTCACCGCGCACAGCTCACAGCGCACCGCCCCTCAGGTACTCCTCACTCCTTACTCCTCCCTGATTGTCAGGCGGTCCAGCAGTGCCAGCGCGTCACGGGCGGCTGCTCCCGCCGCAGTGTTGTTGAAGATGCACCACACGCTCCGGTTCTTGCTCAAGCCGCTAAGTCTCTGCGCCAGGGATCCCACGAATTCCGCGCCGTACGCCGAGTAGTACATCCGGGGTGACCCGTGCAAGCGAAAGTAGGCGATGCGCAACCAGCCGCCGGGCTCCGCCGCGGGTGGGTAGGGTGGGGGATCCGCGGCCACGCGACCGACTCGGTACTCGGCAAGGAGCGCGTCCGCGTCCCCCTCGAACCATGACGCGTGGCGCGCCTCGAGCACCACGGGTGCGTCGTGCAGGTCCCTTAGAGTGCGGAGGAAGCGCCGCGCCACGGCGCGATCGAAGGCCAAGCTGGGGGGTAGCTGTACCAGCACCGGTCCCAGCTTTCCGCCCAGGCCGCTCACCCCAGAGAGGAACGAGTTGAGCGGTTCTCTCGCGCCCCTGAGCCTGCGTGTGTGGGTGAGTTCCCTGGGCAGCTTGACGGCGAACCGGAACGTCCCGGGAACCGAAGCTGCCCAGCGTTGATACGTCTCCCGTTTGTGCGCGCGGTAGAACGAGGAGTTGATTTCGACGGCGGGGAACACCTGGCCGTAACGCTCCAGGTGCGAGCCGTCCCTGGGAAGCCGTGCCGTGACTTGTCGCGGCACGGACCAGCCTGCGCAGCCGACATGGACCTTACGCACGGGTGCCTGGCCTTCGTGAAAGGGGACTTCCGGGACGCCGCAGGAGACTAGTGTGGCGAGTCAGAAGTTTGCGACTAAGACCACGCGCCGAGTAGTCCCGCAGCGTGGGTGGCGATCCGGTGGTCTCGGCGCCGAGGTACGCCTCAGGAAGCCTGATCCCAGCCGTGGCCCGGCGTCGAGTCCGTTTCTGCCGTGGATTGATCGATAAGTGAACACTGATCAGTCTGACAGAAACTGTGGGGGCGTAGCATGCTACGCCCCTACAATTCAACCACACACCTATCCGCGCTCACAGGATCATCGGCGGCAGTATGATCCGCGTTGAGACGACCATCCGCAGCCGCGCCGCGCGGAGGAACTGCTCGGCGTGTGCGCTATTCAATGAATCTCTTACTCACGACGCCAGTATCCATCCCGGAAGTACGTTGCATATCACACGCTCCCTTGGTGTCGAACCGGCTACTGTCTTTCCTCGGCCCCCTCGCCCTTGGGAATCCGCCGGAGCACCATGCCCTGGATTTCGAGGGCAGCGACCTTACCGTCGCGTCCCAACCGGAAGGACACCATCCCCTTTTCCAGCCACCGCTTGCGCCACACGGTGCGGAACACGTCGTAGTGCCAATGGGAGAGGTCCGCCGTCAGATGCGGCGACCTTTCCAGCACCAGGACGTTCTCTTCCAACCGCACCTGTACCGTTCCATAGAGGCTGTCGATGTAGGTCCCCGCGTAATCCTCGAGCGGAAGCGTCGGCGCGGTACCCTTCACGCGTTGCTGTTCCAGCCGTTCCCGGCGCTTCCGCCCCTCTGCCGCGAGGGAGTCGTACATGGCCTGCATGTCCGTGCTCCAGTCCCGCTGCTCCCGGCCGAGGTAGGCGTCGAATACGCGGTACATGAGGGCGTGCCGCAGCTCCGCGTGGTCACGGTTGGCGAACACCACCAGGCCAAGCTCGCGATCGGGCAGGAGACCCACGATTGCCACTGTCCCGTCGATGCTCCCAGTGTGAAAGGCCACGAACTCCCCACGGTAATCCTGGAGGAACCAACCCAGCCCGTACGCTGTGAAGTGCGGCTGCGTGAGGTGGCCGGTGGGATAGAACTCATCCTCGGGTATGATGACCTGAGGGCGCAACAGCTCAGCGAAGGCGGTGTCGCTCACCAGCTGCTGGTCGCCGGCGCGTCCCTCGTTGAGCAGAAACCGTATCCAGTGCGTCATGTCGGCGACGCTCGAGTACATCGAACCAGCCGGGGCAATCGGATCTACCAGCTCGACGCCACTGATGACACGCAGGGTGTCGTCGATCAGGTCGTGAGGCCTGGCAACATCCTGGTGACCCGCCAGGTCTCGCCCCTGCGTGACGGTTTCACGCATGCCGAGCGGTTGCAGGATCCGTTGCCGTACCAGTTCGTCCCAGGAAGTTCCGTTCACCTCACCCGCGATGATGCCGGCGGTCGCATACGAGATGTTGTTGTACGCGAAGCGCGACCGAAAGCTGGTTGCCGGCTCAACGTGGCGGAGACGGCGGACGATCTCCGGGTACTCGTAGTTGACGCCATACCAGAGGTAGGAGGGGTCGCCGAAGCCCACCCGGTGCGTGAGCAGATCCCGAACCGTGAGCTCCTGCGTCACGTAGGGGTCGCGCAACACGAACCTCGGAAGGTGTCTGGCCACGGGATCATCCCAGCTGAGCTTCCCCCCGTCCACCATCATCGCCACGGCCATGGAAGTGAACGCCTTGGTGGTGGATGCGTTGGCGAAGAGAGTGTGTGTGGTGACGGGATCACGTCCACCTAGTTCCTTGACGCCGTACGCCCTCGCGAAGACCACGGAGTCGTCCTTCACGACGGCGATGGCCAAACCGGGGACCTCCCAGTCCTTCAGAGCCTGTCGCACGTAGGCATCGAACCCACTCAGGGGATCGCGGGCGGAGCGTTGCTGGGCCACAGCGGTGACCGGAACCAGGATTAGGAGCGCTGCGATACGAATGGCGTGCATATGGGTCTCCGGGGGCGTTCGAACGTCGGGCGGCGACGAAACGGTAACCTCGAGAATGGTGCCGCCGCGAGGGAAATTCCCCCCAAGCCGGATGGGCGTCAAGCCGGGGAAGTGTCGGCTGTCAGGGAGACCGCGTGGCAAATCGGGAGACGCAGTGTAGAATGCACATGCGGGGAGCGCTCACGTGTGTGGCAGACCCTCCCCGCCCTGGCGTACGTGAGCGCACCGCCACCTGAATCGCGACTCGAACAGGAGCGCACCTCGATGCGTTCAGTCACTCGCTGTATCCTGGCTGCGGTCATGACTGCGTTGTTTGTCGCTGAAGGGGCGGCACAGACCCGCCCGCAGGAAGTCATGGACTGGGAGAACCCGGCGATGATCGGGCGAAACAAGGAGCCCCCTCATGCCACCTATGTCCCGTACGCTGACGCGAAGACGGCACTCGGGCGGGATCCCACGGCATCGCCGTTCTACCGTTCCCTCAATGGCACCTGGAAGTTCAAGTGGGTGAGCAAGCCCGCCGATCGGCCGGTGGACTTCTACAAGGGCGAATACGACGTAAGTGGGTGGTATGACATCCCAGTGCCGAGTAACTGGGAGATTCTGGGCTTCGGCGTTCCGGTCTACACGAACATCACCTACCCGTTTCCGGCGAATCCACCCCACATCCCCCACGACTACAACCCAGTGGGGTCGTACCGGCGGACGTTCACGGTGCCTGCCGATTGGAGCGACCACCAAGTGTTTCTTCACTTCGGCGGTGTGAAGTCTGCCATGTACGTGTGGGTGAATGAGCAGCAGGTGGGCTACAGCCAGGGTAGCAAGACCCCGGCCGAGTTCAACATCACGCAGTACATCCGTCCGGGTGACAACACCCTCGCAGTGGAAGTGTACCGGTGGAGTGACGGGGCGTATCTGGAAGGCCAGGACTACTGGAAGATCAGTGGCATCGAGCGGGACGTGTACCTGTTCGCGACGCCTGACGTGCACATCCGCGATTTCTTCGTGCTGGCCGATCTCGATGAGCGCTACGCCGATGGCAGGCTGAACGTCACCGTATCGGTACGCAACACCGTTCCGGCGCCTTCTGGGCAGTACCGGGTGCAACTGGAGCTGCTCGATGCCGGTGGGCAGCCGGTTCTCACCGAGCCCCTGCTCCAAGAGGTTGCCCTCGGCGCGTCGGCCGAATCGACGCTTGTGTTCGAGCGCGTGGTAGCCAATCCGGTCAAGTGGACCGCAGAGACTCCCAACCTGTACTCGTTACTGCTCACTCTCGCGGGTCGAACGGGACAGGTGCGGGAGGTGCTCTCGACACGGGTCGGATTCAGGAAGGTCGAGATCAAGAATGGGCTGCTGCTGGTGAACGGCGTGCCGATCACCATCAAGGGTGTGGACCGGCACGAACACGAGCCACGGACGGGGCGTGTGGTTTCCGAGGAGTACATGCTGCGGGACGTCCAATTGATGAAGCAGTTCAATATCAACGCCGTCCGAACCAGCCATTATCCCAACGATCCCCGCTGGTACGAGCTCGCCGACGAGTACGGCCTGTACATCGTCGACGAGGCGAACATCGAGTCCCACGGCATGGGCTACCGCCCGGACGTGACCCTCGGCAACAATCCCGCTTGGATGGAGGCACACCTGGATCGCACCAGGCGGATGGTGGAACGGGACAAGAACCACCCGTCGGTCATCATCTGGTCCCTTGGCAACGAGGGTGGAGACGGGGTCAACTTCGAGGCCACGTCCGCCTGGATCCACGAGCGTGATCCGTCGCGGCCGGTTCAGTACGAGCGGGCCGAGCGGAGACCGCACACGGACATCGTGGTGCCGATGTATGCCCGAATCCCAACGCTGCGGGAGTACGCGTCGCAGCGTCGGGACCGGCCGCTCATCATGTGCGAGTACGCCCACGCCATGGGCAACAGCGTCGGCAACTTCCAGGACTACTGGGACGTGATCGATGCCCACCAGCAACTCCAGGGCGGGTTCATCTGGGACTGGGTCGATCAGGGGTTGTACGCGATGACCCAGGATGGCGAGGAGTATTGGGCTTACGGCGGCGATTTCGGACCGGAGGGCACTCCCAGCGACGGCAACTTCCTGATCAATGGTCTCGTGTTTCCCGATCGCGAGCCGCACCCGAGCCTGTTCGAGGTACGGAAGGTCTACCAATACATCAAAGCCAGGGCCGTCGATCTCGCCTCCGGCGGGATCCGGGTCGTGAACCGCTATGACTTCACCAATCTCAATGCCTTCGACTTGAGGTGGGTCGTGGAAGGGGACGGCGAGCCAGTCGCCAGAGGGACCATTGCAGATTTGGATCTGCCGCCGCACGACTCCACGATGATACGGCTTCCCCTGCCGCGCATCACGCCTGCTCCGGGAGTCGAGTACTTCTTGACCGTGGACTTCGTGCTGAAGGAATCCCAGCCCTTCAGGCCAAAAGGGTTCGCGGTAGCCTGGGAGCAATTCAAGCTGCCGTGGTACGAACCGGTTGCGCCGGTAGAGCAGGACTCCTTGCCGTCAATGCGTGTCTACGACTCGACGGTACAGGTATCGGTGGACGGCCGCGACTTCCAGCTAGTGGTGGACAAGCGGCAAGGTACGATTACGTCGTTCATGTACCGGGGTGTGGAGTTCATCCGGACGGGTCCGGTGCCGAACTACTGGCGTGCGCCCACGGACAACGACTTCGGGAACGGCATGCCCAAGCGGCAGGGTGTATGGCGTGAGGCGGGAACGAACCGAGAGGTCGAACGCGTGACCGCGCGGCAAGTGAGTCCTCAGCAGGTCCGCATCGACGCCGTTGCCAGGATACCGGCGGGGGGCGCCCGCCACTACACCTCCTATGTCGTCTACGGGAGCGCTGACGTGGTCGTCACCAACCGATTCGTGGCTGGCGACACAGGCCTTCCCGACATGCCGCGGTTCGGCATGACCATGACGCTCCCGGCGGAATTCAACCGTGTTGCCTGGTTCGGGCGTGGCCCGCACGAGAGCTACTGGGACCGGAAGACGGGTGCGCCGGTGGGCGCGTACGGCGGGTCTGTCATGGATCTGTACCATCCCTACGTCCGGCCCCAGGAAAACGGCAACAGGACGGATGTTCGCTGGGTGGCGCTCACCAACGACGCCGGCATGGGTCTGCTGGCGGTGGGGGAGCCGACACTCAGTTTCAGTGCCTTCCATCTCCTCAATGCCGACTTCGACGAGGGGCCCGAGAAGCGGCAGCGGCACACTTACCATCTGGAGCGCCGCGATCTGGTGACGCTGAATCTTGACCATCGGCAGATGGGTGTCGGCGGGGACAACAGTTGGGGCGCCCGACCCCACGAGGAGTACACCCTCCCGGTGCGCGAGTACGCCTACAGCCTGCGATTGCGTCCGTTCGCCAGGAGCGACGGGACGCCTCTGCAGCTGAGCAAGCTCAGGTTCCAGTGAATCGAAGAGTCCGTTGGATGCCAGTGTCCCGAGTTGGAGGTTCGTGACCAAGACCATGCGCCGAGCAGTCCCGCAGCGTGGGTGGTGGTCCGGTGGGGCCACGGATGGTTACGCGGATCAACACTGATCAGTCATCCGTGGTAATCCGCGCATCAATCCGTGGCCCCGGCGAGAACGTCACCGCGCGGAGGGACTGCTCGGCGCGTGTACCATGCAACGAATCTCTGAATCACCACTTATGTGCGGCGTCCCAGAAGTTCGTTTCATATCACACGCAGCGGTGGATCCCTCCGGGCGCTAACGTACCGACGGACTCGACGCCTGCACCGAGGCGAGCGATGGACGCCGTGATGGCGGAGTCGGCGCCGTGACCGCCGGTACTGCCGCGCCCTTCGGGATCCACCGCTGCGTGGCGTCCATGGAACGAACTTCTGGTGCTGCACACTAGAGGGGGGGCGATGCGACTGTCCAACGTGATCACCGCCGTGGACGCCCACGCCTGTGGGGAGCCGGGACGTGTCATCACCGGAGGCGTGCTCGACGTTCCGGGTGAGACGATGTTCGACAAGAAGGCGTACCTGGAGAAACACGCCGACCACCTCCGGCAACGCATGCTACGGGAACCGCGGGGCTATCCAGCTCTGTGTTGCAACCTGATCCTGCCGCCGACCCATCCGGCCGCCGATGCGGGCTTCGTGATCATGGAGCAGACCGAGTATCCCGCCATGTCGGGGAGCAACACCATCTGCGTCGCAACGGTCTTGATCGAAACGGGTATGGTCCCGGCGCAAGAGCCCGTCACCGAGCTCGCCCTGGAGGCTCCGGCAGGCCTCATCCGGGTGCGTGCGGAGGTAAGCAGCGGGAAGGTCACGAGCGTTACGTTCGAGAACGTGCCGGCGTTCGCGGCGCACCTCGACGCCGAGATCGACGTTCCCACCCTCGGCCCCGTGACCGTGGACGTTGCGTACGGCGGGATGTTCTACGTGATCGCCGATGCCGAGCCGCTTGGTCTGTGCCTCGCGCCGGACGAAGGACGTGAGATCGTGCGCCTGGGCGAGATGATCAAAGCGGCCGCGCGAGAACAGCTGCCGGTGGCACATCCGGAGAACCCCGCCATCTCGGGCGTCACCATCTCACAGCTCTCCGGCCCACCCAGCCAGCGTGGCGCTTCGCGCAAGAACGCCGTCGTCGTGTCGACCGGCACCTTGGATTGGGAGCGACCGGAGACCTGGACCGGCGCCATCGATCGGTCGCCGTGCGGTACTGGGACCTGTGCGAAGATGGCGGCGCTCTTCGCCAAGGGTGAGCTCGGCCTGGACCAGGATTTCCGCCACGAAGGCATCCTCGGGACCATCTTCACAGGTCGGGTGACCGGTGAAACGCAGGTGGGACCGTATCGGGGGATCACCTCGACGCTCAGCGGCCGGGCCTGGATTACGGGCATGAATCAGTATGTGCTCGACCCGGATGACCCCTTCCCGCAGGGATTCACGGTTGGCGATATCTGGTGACGGGCGGCAGGCTAGACGTTGGCAGTAGTGGCAGGGAATCCGCCTGACCTCAGCCCGCGAGAGCTAGTCGAGTTACGGTCCCCGTTCAGGCTCCGTGGTGGGCTCCAACGTCATCCACTCCGGCAGGTCTGACGTAGGTGGCTTCTTTCCGTAGAAGAAATCGTCCGCCCAGATCGCTGCTCTCCTGAACAGCGACGAGTTGTGCACGCCTCGCCGCACCAGATTGTGCAGCAGGCTGTCGGGATGCGAGTACGGGCACGCTGCGACACACCGGGCGCAGTCCGTCCCAATGGTGCACCACAGCGTGAAGCAGCTCTCCGAGTCGATCTGCCATCGTCGTACGCCGTCGATGATCTTCCTGTCCTCAAAGGAGATTGCCCTGCTGGGACACACGTGCGCGCATTTCTTGCAGTGCGTGCAGAAGTCGATCATCGTGGGATCGCGCTTCCGTCCGTCGGCCACCAGCGGTAAGTCGGTTGTCACCGCGGCGATTCTGACTCTCGGCCCGAGCTGGGGCGTCATCAACAGGCCCATTCTTCCGATCTCGCCAAGGCCTGCGTCCCGGGCCACCAGGGGACAGACGACCCGGTAGTTGCCATCGATGTGCGCCCGTGCGGGGTACCCCAGACGGCGTATGAACTCGGCTATCTGCACGGCAATGGCACCGGAGGCGAGGTACTGCTGAGCGGACTCCATGACGGTCGGCCCCAGGGGAGCCCGGTCCAGCATACCCTTGTCCATCTCGACCGTCAGTGCGATGGCGAACTCGTGCGCCAGGGTCACCGGCTGTCCGTAGTCGTCGCCCCGACCGATGACGCTATAGAGGTGGTAGTCCCTGAGTTCCGTCACACCCACGGACACAGCGCCGAGCTTCAGGGCCCAGCGCTTGATGAAGGCGGACATCTCGGCCGGATCGGAGGCAACCTTCTCGGTGGCAGGCACTCCGTCCACGAACGGTCTGAGATGCTCGACGGTCGTGAAGCTGGCATCGGCCGCGGCGAATGCGTAGGGGTGATACGCTGATGCGCCTTTCGTGAGTAAGCCGGGTTTGGCCCTGAACTGGTCGTCAGGTGCCTTCTTGGCGGGATTGGCCGCGTAGTACTCCTCGAACCGTGCCGTCCCGGGCCTCAGCAGCCTCCTCGAGAACATGATGTCGCGCTCATCGATCCTCTGCTTCGGCGTGCCGCTCTCGATGCGTGGGCGCCGTCCCACAGGGATGATGAGTACGAGTGCGACGGCTGCCGTGAGCAGTACCAGGGCCACGGCCACGGGCGTCTGATACCGGAAGTTGACGAGTCCCACGAGCAGGTAGGGAAGGGGGAGCACAATTGCCAGCACGGATGCCCGGCCTGCGGCTCGGGGCTCATTCTCCCGGAGTGAGGCGATGGTCGCGTAGGTCAAGCCGAGCAGGATGAGTGCTCCGATGCCGACTGTTGCCGCGTTGAGGAGTGTGAGGTCGCCGGTCAACACTGTTTCTTCGCCATCATCCGGTTGGCATGCTCCCGCTTGCCTGAGTCACTGGGTCCCCCAGTGGATCGCATCACACGTCACAGTTTCGGGGGTAATGTACCGCCCGGAAGCCGGATTGGCCCATCGATAAGCACTGGCGGTCAGGGGGTCGTGTGGGTCACCTTCTAATGGCTGCCGCAGACCGGTTTACAGCCTAAGGAGTGTGGCGCCTCAGAAGTTCGTTTCTGCCGCGGATTGATTGGCAAGCGATCGCGGATTCATCTCGGTGAAACGGTAGGGGCGTGGCATGCTACGCCCCTACTGCAACGCGTCCACAGAGCGATCAGCGTTCAGGGAATCATTCGCGGCCGCGAGAGGGCCCGGAGGGACCCACCGGTGCATGTGACATGCAACGAACTACTGGACAGCCCGCTAGCAGGGTGCTGAAGAAGAGGGCGATAGAGGCGATACGTTCACAACGACCATCAAGCGTGAGGATCGGGGCACCATGGATAGAGAAAACGATTCCGAGACGAGCCGAAACGAGCTAACCCGTCGGGATCTGATCAAGCTGGGCCTCGTGGGGGTGGGAGCCGCAATGGCCGGTGGCTGTGCTCCGGGGGCCGCTGCTCCGGTGACCCCACGACGCCGCGGCCTGGGCCCGGCACCGGCAGAGCCGTTCGCGGCTCCTCCGATGGAAATCGTCCGGATCGGATTCGTCGGTGTGGGTGGCATGGGGACTGTGCACTGCGAGAACCTGCTGAACATCGAAGGAGTCCGACTCACGGCGATCGGTGACATCGTCGAAGAGAAAGTCCGGAAGATCCAGGACATGGTAGTCGAGGCAGGGCAGCCTAGGCCGACCGGGTACTTCCGCGGCGAGTGGGACTTCGTGCGGATGTGCGAGGAGGAAGACCTTGATCTGGTATTCAACGCCACCCCGTGGCGTTGGCATGTCCCTGTGTGTCTGGCCGCGATGACGAACGGCAAGCACGCGGCCACTGAAGTCCCCGCCGCCGTGACGATCGACGAATGCTGGCAGTTGGTGGAGGCTGCGGAGAAGTATCAGAAGCACTGCGTCATGATGGAGAACGTGAACTACGGCCGCTGGGAGATGATGGTCTTCAACATGGTGCGGCAGGGGATGTTCGGCGAGATCCTCCATGGTGAGGGCGGCTACCTGCACGACCTGCGGGACATCAAGTTCAGCTCCGAAGGTGAGGGACTGTGGCGCCGGGCGCATTCCATGAAGCGCAACGGTAACCTGTACCCCACGCATGGCCTGGGGCCGGTTGCCAATTGCATGGATGTGAACCGGGGCGACCGGTTCGAATACCTGGTCTCCGTGAGCAGTCCGTCCCGCGGGCTGCAACTCTATGCCCAGGAGCACTTCCCTGCGGGCTCGTCGCAGCGGCAGGAGAGCTTCGTCCTTGGGGACGTGAACGTGAGCCTCATCAAGACCGCCAAGGGCAGGACGATCTTCGTGAGTCACGACACCAACCTGCCGAGGCCCTACAGCCGTATCCATCTAGTTCAAGGGACCAAGGGGCTGTTCCAGGGTTATCCCAATCGTGTGCATATCGAGGGCAGGAGTCCGGGGCACCGCTGGGAGGAGGCCGAGGACTACCTCGAGGAATTTGAGCACCCCCTCTGGAAGGCCCTGGGCAGGCGGGGCGAGGGCGTAGGGCACGGTGGCATGGACTATCTGGAAGACTATCGGCTCATCAAGTGTCTGCGAGAGGGGCTCCCCACCGACATGAACGTGTATGACGCGGTCGCCTTGAGTGCTGTGTCCGAACTGTCGGAACGCTCGGTGGCGAGCAGGAGTCGGCCGTTCGACTTCCCGGACTTCACGCGGGGTCGCTGGGAGGCGTACCCGCCGCTGGGGATCGTGCAGGCGTAGTCCTATCGGAGCTCAAGCGCTGCTGTTTCGTGAGTCAGAGATTCGTTGCATAGCACACGCGCCGAGCAGTCCCCTCCGCGCGGCGGCGTTCTCGCCGGGGCCACGGATTGATGCGCGGATTACCACGGATGACTGATCAGTGTTGATCCGCGTAACCATCCGTGGCCCCGCCGGACCGCCACCCACGCTGCGGGGCTACTCGGCGCATGGTACTAGTCACAAACCTGTGACTCGCTCCAGGGCGCTGGTGACTCGAGCACGAACCTTCGTTGACCGAGGGCCCGATCCCCCTATCTGTCCCTGAGCACTACTTCGAGTAACACAGGCCGGTGGTCGGAGGCAATCGGCTCGTGGATCACACGGGATTCGACGACCTCGAACCGTTCCCTTGGTCGATAGATGATGAAGTCGATCTCCCTGTCCGGCTCGGTGGAGGGGAAGGTCAGGTGATCCTCGCCCTTTGCCGGAATGGTCCACGATTGCCTGAGGAGCGCCATAACCTCGGACTCCGGCGTGGAATTGAAGTCCCCTGCCAGGATGACCGGTCTCCCCTCGTTCTCGTAGATGTCCACGATCCGACTGGCCTGGGCGTACCGCTCCTCGGCTGTGGCGTATAGATGAATGCCGACGACGATCACCTCGGCCCCGCTCTCCCCAACGCGAATGGTGGCTGCCAGGGCGGAACGCGGCTCTCGTCCCTCGGGTAACCGGTGCTTGGTCGTGGCTGCGATGGGGTATTTCGAGAGAAGCGCCATCCCGTATTGCCCACCCTGGTAATCCATGAAGTCGCCGAACACGGCGTGCATGCCTGTGAGTTCACCCATAACGGCGGCTTGATCAACGCCGCCGGTGCGTTCTGCTCTCCTGTCCACCTCTTGCAGCGCAACGACATCCGGGTCCAGGCGCTGGATGACTCGAGCCGTTCGCTCGAGGTCGATCTGCTCGTCCATCCCCAGGCCGTGGCGAATGTTGTACGCCAGAATGCGGATGGTCTCCTGTGATTGATCGGATGGTTGGCCGGTTGGAGTGTGGAGCAGTGAGGTGGTGAAGCCGGATGCGGCCGGCAAGAGTGCCGCCCACGACAACGAGAGGAGGAGCCGGCGTACGTGCGTCATGGCAGTTCGATGCGATAGGCCTCCATGGCGTAGTATTCCGGCAGGCCCAGTCTATCAGCTTCGGCCGCGGTGTCGAGATTGCGCGCCTGGACTCGCTGCCAGAATTCGCGGTCGTCGTACCCGCCGGGGAACGCCGCCACATCCTTTTGCGATTGATGCTTGAAGATGGCGAGGATCTTCCTGCGCAACTCTTCCTGAGACAGCGGAACCAGCACGTCTGCTTGCGTGATGGACCACTCCTCCCACGCCCCCCGATACAGCCAAACCTCAGGCGGCGTCTCAGTGTAACGGGCGAGGGCACGGTCGATTGCTGACTTGCACATCCTGTGCGTGCCATGGGGGTCGGAGAGGTCGCCGGCCACGAACACGAGCTCCGGGCGCACCTCGTGGAGCAGCTGAACGACAATCTCGACGTCCTCCTCGCTGATCGGCCGCTTGCGGACTTCACCGGTGTGGTAGAACGGCATGTTCAGAAACCGCGCCGCTTTCGGCGGCAGCCCGAGTTCTGCGATGGCGGCTACGGCCTCGGACTCCCGGATGACGCGCTTGAGTGCTTGCACCTCGTCGGAGTCGACGTCGCCCGGCCGCTTACCCTTTAGGCCGCTATCCTCGATGGCGTGCCGGGTCCGTCGGACTTCGGCCCGCTCGATCCCGAGCGTGGGCGCTGCGCGCTCGACGAAGCTCAGATGACGCCTCACGTCGTGATCGAACACGGCGATGTTCCCACTGGTCATGTAGGCGACCGAGATCTCGTTCTCGTTTTCCCAGAGTTTCCGCAGAATACCGCCCATAGAGATCACGTCGTCATCGGGGTGAGGTGAGAACGCGAGGATCCGCTTCCCGGTCGGCAGCTTCGCCCGCCCGCAAATCTTGTCTCTCAGTCTGCTGAACACCTCCCCATTCGGCTCACCGGCCGACTGATACTTGGATAACAAGGGACTCAAGTCATTTTCCCGATAGTCCTTGGCGGTCAGCTTGAGGATGGCCTTCTCGGTACGGTCGGCCAGCCAGACAACCGCCCGTTCGGTCATCTCGGGGGTCCATTCGACCGGCTCGAGTACCCACGGGGTCTTGATGCGGGTGAGCTCGCCGGCAGCGGGCAGATCCAGGTACACCGTGGCGCCCGCGTGCTGCTGGAGATAGGTGGCTGTCACATTCGAAGAGATCTCGTCCTCGACGGCCTGGCGGACGATGGCTGCCTTGTGCTCACCCGTGGCGATGAGGGCGATCTCTCGTGCCTCCAGGATGGTCGCCACGCCCATTGTGATCGCTTCAGCGGGGACGTTGTCCTCGCCGAAGAAGTCGGCGGCTGCGTCCTTCCTGGTGATGGTGTCCAGGGTGATTAGCTGGGTGCGTGACTCGGGGGGGGAACCAGGTTCGTTGAAGCCGATGTGACCGCTCCGGCCGATCCCGAGGATCTGAAAATCGATCCCGCCCACAGCCCGGATCGCCTCCTCATACTCTCGACAGTGGCCTGCGACCCGCTCCCGGGCCACGCTGCCGTCGGGAATGTGGACGTTCGCGGGGTCGATGTTCACCTGGGAAAGGAGATTCTCCATCATGTACCGCCGGTAGCTGTGGATGCTACTCGGCGACATTGGGTAATACTCGTCCAGATTGAACGTGATTACGTGGGAGAAATCGACGTTGCCGCCCTGGTGCCGGCGAATGAGCTCCCGATAGATGCCGATGGGCGTGCTGCCGGTAGCCAGGCCCAGCACGCACCGTCCCTTGGCCTCGGTCTCCCGTTGAATGATCTCGACGACCCGGTCGGCGAGGAGCACGGCGAGATCGTCGGGATCCTCCACGATCACCGTACGGACCCGTTCGCGTTCTCGGGATCCTTCGATGGCGGCCACCGTTCTGGAGACGGCTATGTGACTCACGTGCGACATACTCGAGCCTGCCTGCCGAGGCGGGTGGGTTGTCCTCCTACAATGTACTCAGTTGGGTGGGCCGCGATGCTGGTCGATACGATTGACGGACTACGACCCACGGCGTCTCTTTGTACTTCGCTGGTACGCTGGGTCGGCGGGGTGCTGGGTGTTGGGTGCCAGGGTGTTGGGTGCCGATCTCGCGTATGCCGCACAGCCAAGCACGTGACACCTGCAGCGAATGGGCTCTATTCCGGAGGCTGTATGAGACTCCATGATATCGGTTCACCGCCAAGCGTGCTTCGAGTCCTTGTCATTCCGGTGAGCGTGTGCACGGTACTCGCCGGCTGCGCCGGAGCGACCGGGCAAGAGAAAGTACTCCTGATTGGTCTCGACGGCGTTCGGGTGGACGTACTGGCATCGGCCCGTACTCCGAACATCGACGCGCTCATTGCCGACGGCACCTTCAGCGATCAGGCGCAGACGCGTGCCCCCACCGTCAGCGGCCCAGGTTGGTCCAACATGCTCACCGGGGTGTGGTCGCCCAAGCACCGCGTGATGGGGAACAACTTCACAGGGAACGACTACGCGACGTATCCCGATTTCCTCACCCGGTTGGAGAGGATCGATTCCACGTTCAGCACGTTCGCGGTCGTCGACTGGCCGCCCCTGGGGGATACGACCTCGGGCGGACCCCTGATTAGCGACGGCATCGACGTCAAGCATGTGGTCAGCGGTGACGCGCTGGGCTATCCGCACGCCGATTCCCAGTCGGTGGATATTGCCGTCGAGCACCTTGCGAGCGAAGATGCGGATGCCGCCTTCGTTTACCTGGGAAACATCGACGTCGTGGGTCACGCGACCGGTTCCCTGGCACCGGAATACCAGGCTGCCATCGAGGCGGCCGATGTCCAGGTTGGGCGGCTGGTGGAGGCGGTGCGCAGCCGCGCGACCTATGACCAGGAAGACTGGCTGATCCTCGTCTGCACCGATCATGGACGCCAGGACGACGGGGGACACGGGGGACTGTCGTCCCAGGAGCTGACGATCTTCCTCGTGGTGAGTGGGTCGTCCGCGTTGAAGGGTGCGCCCCAGGACACTCCCAACATCGTAGACATCGCCGTGACTGCTCTGGCGCACCTGGGTGTGGCGGTGGACCCGGCCTGGCGGCTCGACGGGCGGGTGGTCGGGTTGGCCGGTTCGGAGTGAGGCCACTGGAGCCGGCAATCCAAGGGCCGCGGCTGGAGCAGCTCCAGAGCGCCTTCGCTCGGCTGTACGGCTCGCCGGGCGGCAGCCACGTGGTTCGCGCCCCCGGGCGGGTCAACCTCATAGGGGAACACGTCGACTACAACGGGCTCGCTGTGCTACCGATGGCCATCCAGCGGTGCGTGGCCATTCTCTATCGACGCAGAGACGACAGGACGGTCCGGATCGCCAATCTCGACCCGCGCTTCACGCCACGGACCTTCACACTGGACACGAGCATCGAGCCGTTCCCTGCGGGAGACTGGGGGAACTATGTGAAGGCGGCAGCGCAAGGACTGGCCCGACGATTCGGATCGATCTGTGGATTCGACGCGGTGGTGAGTTCGGACATCCCCATCGCCTCGGGGCTCAGCTCTTCATCGGCGCTGGTGGTCGCCAGTGCACTCCCGTTGGTGCAGGCAAACGACCTGGCAATCCAGCGGATCGAGCTCGCCGAGCTGCTAGCCAGGGCGGAGCGGTACGTCGGCCTCCAGGGCGGGGGCATGGATCAGGCCATCTGTCTGGAAGCCAAACCGCACTCGGCGGCGCGGATCGAGTTCGACCCCTTGCGAGTGTCCGACAGGCCGATCCCCGGTGAGTGGCAGTTCGTGGTTGCCTATAGCCTGGTTCGGGCCGAGAAGTCCGGCGCGGCTCGCGACATCTACAACGCGCGGACCAGAGAGTGCGGCGAGGCATTGGCGATCGTCACGCAGGGCCTGGGCCTTGGCAGCGAGACCCAATCATACACGACCTTGATTGCGAACGTCGGGGTGGAGGTGCTTCTCGAACGGGCGGCTGGCCTGCTCGACGAGAAGCTGGGGCGGAGGTTTCGGCACGTGGTGACCGAGGCTACGAGGGTGGACGAGGCCGAGGCTGCGATGGCGGACGGTGACCTGGGGACCTTTGGCCGGCTGATGTCCGAGTCCCATCTGAGTCTCAGGGGTGACTATGAGGTGAGCTGCCGGGAACTGGACGAACTGACCGACATCGCGCTCCTCGGTGGTGCCGTTGGAGCTCGGCTCACGGGTGCGGGCCTCGGGGGGTGCGTCGTGGCACTGTGTGCTGGCGAGGGCGTCGAGACTGTGCTTCGGGAATTATCTGATCGGTTCTATCAGACTCGGGAGTACGACGGTAGCCTGGCGGATCACCTGTTTGTCGCTGAGCCCTCCGAGGGAGCGTCGGTAACAGCGCTCTGAGTGGTTTCGCTTCAGGCAGACCGCGGTGCGAAACCCGGAGAGGGGGCTAACGTAGTGCGTTGCGTAGGGGTCGCAGCTGGCGCGGGGACTTGCGCGGGACAATGTTGACTGAGGGGGAGCGGGGTGGACACGGCCCGGCTCCAACCGTCACCGCCAGTGTGAAGCTCAGCTCGAGGTGCCCATGCCGCCGTACGACATCATGCCACTCGCAGCGATCGCGCTGCTCTGTGCGACCGGTCTTGCCTGTTTCAGGATGTGGATCGCGGGGCGAACGCGGCGTCACCACGAGGTCCAAGGGGAGAAGGTAGAACGACTCGCCGACGCCGTGGATGGCCTGTACGAGCAGATGGGGGAGATGCGGGATAGCATCGCCGAGCTGCACGAGCGGGTCGATTTCGCCGAGCGGTTGCTGACAAAGGGAAATCAACGAGACGTAAAGCGGCTAAATGCCTCGACGCCGGTCTAGTGGACCGTTCCACAACTGACGCGAGTATCCCCGGGCGCGGCTGGCAAAGGCTCCGGCGCGGGCCGCGTGCTCGTGGGATTTGAGTCACGGTCCGTTGGGTGCTGCCGCCTGATTCGCACGCAGTCGTAAGGACAGCGAGAGGGATTCATGCCGGAAGAGATTGCGATACTGATCTTGGTTGGGATGCTCGGCGGTTTCGCGCTGGGCGGGCTGAAGATGATACTGGCGGCGCGTGTGGCTCGTCGCGGCCAGGTGGGGCGCGAGGAGTTCGATCGCCT
>JABAOH010006183.1_pt1 | contig 21082 bp, 17 predicted proteins | sample 7062181 | NCBI WGS metagenome assembly JABAOH01 (sample SAMN14538630, study PRJNA623070) | marine sediment metagenome | biome: marine biome [ENVO:00000428]; feature: marine pelagic biome [ENVO:01000023]; material: deep marine sediment [ENVO:00002113]; isolation source: pool of 5 deep marine... | reverse complement strand
TGGTCGTACCGTGGCTCAGGAGGACCTCGGCGCGGCCGCGGGCCGAGGCGAAAAGCTCGTCCTCGCTCGCCGCCCGCGTGTCGCGGACCGTCGCATGAATGCCCCCGCCCGCTTCGAATATTTCCATGTAGGACGCGCCGCGGAGGCGCATCTCGTATTCTCCCGCGCGCGAGCCGCCGTATATCAAGTGGGTGTGGCAATCCACGAGGCCGGGCGTGACGAGGCGGCCGCCGCAATCGAGCGTCTCGCAATCGGCGCCGGCGCTTTTCTCCAGGTCCGCGCGCGGCCCAACGGCGGCGACGACGCCGTCGCGCGCGAGGATGGCGTCGCCTCGAGCCAGAGTTTTTTCGGCCAACGCGGCGCCGCGGCGAGGGCCGCCCGCGGCGGTGAATATTTGGCCCGCGTTGTACATGAGTAATTCGCGCACGGTCAAAATTCGGGGACGCCCTCTTTTAGAATGAAGACGCCACCGTCGGTCACCAATGTCGGCGAGAGGATGACGCCGTCCACGTGGACCGCGACGTCGTTGGACCCGCCGAAGCCGACGTTGTTCCCCAACGCGAGATGGACCGTGCCGGCGATTTTTTCGTCTTCGAGGACGGCGCCGGTGAGCTTTGCTGTGGGGTGGGTGCCGATGCCGATTTCGGCGAGCGTCTTGCCCGCGGCGCCGAAGGGTTCGATTAACGCGGCGAGCGTTTCGGCCTCCTTGCCTCCCTCAATCGAGGTCGCGACGCCGTCCTCGAACGTGAGCACTATGGGTTCGGCGAGGAGCCCTACGCCGCCGAACGAGCCGTCGAAGGCCGCGACGCCGGTGCTACCCTCCAGCACGGGCCCGGCGCAGACTTCTCCCGCGGGCAGGTTGCCGAAGTCGCCCGCGGCGTGGTAGACGCCTGTGTCGGCGAAATATTCGAGGTCCGTTACGTTTATCGTGAGGTCCGTTCCCGCGGCCGAGGTTAACCCTAAGCTCCGGACGCCTTTAAGCGCGTCGGCGAGTTTTCGGCTCCGGGCGGCGACCTCGCCGTAGTTTACGGCCATCGTCCGGGCCATCATATCCTCGGTTATGCCCGGCATGGAGGCGCAGCGGGCGCCGGCTTCGCTCGCGGCCTTGCGGGCCCGCGTGTGCGAGAGCGACGCGCTCGTCGGTAGAAGCAGGACCTCGCTTTCGCGCATGAGGGCTGCGACCGGCGCGGGCGGTTCCTCGCCGCTAATTCGCCGCGCCCTGATTACCGCGAGGACCGGCTCGGCACCGAGTTCTCCCGCTTCGCGGGCGAGGGCTTCGCCGACGGCGCGCGTCGGGTCGTCCGTGACGACGGTAACGGTTTCGCCGGCGCGCACGCCCATGCAATTTACGAGCGTCCGGCGCGCGGCTTCTTTCAACCCTTCAAACGGCATAAGCTTTCTCTGCAGGTTTTACGAGGGACCGGAATCGTGCAGGCTCGGCTTCGGCCCCGCGGCGTCGACGAATACGGAATAACGCTCCCCCGGCGCCGATAAGGCCCCCCGTTAAGGAGGCCCCGGCGGCAAATCTTAGGTCATACGTTACGCGCGCCGACGTTTATATTAACCGAACTCAACGTAGAATTCGGTGAGGTTGCGGACTAAGCCGTTGAGCGCGGCCTGTTGGCCTTCGTAAACCTCGGCCTCTGCGAAGTCGTCTACGCCGTCGTAGATTTTATCTTTGAGGTCGTCGAATTTTTCTTCGCGGCCGGTGGCGGAAGGCGGTATCGCCGAGCCGAAGAAGTTCTTCTGGGCTTCTCGCATGTTAGGCATAATGTGTTTCATGTCGTTGTAACGCTTCTCGTTGAGCGCGAGGTCCATATCCTTGACGAGAACCAGCAGGCGGACCGCTTCGTCGCCGGCGGTATTGACGTTATTCCTTTCGTGGAGGGCCAAGATTAATTTCTGCGCCTCGAAGATGCTGGCCTTCGCGTCGCCGAGCCGGTCCGCCTCGACTTGGCTCTTGATGTCGGCCATTATCTTCGTTAGGGCCGAGATGCGGTTTTCCCAATCGTTGTCGCCTTCGAACGCGTCGGGCGGTTCTTGAGGCCAGGCGCGTTTGACTTCGCTGAAGGCGGCTTCGCCCTGACCCGCGGCCTCGGCGGCTTTCGTTTTATCGGGCGTGAGGGAGATGAAGCGGATCGCCTCCCGGAAGTTGGCGTAACCTTCGTCGAATTTGGCGACGTCGCCCTCGGCGGCGGGCTCGCCGATTCCGGGACGCTCCGCTTTCTTTTTGGCACAGCCGAAGCCCAAAGCCAGCAGCGTAACGAGGCTTAGGCAAATCAATGACCTCATAATTTTATCCTCCTGGAAGGCTTTTAGAGAAAGTTAAAAGTACGCCGCTACCCGCGTGAATTTAACACCTTGCCCGGAGGCTGTCAAGGAAATCGTTGACGCGGCTCGCGGCCTCGTCGGGAGTGACGGACGCGAGGCAGCGCCGGTCGTCGCACGCGGGGAAATACCCGTCCCGGTAACAAGGGCGGCAGTCGGTCTCGTAAGATAGGATAAGCGACGGCGTACGCCAGGGGCCGTTTAGCTTCGCGTCGGTGGGGCCGAAGAACGTTATCGTCGGCGCACCCGCCGCCGCGGCGACGTGCATGGGCGCCGAGTCGTTGCCCACGAACGCGGTCGCTCTTTTGAGCAGCAGGTACAGGGCCGGCAGCGACGTCTTTCCGGTCACGTCCGGGACGCCGGTGGCCGCGGCCACGGCGGCGTTCAGTTCGACGTCGGAAGGCCCGCCCACCAACGCCACGTCGAAGCTGCGTTTTAGAATGTTGATGAGCTCGACGTAATACGCCGCGGGCCAGCGTTTGGCCTCCATCCGCGTCTTCGGGTTTACGCCGCCGCCGGGGGCGACGACGAGCAAGGAGCGGCCGCGGAGGGCCGGCTCCGCCAGAAGGTGCGCGGCTTCCCTTTTCGCTTCTTCGCCCGGCACAATCACCATGGGGCCCGGCTTCCCCGGCGCGCCGCACGCCCGGGCGAGGTCGAAGTATTCCTCCACCTGGTGCCGGCGCGGAACGCGCGGGACCTTGACCGTGTGGGCGAAGCCGTCGCCGTCGCGGTCGATGCCGACGCGGTGCGGGATGCCCGTCAAGGCCGAGAAGAGCGTAAACTCCCAAGCGAGGTGGAACGTCGCGACGACGTCGAAGCCCTCTTTTGCTATATGGCGCCGGAGCCGGCCCATTTTACCCAAACGCCTTTTGACGAAAGTTCGTTCGGGCACGGCCCAGACGCGGTCGAAGAAGGGAGCGGCGACCGTAAGGGGCGCGGCGGTTACGCCGGTGAGCAAAGTGATATGGGCCGCGGGGAAGAGGTTGCGGATCGCGACGAAGGCGGGCGTGGCCATCAGGTATTCGCCGATGGCCCATAATTTTATAATTAAAATTTTGCGTACTTCGCCGGCGGGCGGGAGAGGGGCTTCGCGCGGGCGGAGCACGGTTTTGCCGGCGGCGAGCGCCGCGGTGCGAAGAGCTTTTTTTAAACCGTTTCGTCTCACGTTTGAAATCTTTACGTCGGCGCGCGTCCCGAGTTTCGCGTTTTAAAAATTTATTGTATTAGCGGCGTAAGGCGCGGGATTCTATTTTCGGCGAGATTTCACTTCGCGCCCTTGTATCGCCAAAGGGTGACGCCGCCTCGCTTAGCTACTTTTTCATAATATCGGGCCAACGTCGGCTTGAGGACGTCGGGGGTATCCAGGCCGTCCAGCGCGAACTCGGCCCGGCCGCGACTCAGGACCTCGGCCGTTTCGCCGTACGTCATCAGGTGGTAGCGGCGGCGTTCGGCCGGGGCGTACATCGCGCCGATGCGGTGGGTAAAGTAGCCGAGCTCCCAGCCGGGGAGGACCTTGCGCCGGCCGAGCGCGGCGTACCCGGGCCAGCCGGTGTAGATCTCGTCTTCGGGGGCCGTACGCTCTTCCAGAAGTTCGGCCGCGCGGTATACCTCCGCCGGCCCGACGAGCTTCTTGTGCGCGCGGTCGAAGGCGACTTTGGCCGCGGGCCGCGCCGCGCCGAAGACGACGGCCGCGCCGACTACGGCCAAGGCGACGCCCTTTTTCCTGCGCCATAGCCATGCGGCGCCGACGCCGGCCGCGGGCGCAAACGCGGCGACGGCCGGGACGAAATACTGCAGCTGGGTGGTCCCGGGCGCGAGGTTCGCGAGTATTATCAAAATGCCGGCCGCGAGGGGGAACGCCAGAATTCTTCGGCCCGCGGCTCGAAGGGCGAGGAGAGCCGTCGCGACGAGTATCGCCGGGTCCGGCGGCCAAAGCAAGCTGAGCGCCGAAGCTAAGCGGTCGGCCGGTTGTTCTATTATCAGCGACCTGTGTATTCCCCATACGTTGAACGCGAACGCGTCGCCCGCGCCGGCGCGGAAGTAGACGACGAGCGGCGCGAGGGCCAAGAAGCCGAGGCACGCGGCCGTCACCAGCGCGGCTCGGCGCCAGGGCCGGGACGGCGGGCCGAGCCAAGTGCCCACCGCCGCGGCCGCGAGGGCGACTACGAGCGTCAACCGCGCCAACGTGGCTGCGCCCAGCAGCAGGCCGACGACGGCGACGCGCAACAAGCTCAGTTCGTTGCTTCGCCCGGGCCATAGCCAGAAGGCGACGGCGACGGCGAGCGCCGCGACGGCCGGCGCGTAGGCCTTGACGGGTACGAGCCACGTTAACGTGAGCGAGGACGAGGCGAAAAAGGCCACGGCGAAGAGCGCCGCCAACCGGTCGAAGCGGCGCGCCACGGCTAGGCCGAGGGCCGCGGCCGCGACGGCGAACAGCGCGACGTTTAACGCGCGCAACGCATATAGCGACGGCCCGAAGACCTTCGCCGCGCCCGCGTAGTAGAGCGGCGCCAGCGGCAAGTGGGGCAGCGCGAAGTCGCGGTAGGGTAGCTCGCCGTGCGCGAAGCGCCACGACGTGTAAAGCCAGAAGCCCTCGTCGCGGTCGACGGGGCGGCACCAGACCTGCGCCGCGGCGAGGGCGAACAGGCAGGCCAAAAAGGCTGCCGCGCCTATCCTTTGCGCCCTCAAACGGTTAACTCCATTTTACCGGCATAATAATATAAGGCTTAGGGTCGGTCAAGCGCGAGGCGCGGAGGCCGCGAAATCGTTTGCGCGGCCGGCCTTCATTTGGTATATTTTTACGGCACGAGGATGCGGTTGTGCTGGAAAAGTTTTTTCATATTCGCGAACGCAACTCGACGGTCCGGCGCGAGGTCTTGGGCGGCGTCGTAACGTTTATGACGATGTCGTACATTATCTTCGTAAACCCGGCGATTTTGAGTACGGCGGGGCTGGATTTCGGCGGCGCGCTCGTCGCGACTTGCGTCGCCGCGGCCACCGGGACCCTGGTGATGGGCCTTTTGGCGAATTACCCAATCGCGCAGGCGCCGGGGATGGGGCTCAACGCGTACTTCGCCTACACCGTCGTCCTTACGATGAGCGTGCCTTGGCAGACGGCGCTCGGCGCGGTCTTCATCTCGGGGATGATATTCACTGCGCTCACGTTATTGCGAATTCGGTCGTTGATAGTCGACGCGCTGCCGCCCTCGGTGCGGAAGGCCATCGCCGCGGGCATCGGCCTATTCATCGCTTTCATCGGCCTCGAGAAAGCGGGCTTCATCGCGTTGAACCAGGCTACGTTCGTCACGCTGGGCGATTTGACGCACCCGGCCGCTTTGCTCGCCGTCTTCGGCCTCGTCGCGACGGCCGTCATGTTGGTCTTGAAGTGGCGGGGCGCATTGCTCTATGGCATGTTGCTGACCGCGGCCGCGGCGCTCGTCTTCGGGCAAGTGCGGTATACGGGTATAATTCAAGTGCCCGAGAGCGTGGCGCCCGTTTTCGCGGGGCCGTTGAAGCACCTGGTCGAAGTCGGGCCGCTTCCCCGGGCGACGCTGTTTTTGAAGATGGACCTGGGGGCCGCGGTGAGGTTGGGCCTTTTGAACGTCATCTTCGTCTTCCTCTTTATAGACATGTTCGACACGTTGGGTACGTTCCTGGGCGTGGCCGAGCAGGGCAAGTTCCTGGACGAGAAGGGCAATATGCCGCGCATCAACCGCGCGCTCGTGTCGGACGGCGTCGCGACGTCCGTAGGGGCGGCGTTCGGTACGTCGACCACGACCTCCTACATCGAGTCCGCGGCGGGCATCGCGGCGGGCGCGCGGACGGGCCTCGCGAATATAGTTACCGCGGCGCTCTTTCTGGTCGCGCCGCTCTTCTTGCCGCTCGCGAAGATGGTCGGCGGCGGCATAATGGTGACGCAGGGAGCGCCGCTCGAGGGTTTGCTTCGGGGCGCGACGGTGGCCGGCTTCTTCGAGATGACGCGCTTCCTCCAACCCATAACGGCGCCCGCGCTCATCATCGTCGGCTCGTTCATGCTTACGGGTCTTAAAGACATCCGATGGGGCGAGCCGGTTGAATCGATTCCCGCCTTTTTAACTTTAATCGCAATCCCCTTTACCTTCTCGATCGCGAACGGCATCACGCTGGGTTTCATCTCGTATCCGATCGTAATGGTTTTCGCGGGTCGGTGGCGCGAGGTGAGCCCGCTCGCGTACGTCCTGGCGGCGCTGTTTGTGGCCCGGCTGATATTCCTGGCGGCTTAACGTAGAGGATTGGTTTGGATACGGAAGCCGAACGACCGTTACCTCGCGAAAGTTTTTACGTCGCCGCGGCCGTCGCGTTGGCGGCCTTCGTTATATACGCCAAGACGTTGTGCGGCGACATCTTCTGGCAGGATTCCGGCCTATTCAACCGGTCCGTCGGCCTCCTGGGTAGCGGCGTGCCGCCGGGGTTCCCCGGCTGGCATCTGGCCTGTTACCTCTTCGCGATGTTACCGGGCATAAACCCCATCGTGGGGATGAACCTCTTTTCCGCGGTCGCGGGGGCGGCTACGGCTTTTTTCATAGTCCTACTCGTTTACGAGCTCGCGGGGCGGGGTATCGCGGCTCCGGTCGGCGGCGCCGTCGCGGGCCTTGCGTATTCGGTTGCTCCCACGGTCTGGATTCAATCCACGACGTGCGAGGTATACACGACGAACATGGCGCTCACCGCGGCCACGATACTCGCGCTCTTCGTATGGCGGCGGCGCGCGGACGTTCGCTGGTTCTACGCCGCGGCTTTCACGTACGGCCTGGCGTGCACCAACCACCCCCAGCAAGCGGTCTTACTAATTCCCTACGCGGCTTTCGTTTTATGGTACCGGCGGAAGGCCGGCCTCGGCGGCCGCGCGCTCTTTTTGGCGGCGGCGTTGTGGCTGGGGGCGATGTCGATATACTTGTATCCGCCGATCCGGTCCGCGGCGGGCGTGGTCCAGGATTGGGGCAAGCCGCGAACGCTCTACGGCCTTTATTTTCACCTGACGTGCAAAGAGTTCCAACACCAGATGTTCAGCGCGCCCTGGGGTGTAGTCTTGTGGAGGATAAAGACCGCGGCCTGGCTCTACCTGGACCAGTTCGGCTGGTTGGGCATAGCGGCCGGGGCGGCCGGCGGCGTCCGCCTCGCCTGGCGGCGGCGCCGCGATTTCATTTACTTCGCCGCGATAGCGTTCTTTACGCTCATACTCACGGTTAACTACCCGTCGTTCGGCTTCCGCGCGTGGTACTTCCCGTTTTACATGTTGACGGCGATATGCGTCGGCGTTGCGGTGGTTTGGCTCGGCGACGCGTTGGCGAAGTGGCGTCGGGCGGCCGCGTACGTTTTTTTGGCCTTGGCCTTGGCCGCGGCGCTCGTCCCGGTGGCGACGCGGTTCTACCAGGCGGACCGCACGTACTATCCTTACGTCCGCGATTTTTCGGCGAATTACCTGCGGCCCGTGGGGTACGGCGACTTTATGTTCCTGGGGGAGGAGAACTCGGCGGCGACTACGGGGATACAGGCGATGACGACGTTGGAGTACGCCCGGCCCGACATCTTCTTCGTAGACATTACGGGTAACGCCAACTATTTCGACGTCTTCGACTTCGGCGGCGAAGACCTATCCCGCGCGTCGGGCGAGGTCGTGAGCGAATATTTCTACCGGATAATGCGAAGCGTGCTCTCGGACGCGCGGCACGATTATTATTTCCTCTACCCCTACAGCTTTCTTAGGTTATGGGGTTTCGGCATAGCGCACGACGGCGTGACCTACCGCGCCGTTCGCGCCGGTTCGCCCGCCCCGGGGATTGACTTCCTCGAGCGGTATTACTATCGCGGCGTCGACCCCCCGGCGACTTACCTCGACCATTGGGCGCAGGGGACGGTGGGGAATTTCCTTTACGAGATGTACCAACTTTATTCGGCGACTGGCGACGCTCGGGCGGAAAAGCTGTTCGCTCTCGCGGACCGGGTGGGCCGACGGTCGCATACGGTCCAACATAACTTGGGTACCGTGTTTTATTTAAAAAAAGATTATCGCGGCGCGGCGCCGTATTTCGAGAGGGCGCTGCTTTTTGAACCGGACGATCCGTTTACGCGTTATCTTTTGGCGGAATGTTACGACAATCTCGGCCGCGCGGACGACGCGCGACGGGAACTCGAGACGGCGCTCCGTTACCGCCCCGATTACCGCCCCGCGTTGATTACGCTCGAGACGGGAAGTTTCATCAGGTGGTGAGAAGAGCGCGCAAGGGCCAGGTTTTCCTCGTCGACAACGAGGTCCTCCGCCGTATCGCCGACGCGGCGGCGATTACGGCCGAGGAGACGGTGCTCGAGATCGGCATGGGGAGGGGCGAGCTGACCCAGCACCTGGTTCGGCGCGCGCGAGAAGTGGTGGCCGTCGAGTTGGAGGAGCGCCTCGTCGACGGCGCGGCGCGCGACTTCGGGCCCTACGAGAACCTCACGATAGTACACGCGGATATTTTGGACGTCCCGTGGGACGAGTTGGTCCCCGGGGGGCGGCGGGTCGTCGTCGTCGGGAACGTACCCTTCTATATAACCGGGCCGATATTGGAGCTGCTCTCGAGCCACCGGCGGCGAATAATCCGGTGGTCGTTATTGCTGCAAAAGGAGGTCGCCGAACGCGTCTGCGCGGCACCGGGCGGTAAAGCGTACGGCGCGCTTTCCGTAAAGATGCAGTTTTGGGGCGAGCCTTATCTCGCGTTCGAGGTCCCGGCGGAGGCTTTCGAGCCCAGGCCCGCGGTGGACGCGGCGCTCGTGTGCTACCGCTATTACGACGAGGCCGACGTTCTACTGAAGGAACCGGCACTCTTCGACCCCTTCGTCGATTTTATCTTCGCCGCGCGCCGCAAGAAGGTGGGCAACCGCGTGGCGGCGCTTCTGGGCGGGCGTCTCTCCGCCGCCGACGTTGCGGAGGTACTTCGGCAAGCCGGCTTCGACCCGGGCGCGCGGCCGGAGCGCTTTTCGCCCCGGCAGTTTGCGGCCCTTTATCGAACGTTCGCGCCCTATCTTGAAGTTTAAAACTACCGAATTAAGAATAGTGCGACCCGGTCGCGGAGGATTATCCGTTAAATTTTCGCCGTTTTATTTTTCGTAACACCTATCGACCAGGCGGTTGGATTATGGCTAGGGAAAAAAGGACGGCCTTGATACTGGCCGGCGGCCGGGGTACGAGGCTCTGGCCCCTATCGCGGCGCGACAGGCCCAAGCAGTTCCTATCGCTCGTAACGGACCGTACGTTGCTCGAGGATGCCTACGCTCGCGTGGCGCCGCTCGTGGAGGCGTCGTACGTGTACGTCGCGGCCGAGGAGGAGTTGCTTCTTCGAGCGCGGCCCCTGCTGCGGCAAGTGCCGCTCGTCAACTTCGTCGCCGAGCCCGCGGCGCGGAATACCTGGCCCAGTTGCGTGTTGGGGACGTTGGAGATCGCGCACCGGCTCGGCCGGGAGGCGACGGTCCTCGTCCTCCCGGCGGACCACGCCGTACGCGACGAAGAGGCTTTTCGGGAGGCGTTGGACGCCGGATACCGCCGCGCCGAGGAGGGGGCGGTGGTTACTTTCGGGATTAAGGCCGAACGTCCCGAGACGGGCTACGGTTATATTAAATGCGGCGAGGCCGTGGAGGCCGGCCCGCCGGCGGTGCGCCGAGGGCTCGCGTTCAAGGAGAAGCCGGACGAGGCGACCGCGCGCCAATACGTCGCTTCCGACGATTACCTGTGGAACGGCGGCATGTTCGCGTGGCGCGCGGACCGCTTTCTCGAGTTGACGCGGGAGTGTTACCCGAATCAATTTAAAATCGTCCGGCAGTTGAAGGGCCCGCTCGCCGCGGGGGAGTCCGCCAGGGTGGCGGCGCTCTACGAGCGCCTCGAGGCGACGTCGGTGGACTACGCCTTTATGGAAAAAGTGCCCGCCTTCGAGGTCGTTGAAACGGATTGCGGCTGGGACGACATCGGCTCCTTCGACGCGCTCGAGCGCGTGCTCCCGCGCGACGGCCGGGGAAATATCCGCCGGGGCGAGGTCTATCAACTTGAGGGTGTGGGGAATATCGTCTTCGCCGCCGGCGGCCGACCGGTGGCGCTCTTCGGCGTCGACAATAACGTCGTCGTCGACGCGGGCGACGTCGTTCTCGTGTACCCGAAGGGGGCGGGTCAAGACGTCCGGCGCGTCGTCGAGTTGATGGAGGAGGAGCGCGCCGACTTGGTGTGAGGGGACTTTCCTATACGATTAAGGCGGGTTCGCGGCCCGCCTTTTTCCAAGCGCTTAGTGTTTAATCGCGTCGCGGTATTTCCCGTAGTCGAACGCCGGACTTCGCTCTTCGTCGTGGCAACGCGTGCACGTCGCCGCGGCCGTCGGTTGGGTTTTAATCGCGGGCGATTGCGCGTGCCCTTCGCCCGGGCCGTGGCATTCCTCGCAGCCCACCCCCAGCCGGTCCCGCGTGCGGGCCGCGTTTAGGAAGCCGCCCCGGAAGCCGTAGCCCGTTACGTGGCACGCGACGCATTCCGGGTCCGTCTCGCGTTTCGCGCCCAAGAGCGACTCGTACGCCGTGGCGTGCGCCGTACGCTGCCACCGATTCGTTTGCAGGGAGTGGCACCCGGCGCAGACGCTCGAGCCGACGTAAATGAACCCGTCCGGGGGGACCTCCTCCGGCGATTTTAGAAGCTTCTTCTCTTCCACGAGCTTGCGGAGCTCGGCGTGGTATTTTTCTACGAGGACCTGCGTCGCCTCGTCTTTGGCGGTCTCCCGGGTTACAGGCAGGACTTGGTTTTCCGCGGCGACGACGTTCCTCGAGTCGTCGAGCGTGAGCTTTAGCATGCCCACGTAGCGGTTGCGGCTCCGCGTATACACCATCCAGCGGCCTTTGACGTTCTCCGCCTGCGGCGTCCGGCCGCCGCGGTGGCCGGCGATGACGACGTCTATCTCCTCGGGGCACCGCGCGGCGAAGGCGCGCGCCTTCTCGACGTTGCCGATATGGGCCAGACAGATTACGACGTCCGCTTCGGCCGCCAGCGCGCGCGTTGCCTCGGCCAGAGGCTTCTTGTAGGGTTTGACCGTCGCCCCGCTCAAGCCTTTTGACGCGACCACTTCCGGGTTGAGGAAGCCGACGACGCCCACTTTCACGTCGCCCCGGCTTATTAACTTGAAGGGTGGCGCGACGGGCTTATCATTTTTGGCGCTAATATTCGCCGAGATTACGGGTATCCCGTACGAGTCGACGAGGCTTTCGAGGAAGTCGGCGCCGAAGTTGAAGTCGTCCTCGCCCAGGTTAACGGCGTCGTAGGCGAAAGCGCCGTAGGCCTCCGCGGTGATTTCGTTTTTCAAACGGTCCTGTTCGCCGACGTTGGGGCTGAAGAAGTCGCCGGCGTCCACGAATACCGCCGCGGGGTGATTTGCGCGGATGACGTTTACGAGCGACGCGCGGCGCGCGAGGCCGCCGTACGCGAGGTCGCTGCAGCCGCAGGATTCTACCTCGCCGCCGCTGTCGCCGGTGTATATGATGACCAGTTCCGCCGTCGCGTTGCGCCCGCTCGAGCCCGATAGGGCGAGGAACGCGAGGGTGCAAACGAAAACGGCTTTAACTTTTAAGGTCATCTCAGTAGCCGAGCTCGACGAGCCTATCCCGGAGGGCGGCCGCGGCGTCGCGGTCCGCGTAGGCGCCGGCGTAGACGCGGTACGTACGGTCCTTCCCGGCTTTTATGAATACCTGCGCGCCGGCCCGGGCCGAGATTTCTTTCGCGAGCAAGTACGCGTGGCGGCGCGGCACGTCTTGCTCTGCCCGTACGGCGAACTTGGGTTCGCCCTTTACGTATATCGTGACGACCTCCGCGGCCGGCGCGAGCGGCACCTCGCCCTTCCAGCTCATGACCGGCGGCTTGGCCGGCGTTCCGAACACGTCGTCGTACAAAGCCCGCGCGACCAGCGCGTCTTCTTTGAGCAGGCCGCCGTACGAGAAGACCACGATCCCCTCCGCGCCGGCCTCCCGCGCCGACCTCGCCTTCGCGACCATTTCCGCGCCCACTTTCTCGTCGAAATATTTTGCCGGGACCTCGGGAACCATAATGCCGGCGTAAATGTATCGCCCCCCCGCGGCGCCGACCGCGTCTTCGATTTGCGCGCCGACGACGCCGGCGTCGCGGCTGTACGCCATCGGTATTACGGCGTCCACGTAGCCGCCGGCGAGCCAGGCGGTCCAATCCTGGAGATGATCGGCGTAGGCGGCGCCGGTACGCGAGGCGTATACCGCCGCGGTCAATCGACACGACGGCCTGAGCTTCGAGATGCCGTCGTAAACACGGTTCACGAAGGCGTTTATTTTTTGCCGCCGCCAGTCGGCGAAGGCCCGGGCGTCGTCCAGCGTTTTACCGGTCTCCGATTGATATAATTCTATGGCCTTTGGGTGCCTGCCGAACTCGGCTGAGGGGTACCGGACGTAGTCCAAGTGCAGGCCGTCGACGTCGTAGTTGGCGACGACGTCGGCGAAGACGTCGTAAAGGTAATCCTGGACTTGGGGCAGCGCCGGCTCGAGCCAGGTTAAACCGTAGCGGTCGCGCGTTTCGCCGCGGCCGTTTTGGCTGAGCCATTCGGGGTGTTGGGCCGCGGGGTGGCCGGGCGGCGAGGGCGTATCCCGGTTCAGCGCGACGAAGGTGGTGACCCACGCATGGACCTCCAGGCCGGCGGCGCGGCCTTTGGCCACTATTTCGCCCAGCGGGTCGAAGTCGACGGGCAGGCCGGCGAGGTGAGGCGAGCGCGGTTCCGGGTTCGGGTAGCGTGAATCATTTTTATTGGGAATATATAAGGCGTCGCCGCGGTAGCGGGCTTCGACGAAGAGCGCGTTGAAATTATACCGAAGGGCTTCTCGTACGATCTCGTCCGGCGCCGCGAGAGAGTTCAAGTCCCAGGGGCGGACCCAGAAGCCGCGGACCTCTTCCGCCGCCTCAGCCTGCGCGGCGAAAGCCGCCGGCGCGAGCGCGAGCACCAACGCCGTCATCGCGAACTTAGCGCGACGCACGCGACCATGATAGGAAAAAAATCGGGCCGAGGCAAACTTTTATTATATTGAAGGCGACGTTTGAGGGGTGTTATATTTTTACGATGTCGTGCGAGGGCGAACAAAATATTTGGCGGCGCGTCGATTGGGTCTTATTGGGCGCGGTGGCGGCGTGGGCCGTCGCCGTACGGTTGGCCTTCCTGGCGGCCGCGGCGGGCCACCCTTATTACGTCACGCCGGTAATGGATATGGACTACCACGATGCGTGGGCGCGGCGCATCGTCGCGGGCGACTTCTGGGGGAGTGAGCCGTTTTTCCGCGCGCCCCTCTACCCGTATTTCCTGGCGTTATGGTATTGGCTGGGCGGGGGCTCGATTTTATTCGCGCGCGCAGTTCAGGCTTTCGTGGGCGGCGTGAGCGCGGCGCTCTGTTTTTTACTCGGCCGGGAGCTATTCGATCGGCGCGTGGGTGCGGTGGCCGCCTTGGCCCTCGGCACGGCCTGGACGGCGGTTTTTTACGACGTCGAATTGTTGCTCGTGGTGCTCGAGGTCCCGCTCGGCCTCGCCTTCGTTTACTTCGCGGTTCGGGCGTCGAAAAGTCTACGCCTCGGTTGGGCCGCGGCCGCGGGGGCCGCGCTGGGGTTGGGCGCAGTCACGAGGCCCAACGTCCTGGCGGTAGGGGTCTTAATGTGGGTTGCTTTTTTCGTCGCCCGCGCCGGACGACGGTTGCCGTGGCGCCGTATCGTTAACTCGCTCGTCGTGCTTTACGCCGTCGGCGGGGCGTTCGTCGCCGCGGTCGCCGTTCGCAATTACGCCGTCGCGCGCGAGCCGGTCGTCGTTTCCTGGCAGGGGGGCGTCAACCTGTGGATAGGTAACAACCCGGAAGCGGACGGCATGACGGCGATGGTGCCCGGGACGTACGGCGATTGGTGGCGCAGCCACTACGAATCGATACGGATGGCGGAGAAGGCGGCCGGGCGGCCCTTGAACCGTTCCGGCGTGGACCGCTATTACTACGGGCAGGTGTTTGAGTTTTTCCGTGAGGAGCCGGGAGAATTTTTTAAACTGTTAGGCCGCAAGACCTATTTCTTCACCAACGCCTACGAGGTGGCGAACAACTTCGACCTGTATTACCTGAAGAAGCAGTTCTGGGTATTGAAATATGACCCGGTGAGTTCCTACGTCATTTTACCTTTCGCCTTTTTCGGTATGATAGCCTCGGCTCGGCGGTGGCGGCGGCTGGCGCCGTTGTACATCTTCGTGATATTTTATTCGGCTTCGGTAATATTGTTTTTCGTCAACGCGCGCTTCCGTATGCCGGTGGTGCCTTATCTATGTATATTCGCGGCCGTCGCGTTCTTTTATTTCTGGGATAACCTGCGTCGGTGGCGCCGCCGGGAAGTGGCGTTGCGCGTGGCGGGCCTGGCGGCATTGTTCATTTTTTGCGACGCGGACCCTTTCGGCATCGGCCGCCAATCGAAGTTCGAGTCGCAGGGCCATTATACGTTGGGGACGGTATACCTCGAGGCGGGGGACCTCGACGCCGCCCAGCGAGAATACGAGGCGGCGCTCGAAGGCGGTTCGTGCATCAGCGCCGTGGACGCGTTGAACGACCTCGGCATAATCGCCGCGCGGCGGGGCGATATGGCGAAGGCCGGATATTATTTCCGTACGGCGGTGACCGTCAAGCCCGATTACAGCAGGGGGTGGAACAACCTCGGTAATATTCGCGCGGATGCGGGCGACGCCGAGGGGGCGCGCGAATTTTACGAGCGCGCGATCGCCGTGGACGCGGAGGATGCCCGCGCGTATTATTTTTACGGCAAGCTGTTATTGAAGGAAGGGGACGCCGCGGGGGCGGCCGAGAAGTTCGAACGCGCCGTCCACTACGAGCCCAGTTTCCCGGAGGCCTGGCTCGAGCTGGGCAACATCTACGGCGGCAAGGGCGACCTCGCGAGGGCGCGCGTTTGTTTCGAGAAGGTAGTGTATTATAAGCCGACGGCGGCGTACGGCCGGCGCGCGTTGGGCGAGGTACTGCACCGATTGGGCGACTACGCCGGCGCCGAACGCCAGCATAGGTTGATGCTCGCCTCGCGCGAGGACGCGCGCGCGCGGTACAACCTGGCCTGCGCGCTCGCCCGCCAGGGCCGCGGCGACGAGGCGATGACCGAGCTTAAACGCGCCCTCGAGCTCGCGCCCGGGCGCTACCGGAAGATGGCCGCGACGGACGAGGACCTCGCGTCGCTCAGGGGGCGGCCGGATTTTGAGGGGTTAATTTCCCCTTAGAGGAATCGCGTTTTGACTCTCGGTCTTCTTTTGAATGAGAAAGCCGCCTGCCGCCGGCGTTTTTTTTAAGCTGTTTTAATTGCAAATTATACCAGCGGCGCCGCAGCTCCCATCCGGGGTTGACCCCCGTCCTAGAATTAATTATTATTACAAAAATTAACCTAGCGTAGAGCATTCACCGCGTCGGGTGATTCGTCGTTGAGGTACGGGGCTATGGCCTTAAAAAGACAAGCGATAATCGTGGCGACGCCGCTTTTATTGTGCGGCGCGGCTTTTGGGGCGTACGGGGATGACGGGACGCTAAGCGCCGCGACCTTCTCAGTCGCGGCCTACGACGCCGAAACGCGGGAGTGGGGAATAGCCGTCGCCTCGAAGGTGCTCGCGGTCGGCTACGTCGTGCCGTGGGCGAAGGCGGGCGTGGGCGCGGTCGCGACGCAGGCCTACGCTAATTTGGATTACGGGGTGGAGGGACTAGCGTTGTTGGAGAAAGGGTTATCGGCCCGGGACGTACTCGAGCGATTACGCGAGAAGGACGAGGAGGCCGGCCGGCGGCAAGTCGCGGTCGTGGACGCGGCCGGCGACGTCGCCGCCTTCACGGGCGCGGATACGCTCCCCTGGTCGGGCCATATCGCCGGCGAGGGCTACTCGGTGCAGGGTAATATATTGACGGGCGAAGAGGTCCTGAAGGGTATGGAACGGGCTTATTTAAATTCGTCCGGGCCGCTGGGGCGGCGGCTGCTCGGGGCGCTCGTGGCCGGCGAGGCCGCGGGGGGCGACAAGCGGGGCAAGCAGTCGGCGGCGCTCCTGGTAGTCCGCGCTGGCGGCGGCTACCAGGGCAAGACGGACCGCCTGGTCGACATCCGCGTCGACGACCACCTCGAGCCGGTGGCCGAGCTCGAGCGCATATATAACTTATGGGAGCAAAGGTTCTTGGCCGGGAGGTACCTCGAGCTGGGCGGCGAACGCGAGGCCGCGTACGCGCTCGCGATAATGGCCCGCGTCGTAGCGGAGGGGCCCGAGGATGCCGCGGCCCTCAACGACTTCGCCTGGGCGCTCGCGACGAAGAAACTCTACCCGCAAAAGGCGCTCGAGATGGCGCTGCGGGCGCACGAGCTCGCGCCGGACGACGCCAACGTTATGGACACCGTCGCCGAGGCGTACTACGCGGCCGGCGAAAACGAGAAAGCGGTCGCGTGGGAAGAGAAAGCGCTCGCGCAAGACCCGGGTAACGATTTCTTCGAGGCGCAGTTGAGGAAGTTCGAGGAGGCGGCGGCGAAGGTTGAGGAGGTTCAAAGGTGACCAAAGCGGCCAAGATTTGGCTAATCGTCGGCGTCGCCGCGACGGTATTATTGTGCTGTTGCCTCGTGTTCGTCGTCGGCCGCGTTTTATTAGGTAAAGTAATTAAGATCAACGTCGACGACGTGATGTCGCAGCCCGAGTCGGCCAACGTCACGGTCGCAAATTATAATCGCGTTCAGATCGGTATGACCTACCCGCAGGTCGCCGCGATTTTCGGCGGCCCGGGCGTCCTGGCCGTCGAGGCGGAAATCGCGGGTAAGAGGTTCGAGGTTTACCAGTGGAAGGGGCTGGGGGGCGGGTACGCGCAAATATCCTTCGACAACGGGAAGGTGTACGACAAAAGGCAATCCGGCCTTAGGTGATCGTGGGACGCGTGGCCGTATCGCATACGTCCGACGGAGGCGTTGAGGAGGTAACGAGGTGACCAAGGCCGCGAAGGTTTGGCTTATCGTCGGCATAGTGGCAGCAGTATTATTATGTTGTTGCGTTGCGACGTTCGCCATAGTCGCCTTATATATTTGTAGTATAACCACTTTAAATTTAGACGACGCGTTATCGGCGCCGAGGTTGGAGGGGGTGACGCTGGCGAATTACGGNNCGGCATAGTGGCAGCAGTATTATTATGTTGTTGCGTTGCGACGTTCGCCGTTGTCGCTTTTTACAGCAGTATAACTAATATAGATGTGGGGGAAGCGTTATCGGCGCCGAGGTTGGAGGGGGTGACGCTGGCGAATTACGGTTTGGTTCAGAAAGGTATGACGTACGAGGAGGTCGCGGCGATATTCGGGGGCCCGGGCGGCCTGGCCGTCGAGATGGAGTTGGCGGGCGTCAGGGCGGAAATTTACCAGTGGAACGCCGCGGGCGGCGGTTATGCCCAGATAAGCTTTTTGAACGGTAAGGTATATCAAAAGCGCAAGTTCGGGCTCCGGTAATAACTGTGCGCCCGCCCCGCTTACGACGTAACGCGACTAAATCCTGGGGGGGCATTTTTACGTTATTAACGTGATGAGCCTTTTTTAATTAAATTGGCGTCTTAGCGGAAAAGGGCGGATTCAATTTTTCGACGTTAACGTGCGGAGGTATGTCGTGGAAGCCTTGGAATTGCTTTTAATGTACTTCATGACTTTTGGCGGCATACTTCCCCCCGCGACCGACTGGGGCGGGATGGTCGAACTCACCGCGGCGTCGCCGTCGCCCGGCGTGACGCCGGACGCGTACGCTCGCGTCGAGACCGGCATGACTTACGACGACGTCGTCGCGCTCTTCGGCGCGCCCGGCATCTCCGTCGGCCGAATCGAAACCAGCGAAGATTGTTTGGAATGGTACGGGTGGAAAGGCCGCGACGATTTCAAATTGTTAATCACCTTCGACAACGGCCGCGTATACTCGAAGAATTACATCACGCCGACGAGCGAGGAAGGCCAGTCGGCGTCGGACGCGGGGCAAACTCGAGCCGGCGGCGGCTAAGTCGGCCGCCGACGAGGCTTACGTTAGCAAGGATGGCTTAGGAGGAACCGTCGGGACGTTCGGCGGCCGCGACGTGCGGGGGGAGGCGGAGGGGTGGATGGTGGCGTAACGGCTTTATTAGGGAGTTAAGGAGCCGCCCTTCCGGGCGGCCTTCGTCTTCTGGCGTGTGCCGTTTTTATTTCCGCGATAAAATCGCCCGTGTTTTTCGAATTTTTCGGCCGGCGAGGCGCCGAGGGCCAAGTGGGGGTATACGGATACTGAGAGAACGGCCGGGGCGTCTTTTGAAGCGGCGCCCGGGCGCAAGTTTTTGCGCCGTCATCTGTCTAAAATAATAGAGGGGCAGGTAAGTCGGAGCGTAGGCGCAAACTAAAGTATCACGGTGGGCATCCCCGGCGTATGACGTTAGAGGAGGGAAGATGCGATGGTTGCGTTCAAAAACGTTTACGCGGCGTTCGTCAAAATTGCGATCTTAATTTCGTGCGGCGTCTTGGCTTCGGCCCCGGCCGCGGCTTTTTCCGGTATGATCCCGTGGCGGCATCGGCGCGATTTCGGAGAAGTAGAAGAATGGTATTGCCGCTATACGTTCGACACCTACGACGAAGCGGTGGCCGCGATAGAGGATTGGAACGACAATTATAGCGAACCGTACCTCGTAGCATTAGGGGCCTGGGCCGCGGAATGCTTCGAGGTTGCGTCGGACGTCGAGAGGAACGTGCGATACGAGTCTCTCGGCAAGGCCGTGAGGATATCGCCGGATGAGAGGCTTTTAAGCACCGGGGGCGTAGGCACGGTATGGCTGGAGCGCGACCGGGAGAGCGCTCGAGTGGTATTCGCGGGCCAGCAGGGCACCACGCCTTGGCTGGAGAGGGAGGTAGAGGTGGTGGAACGTATCGTGCCCGCTCATGAGTTCCCCAAATTCCCGGCCCCGGGCGTACCTTATAACAAGGCTCGTAGCGCTTATTGCCAGATAATTACCGACGGCCTTAGCAAAGATGAATGGGCCGTCCTCCGGTTCGCGATATTTGATGTTAAGCGTTTTCGAAGGTACGGGTGGACGCGGTCGTATTTTACCGAACCGGAGGAGCGGTTTAGGAAGCTCGTGGACGAGGGTTACGTCACGATGGCCGCGCACAAGGAAAATTTTTGGGACCGCATACGCGGCGTTTTGCCGGCCAAGTTCGACTTGGAATTTACCGCGGCGGGTAAGGAGTACTTGCATACGCTCGTGGACCGTTGTTGGAATTTCCGCGAGAGGATGGCGGCGGAGGCCCGCGGACTCGATAAGATTACGGCGGCCGAATACAAGCAACTTCAGAAGGATAATCAATGCATAAGAGAGTATTTCCACGAACAAATAAAAAGAACCGCGGCCTGGAGAGAATACCCCGGGCAATACCCTTATCAGTTGGAGAAGGCGCTGAAAAGTTTCATAGTATGGGAGGAAAGTCTTATTACGAGGCCGTGCCCCTATTGGCGGGTCGTAGAATGTGTGCCTAAATATATACCCGCGCCGAAGGGACCCCCCTTGCCGAGAATATTACGGAGCGGGACTTACATCTACGACGCCCGCGGCGTGTTGAGGCCCGTCGACCTCGACTAAGGTACGGCCGGCCTTGTCCGCGAAGTTGGATTTTTATGGAAATCTAAGCCGCCCGCGAGGGCGGCATTTTTATTTTAAATTTTCGTGAGCCGTTTTTATTTCCCGAAGAAGACGCCCGCGGTTTTTATCTAAGCTCCTTTCTCTTTTATGAATAATATATACCTCGCCGACTCGAGGCGGCGCCCCGGCTCCTTGCCGAGTTGCGCGGCCTGACGCGCCACGAGCTCCGGCCTCGTCTCCTTGTCCAGGAGGACCAGATAGCCGTCGCGATACCGGCGGGCTACGTCGTCCGGGTCCACGGGCGTCCACGCCGGGTTCAGCATCAACCGCTCCGCGCCGCCGAAGCCGGGCATGAGGCGGTGGAGGTAGAAGAGGTGCGTCGGCGTCTCCTCCGCGGTTACCATCACGACGCCCGGGTACGTTAATTTTTCCAGGGAGCCTTTGAGCGGTTGCCAGTCTCGCCGGCCGTGTACGAATTGACCCGCGGCGCCGAGGGCCAGGTGGCCGTATATGAGCACCAAGAGTACGGCCGCGGCCGCCTTCGGCCTCCTTCTATACCAGAAGTAGAAGGCGAAGGCCAGCGCCGCGGCGGCCGCGGCGACCGCGACGAGCGGCGGCCAGGCGCCCTTGCCCTTCGCGAACTCGGGCGTGATCCACGCGACGAAAGGTCCCCGCACCAACGACGAGTCCGCCCAGGCGCCGGCGAAGAGCGCCGTCCCCGCCAGTACGGCCGCGCCGGCGTTTCCCATTTTACCGCCGCCGAATTTGGCGAGCCAGCCGCCGGCNNNNACCGCCATAAGAATGGCCAGCGCCAGTACGAGCCAGAGGACCACGGCCAGGCGGTCGGGCCGCCCTCGCCACGTCTCCCTCGAGGCGAGCAGCGCGACAAGCCCCAGGAAGAAGAACGGCGCCACGCCCTTCAGAAAGATAACGGTCGAATTGTAATAGAAAAGAAACCTAAGCGGCGACGCCGCGGGTTTAATTTGCGCCGCGATGCCCGGGCCTTGGTAGAGGACCATGTAACCGAGGAAGTGCTCGAGGAAGTAGCTCCCGTGTTTTACGTACATATATACGTGCCAGGGGGCCGCGA
>JABAOH010133482.1_pt1 | contig 21086 bp, 34 predicted proteins | sample 7062181 | NCBI WGS metagenome assembly JABAOH01 (sample SAMN14538630, study PRJNA623070) | marine sediment metagenome | biome: marine biome [ENVO:00000428]; feature: marine pelagic biome [ENVO:01000023]; material: deep marine sediment [ENVO:00002113]; isolation source: pool of 5 deep marine... | reverse complement strand
AGAAATGATTCCACAAAATCCAAACGTTTCTTTGTATGCACCATCAAAAGAAGACTGGAATGAAATTCTAAAGAAGATTTTATTGGTTGTTCTTAATCAGAAATCAATTGTAATAATTGATTCATTGAATGGTCTTTACAACATCCTTGATGGAAAAGACATTGGAAGACTAGTAAATGCGTACATTATGTTGATAACATTTGTAGCAAAAGAGTCTGGTTCTAGCGTTTTGTTTTCAAGCATGGTAAGAAAAAAAGACAAAGAAGGTTGGGTGCTCTCTCCTACAGGAAGAAGAATCGTTGATACAAAAATGACAAAGTTGTATCTGAAAAAATTTGATTCTCAAGTTTCAATGCAAGTAATTGGAAAAGATGAAGACGTTTTAGAATCAATAAAAATAATTTAGAACCTAATTTGCGATCAGAAAATCTAACAGTGTTATAAAATTCTCAAACGCCGTTATAATTGGCGGTTTTTGGGTAAGTTATATTAACTCCAGCAACACAATGATTTTCGTAATGCCAGTAGCAATTTTACCAGACATTAGCGAACAGATGTGTATTGGTTGCGCACTATGTGTTGAAATCTGCACATCATTGGGACCTGATGTACTCAGAGTAAAACCTGTTGAAGGCTGGAAAAGAGGTAAAGCATTCGTATTTTATCCAGAAAGATGCATCTCTGACGGAGCATGCATTGGAGTTTGCCCAACAAAAGCAATCTTCTGGATGAGACCAATGGACTTTACAGTTGGACAACCAGTTCCTCTCTACAAGAATTCAGTCTTCGTAAAAGGTTGGACTGAATTAGTCGACTAAGACGGTTCAATCAATTTTAATTTCTTTTTAAAATTGTCTAGAGTGGATACTAGACTGGCGATGATTTTCCTTGACGATATTGAATAGGAGTTTTTCCTCTAATCATCAAAATTATTACAATAATTAACAATGCAGCAGGAATTACGATTATAGCTACTGCAACTTCATAATAGAGCTGAAAAGTTTGTCTTGGTTGAATTATTTTTGGAACTACATATCCATTTTCGGGATTTTCGTAAACAATTGTGCTAAATTGTAGTGAACGAAGTGAGGGATGAAGTGGTTGAGCCCTTGCATCGCTTTCAATTCCTGATGTTCCCCAACTAACTACATTTTCAAATTTAATTTCAATTGGTCCTGTCTCATCAAATACAAAATTCCTGTAATCTCCGCCAACATTTGTTAATCCTTCGTCTCTAAAGATTTCTCTTCCATTTTGTGTTATGATAATATCATAGCTCATTTTGTCTAGATTTGTGTTTGTTGCAGGATCATAGGTGTGATAGATGAAAACAACTTTTTCATTTGTTTTTATGACATGTGGTTCCCATGTCATGTCTATCTCAACAATTCCATCAGTTGTAAATGCAATTATTGGAAATTCTTCAATTTCATTTCCAAAACCATCAACAGGATGATCTGGAATGCTTGGATTAACAATTACTGCACCCTCCATCCAAGGATGAATTAAACAATAGTAAGGAAATGTTCCTTCTTCTTCAAAAGTGTATGACCATGATTCTCCTGGTGCAAAGAGATCACTTTCAAAAAGACCATCTGGTGTTCCATAATCATCGCTCATCCAACCAAACCGTCCAGAGCCCTGACCACTTGTTACAGTGTGTGGTTCTCTGTCATTATTTTCCCAAATTATTGTATCTCCAGCCTCAATTGGCATGAATGCTGGGTCATACCATGACTCTGCAGGTGTATTTAATTCTGGATTATATGCTCCAAATGGAATTGATACTGTAAATTCTTCAGCAAAAGCAAATGGAATAAGCGATCCAAAAATTAACAATCCCAACAAAAGTTTCATTACAAATTATTTTGCACGGTTTTTTTCATATAAACATAGGCAAATTTTCAAAAATGATTTTCAGCTATGATAGTATCAGTAAAAACCAAAGTTGAGAATCACTAGTTCTATTAAATATTCATTCAGAAATTTATTTTTCAGAAGAGAAACAAGGTCCGTTAACCTGGACTAATTGCCTCCTAGAATCTTAATTGTTTCTCTTCTTTTACCCTTTTAGATACAATGTAGCCTGAAAATCCGTACTCTTCAGCGATCAAACCGCTTCCCTCTTTGTGAAATGAATACTCTTCAAGACTCTTTGCATTTTCATAGAACTTTTCACCCACAATTAGGCCATTTGGTGGAGCGGACGAATTGATTTTTGCACATCTGTTTACTGCAGCACCAAAGATATCATCAACTGCAGATGTTGCTATCTTTGCTACTCTAACCTCACCATATGTTGCACTGATTGTATAATCAATGAATGGAAGCTTTGCATTTGCCATCTGATCATTAATTTTTTCATGCTCATCACTAAGGGCCATACAACAATCAAGGACTCGCTTGAAAATTGTTTTGTCTTCTTCTATAGTTTTAGGAAAATAAAACAACAAAGCATCTCCAATATTTTTTACCACAACTCCTTCATGTTTTCGAACAATTGCTGCAGCTGAATTTAGAAATATTTCGTAAAACTGACTTGTTTGAGTATCTGAAAGACTGTCAGTGATTTTTGTAGAATTGATAATGTCAATTAAACATACACAGTATTTTCCTGTAAAGTCAGAAAATTGAAGCAAGATATCTTGCTGTTGCCTAATGATTTCTTCTCTTTGTTTTATGGCCATTTCTGATTCTTGAAGTCTTTTTGCCATGGTATCAAAGGTGGTCGAAAGGTCTCCTATCTCATCACCAGTTTTGATATCAGTTCTGACCTCAAAATTGCCTTGAGCAATCTCATTTGCTGCGTNNTGCTGCCATTGCTGCAGTAATAGCAAAGCCAGTTAGCAATATTCTGTCTTGAAGAGTTTGAATTGGTTGAATAGTTTCTTCTTCATCAATTTCAGCTAACAGTACAAATCCTAAATCACTTGCACAGTAAGTAGAGCCGTAAATTGGAACTCCTCTGTAATCTGGATAAAAGCCAACAACTTCAGAATCATTATCAAAACATTCGGTTACTCCAAACGTGTCTACTCGTTGATTAAATGGTGCATTTTCTAGAAATCTTGATTCAGAAATCATTAGATTATCTTCATTTACCATGTAAACTTCACCAGTTTCTCCCAATCCACTTCTGTTTAGAAGAATTTCATCAATTGATTCTGCTCGCATTTTAGCAATGATTACTCCAATTGGTTCAGCAGAAATTCCTGCATTTCTTTCAAAAATCGGAGTGATTACAAGCATCTTTCTTCCACCATCAACTTGTTCAAAATCAACAAAGCTTTCATTCAAACCACGTGTGAATAGTGGATCGTTTGAGAAATTTGATGTATCAATTCTTCCAAGTGAGAAAAATACTGTTCCATCTTTTCCAATAATTTTTACATCTTCAAATCCGATTGAATATCCAACAAATTCTTGAAATGCCTGAACTTGAATCAAAAAGCTTCGTTGTCTTTCATTTAGATATGAGCTAAATTCTGAATCATTTGCGTTGTTTAGCTCTGAAACAAGAATTTGTATCATTGGGTCATTTGATAAAATTTTTGTTTCTTGAATTCTTGTATCAAAAAGAATTCTAATTGAATCACCACGAACAGTTGATTCACTAATTAATTGATCACCAGTTCTTTCTCTAAGAATTTGATCTGCATAAGAAAAACTTAGAAACGCAGTAATAGACAGAGCAATAACTGCAACAGCCATTACTAGTAGAATTAATTTTTTATCTAGATTAAATGAGAGAGCCAATTCGGATCGTACTTTGTTATTTTATAGCATATCAAGTATACCAGCAGGCTAGGTTACTGTAATTACTCCTACTCTCCATGGGTGAAGAGTACAATAGTAGTTGTAAACTCCAGGCTCATCAAACGTATGTGCAAATCTGTCACCAGTGTCTAGAGGAGCGCTGTTGAATAATCCAATAATGTTTCCTTCCTCATCTTGACTTTGAACAGTGTGTTTGACTGAATCATCATTTACCCAGACAACAGTTGTACCAACTGAAACTTCCAAGTTTAGTGGAATGTAAAATGCAGAGTTTGCAACATCATAGTTTCCTTGTGGAATAATTACTTGTGCAGTTCCTGGTTTAGCTGGTTTTGCTTTTTCAGTTTCTATTTGTATAACATCAATTTCAATTAGATATTTTATTGCACTAAGAAATTCTGTTTCAGATATCTCTCCCTGTCCGTACCATAACGCAGTGTTTCTAACCCAATCTGGAACAGATTCAGCTGTGACGCTTTGATAAAGAGTGGCCGATATTACAATAATTGAAGCTAAAACAACAACTCCTAGAACCTTTTGTTGCTTCATGCGTTATTTTTCGTGAAACTTCCTAAAAAGTAAGCCTACAATATCAGGAATGAGAATCAAAAATGGAAATCGCTATTTGGTGTGCACAATATCGAATTTCTTTTTCTTTGTAGTCATAGATGGTGTAACTGGGATCATTTCATCTGCTAATTTTTTGACCTCACGTTCATGCATTTTTGGATATTTGATGTGAAGGCATTCGTGATACAGTGTGTTTACAATCTCTACTTTGGGTTCAGAAGAAAGATGTGGGTTTAGCCAGATCATTCCTGTTTCTTTGATGCATTCGGCCCAGACAGAATTTGGATGCTTTCCACCACCATAGAGGTATTTTGAAAAGTGTTTTCTGTCATATACTAGAACTGGTTTTACTTTCATGTTCAGAATATTTTCAAATGCATTTAGAATTGTTTGATGCCACTCTCTATCAGCTGGAGTGAATTTCCATTTTTTGCTCAAGACTTTCCAATACCGCCTAATTTTGATGCCCAACCGTTTTTCTTTGTTTTTGTGGGTTTTTTATCAAAATTATCAATCATTTCATAGGTAATCGTAAAGCCCTTACCTACCATTGTGTCATCCTTTTCGAAAGTGTCCTTGTCTTTGATAAATTCTGGTGGAATGTCTCTTATCTTTTTGACTTTTAATTCTCGTAAACGTAACGATTTTCCGTTTTGTAATTTTATAGTTGCATCATCGCTTAATCCTTGTACAGAAGATTTTTCAAAAAATCTGATAAAACCACCGTCTAGTAATTCAATTTCTACATCATAAGTTAGTTTGTGACCGTAAATTAGAATCTCTCTTGCTTTTACTTTGACATCATCTTCTAGATTTAGTATTACAATAGAATCACCATCAAGTAAAACTGTGTTTACGGCATTTTCTACAATAATTTTTCCTTTCGGAGAATGAAGGTGTGTCCTGTGTTCTTTTACAACATATAATCCAACTCTTCCTTCAGGGTCTTGAAGCTTATCTTTTCTGCCAAAGACATTTCCAACAACAATATCCCCATTTTCCACAACAATTTTTGCACCATTTTCAATTTTGTATTTATTTTCAAGTGGATTTACAAACTTGAAGTCACCTTTTGTTAGTCGAATATTTGATTTGTAATCTTCACTCCAGGATGGACTTGTAATATTGCCTTGCATTATTATTGGGCCATCATAAGTTAGACTTCCTGCCTTGTAGTTTCCTTTGATTGAAAGTGCACCGTTTGCTTTTCTTTCAAATTCTATTTCACCTAGAGTTTTAGAACCAAAGAGTCTAGTTCCAGTTGAACCTATTCTGTTTAATGCTGCTGCCCATTCTTCTGCAACTTTCATGTCTTTTGAAAGATCTTCTGCGAGGATCTTGTTTCGCATAATTTCTTCTTCTTCATCAAAAGTGTATACCTTGGACTTTCTGCGTCTTTCTTCAGGAGAATCAGGGTATTTTTTTCCAAGCTTCAAATCATCATAGGCTTGTTTAATTTTCTTGAACTTTTCAATGTCTCCACCTCTGTCTGAGTGATGTTCAAGTGCTAATTTTCTAAATGCGTCTTGAATTTCCTTTCTTGTAGCTCCTTCACGGACTCCTAAAATTTGAAAATTATTTTCTAATACTTTTTTTTCCATCAACTTTCATCTTCTTTTAATGAATTAATACTATACGTGAGTATAATTCTGAAAAAATTATTAAATTAGATCCTTGAGCGGGCCTTGGAATTCATCGCTAGGCACAACTGAGACAATTTTTACTTGGCCTAACAACTTTAGTCTGTCTCGTTTGTCATAGTAATTGTAAGTTCCTTCTTCAGTTGGATAAATTGTAATTGTGTCTTGTTCACCAGGATCTAAAAGATCTGTTTGAACATTCAAACCTTCAATGTATAATCTATGATTTTTTTCACCGTTGTTTACAACTGTTAAGATATATGCAAAACCTGTTCTAGAAATTAAAGTTGGGTTTGGTTCGCCAGCTACTCCAACAATTCCTCGTAGTTGTACTTCACCATCAATGTCTTCAAACGCAACTGTTTGTTCAACTTTTTCTTGCCAAAAAATTGCAACGTGTCTAACGTTTCCTTGCCCAATAAAACCAACCATTACTGATAATCCAACAATACCAGCAACGATTCCAATAATTACTAATTTTTTATCATTAGTATTCATAATTTTAATTCAGTTAACAGCTATTTGTAGTTGAAACATAATATTCGTGATTGAAAATAAATTAAAGAAAATTAGTTTCAGGCTACTTTACAACTAGAACTGGAATGTTCGATTTGTGCATGACATGATTTGATACACTGCCAAGGAACTTTTCTTTTGTTCCAGTAAGGCCTCTTGCACCAATGATAATCATATCATATTTTCCTTTTTTAGCGAAATTAACAATTTCACTGCCAACGTTTCCGCCACCAGTTTTGTATTGGAATTTTGCGCCAGCTTGTTGTGTTTTTCTCATTGCAGGACCAATTGCTTTTACTGCTTTGTCTTGTGCAGCATCTTTCATCTTCTTGGTGTATTTGATTCCCGCAGCAAATGGTAAATGAAATACATAGAATCCTGTGATTTCAGCACCGCTAGCTTTTGCTATGCCAATGGCTTCATCTAAACCTCGCATGGAGTTTTTTGAGCCGTCTAATGGAACCAAAATTTTGTTGAACTTTGCCATACGAATCAAATCTTAACTTGACATAAAAAGGTATAACGATGATTTTCAGTATTGATAATTCATTTAGACTGTTGCAGTCAGGATGTAATTTTTAATTATTTTTGCAGATTTGCTAAGATCTTCTAGTTCAGAATCTTCTAGTTCTATTTTTTCAATGCTTTGCAAACCATCCTTGTTTAATGTAGTAGGAATGCCCATGCAAACATCTGAAAATCCATATTCTCCATTTAACAAAACAGATGATGGAGTTGAGAGAGTTTTCTCTTTGATAATGGCTTCAACTACATCAAATGTATTTTTTGCAATACCAAATACAGAACGACTCTTGAATTCACGAAGTGTTCTCCAATAATCTCTCAGATTTTTTGTGATTGTCTCAATTTGAATGGGTTCAAGCACGTCTAACACAGGCTTTTCATTCATTTTTGCTCTAGAAAATATAGGCACCATGGAATCACCATGTTCACCTAAAACCAAAGCATCTTTGATTTCTGATTGAGATACTGCAAATTCTTTTGCTAAGAGATATCGGAATCTACTTGAATCAAGACTAGAAGCAACGCCAATTACTTGCTCTCTTGGAAACCCTGTTTCTTTTAGAAAAACATATGTCAAAACATCAAGTGGATTTGAAACAACTAAAATTGTAGAATCAGGAGTGTGGGTTTTGATTTGTTTTGCAATGTCTTTGATCATTTTTACTTGTTCACCAACCATTTCGGTACGGCTTTCTGTGTAAACACCTGCGCTTGCTGTTATTACTACAACATCAGAACCTTTTGCCCATGAATAATCATCAGTTCCTTTTACAGAAATTGAGCTGCCCTCTGGAATTGCATTTGAAATNNATTTGAAATATCAAGAGTTTCGCCTATTGCTTTTGTCTTAGTGCGGTTTACCATTACTACATCATCTAGCGATGCTGATGCTGCAAGAAACGCAACTGCTGAGCCAACCTTTCCGCTACCAATAATTGAGATCAGGTAATTTCACCACACTAGATCCTAAATTGATGCAATTTAATTCTGTTAAAATTATCCTCACTGATTTTCACGCCTAAAGGCAAGTAATTTTTACTTTCTGTGCGTAGATTGAGTGCATTGCATTGCAATGTGTACTTACTCAATATATCAAAAAATGTCTCAAGTTATGTCATGCAGACACTGGTCACGGGTAGAAAAATCGAAGAAGTAGATAAGAAAGACGCCATTTTGGAAGTAATGTCTGACAAGTATTGCAGAGCAATTCTTGAAAACACTATGGACAAACCAAAATCTGCTATGGAAATTAGTGCTGAGACAAAAATTCCAATCAGTACTGTTTACAGAAGACTGCAAACCCTTCATGACAACAAGTTGTTGGGTATTTCTGGTTCCATTAGCGATGACGGCAAAAAGTACTTTCTTTATCGAAGCAAAATAAAATCAATTTCTACAACATTCAATGGAAACTATGTAGAGATTGAAGTTGTTCCTAATGCACAAAGTTAGGAACCTTTCCATTCTTTTAGGTTAGAGAATCATGTCTGAGAATCAAAATGCTATTTTAAATCAAAAGCAAGGAGGATCTAAATTTATGACAGCAGGATATTCATCCCCAGTTATTACAGTAAATCCAGAAACCTCGATCTTTGAAACTCTCAAAACAATGCAAACGAATTTTATCAAACACATTGTTGTTTCTGCAAAAAATAAACCACTTGGTGTTGTTACAGAAAGGGACATCAACAAATTTCTTGAAAATGATAAAACTGCAAGAGCTATTGATGAGATTCCAATCAAACATGTAATGACAAAAAATGTTATTTCATTAACTGACGGTTTAGAAGATCACTATTCACAAGCTGCATCTAGAATGGACACGTTCAAAGTTGGATGTGTTGTTTTAACAAATGATGGTGGAGAACTTGATGGAATCATTTCAAGAACTGACATTGCAAAAGCATATTCAGTAGCGTTTGGAGGAAAATACCTCATTAAAGATTACATGACAAAAAAGGTCGTTACTTGTAGAAAAACAGACTCTCTAAAGTTTGCTCTTGATTTGATTAATCGTAACGAAGTTTCAAGACTAGTAGTTACAGATGAAAATGGTTCTCCAATTGGTCTTATTACAACTAATACATTTCTTACTCACAGTGATTACTTTACTAACGATAAAACAAGATCAAGAGATTATCTTCTTCCATTAAAGAAAGGAGAAACACTTACTGTTAATGATATGCTAACAGATGAAATGCTAACAATTGATCAAGAAGAGGACTTGGCAACTGCTGCAAGTCTAATGGTGAAAAATAAAATTAATGGAATTCCAGTAATTGACAAATCTAAGAATCTAGTCGGTGTTATTAGCAAAACCGATGTTGTTAGGGCATTTACTATTGTTGGTCCTCACGAACAATTAAAATCAAAATACAAAGAATTGTACTAAATTCCAGATCTAACTCTGTATGTTCCTTTCATTATTTGTCGTAATACACGAATTAAGAAGAAAAGCCAGATTAATCCGAGCAGAATGTATAGTGCAGTAAAGTCAGGTTCTTCTTGAGGAACTTCTATTGGCTCTTCTTCTGGTGGTTCATCAAATGGAGAAACAATAACTATTCCTAGAAAAATTGGAATTACAATGAGAATGGCTAATTGAAATACCATGTTTTCGTAATGTTTTTTCATTTTTATAAATGACACAGATTATCAGAATGGCGACAAACAGTGACTGTAGTTTCAAAAACAATCAAGGTTCATTCAAAGCGTGAAAATGATCTTATTGACATTACAGAAGAAGTTCAAAAAACTGTTCAAGAAAGTAAAATCAAGTCAGGAACAGTTACAGTTTTTGTTTCAGGCTCAACTGGTGCGCTGACTACAATAGAATTTGAGCCTGGACTGAAAAAGGATTTTCCAAAAATGTTGGAAAGACTTGCTCCAAAAGACATCGAGTATGGTCATGAGCAAATGTGGCATGATGGAAATGGGCATTCTCACGTAAAGGCATCATTAGTTGGCCCATCAGTCACAATTCCATTCACAGATAGGGAATTGATGCTTGGAACGTGGCAGCAAATTGTGTTTGTCGAGTTAGATACTAGGAGCAGAAATCGTACCCTAGTGTTACAAATCATTGGAGAATGATTCGCTTAAGTAACAATTTCATGTATTTGTAGTATCACCAAAGTGTTTGACTCTATTAAGAAGGTTTTAGGAAAATCTGAATGCGATATTTGTCTAAAGGAATGTAAGACTCAGCATTTGGATCAGCTGCATGTTTGCTCAGAATGTTTTGAAAAAGTAAAAGATCTTGAAAAAAATGATTCTTTCAAGCTACCAAAAGAGCAAAAGGCTGGTGGAATTAAAGATGAGTTATAAGATTAAAGACAGGGTTGAAGCGGGTCAGCTTCTTGCTGAAAAAATTCATTCTAAAAATGATGTTGTTGTATTAGCCATTCCTCGTGGAGGAGTAATTGTTGGTCACGAGATTGCAAAAAAACTTGGCTGCAAGCTAGACATTGCCATTTCTAAAAAAATTACACCTCCTGATAATCCTGAATTTGCAATTGGTGCAATAACACATGATGGAACTTTGTTTCGCAGTAATTATTGGGATAGTTATGCTGAATATCCAAACTTGAATGATGAAATTCAAAAAAAGACACAAGAAGTAAGGCGGAGACTAGAAGAATACCGAGGAAGTTCAGAGTACGATATTTCTGGTATGAGTATAATACTTGTTGATGATGGAATTGCAACTGGTTCTACTGTTTTTGCAATACTAAATTGGTTAGAAAAACAAAACACAAGAGAAATTATTTTAGCAATACCTGTAATGCCTGCAAGTACCTATGAATTAATGAAACAAAAGGTTTCATCCATTGTTGCACTAAATACTCCAGAAGACTTTGCTGCAGTTGGACAGTTTTACAAAAACTTTGATCAGGTGTCTGATAGAGAAGTTATGGAAGTTTTAGAAAATTACAAAAGCTAAATTGCTTCGTTTCCTTCTTTTCCTGTAGCAATATCTATAGCTCTTGAAACTGGTGTGATGAAAATTTTTCCAAGTTTTGCATTGTCTTTAATGAGCTTGACTACTTGTTCCTCTTTTTCATCTGGCACTAATACTTCTAGCATGTATTTGTCGCCAAACTGAGGAGTAAACACTTCTGTTCCTTTTGATGCATGGATCTCAGGTGGTGGGTTTTTTCCTCTACCTCTTTTTTTAGTTACAGTTAGCCCTCCCACTGGGACTTTCTTCAAGGCCTCGCTAATTGCCATCACATCGTTCTTACCAAGAACAATTTCAACTCTAATCATAAATGAGATCTTTTGTTTTTCTTATAATATATTTTTGATAATTTCAGACCTGAATCTTATCGTTTCTTTTTTATATACTCTCAAAAAAAGAAAAATCCTTGCCGATAGATACTGGGGATACAGCATGGATGCTAGTCGCAGGTAGTCTAGTGCTTTTGATGATCCCAGCTCTTGGGCTTTTTGAATCTGGTCTGTTACGAAAAAAGAATGCGGTATCAATTTTTATGCAGATTTTCTTTGGCCTTGCACTTCTTAGTGTGATGTGGTTTACTTTTGGATTTAGTTTAGCGTTTAGCCCTGAAGAAACTGGATTTTGGGGAAACTTTGATTGGATTTTTCTTGATGGTGTTCCGTGGGATGAACCATTAGAAATGTATGCTCCTACAATTCCAGGTGTGTTATTTGCGAAATTTCAATTAATGTTTGCATGTATTACTCCTCTTTTGCTAACTGGAACAATTGCAGAAAGAATGAGGTTTAGATCATTCATTATTTTCATTGCAGCTTGGTCAATTTTCATCTATTATCCACTTGTTCACTGGGTTTGGGGCGGTGGATGGTTAGCAGAACTTGGTGTAGCTGACTTTGCAGGAGGAATTGTAATTCACACAAGTGTAGGAATGGGTGCATTAGCTGCTGCAATGGTTCTTGGTCGCAGAAGAAACTATGGTCCTGCAATAATGGTTCCACACAGCATTCCAATTGCAGTTTTAGGTTCATCTTTACTTTGGTTGGGATGGTTCGGATTCAATGCGGGAAGTGCATTGGCATCTGGTGGAGTAGCAGGAAATACAGTCATTGTAACTCATATGGCGTCTTCAGTTTCAGCCTTGATTTGGGTAGGGTTATCTTGGAAACGGACAGGAAAACCGAGTGTTGTAGCTGCAATTAATGGTGCAATTGCAGGTTTGGCAGGAATTACACCGGCATCAGGATTTGTTAGTGTAGAGCACTCTTTCATTATTGGAATAGCAATTGGACTTGCATCATACTATGGCGTTGTATTGTTCAAAGAGAAATTAAGAATTGACGATGCACTTGATGTTAGCTCAGTCCACGGAGTTGCAGGAATTATTGGTTCACTTGCAATTGGAATAGCTGCAAGCTCTGCGATTAATCCGTCTGGTCCAGACGGCATATTGTTTGGAAATATGGATCAGATGTGGATTCAAATGGTTGGAGTCGGAGTTGCAACTGCATTAGGATTTGGAGGAACATGGCTTATTATGCAGATACTTAAACGGACAATCGGAATTAGAGTTACGAAGGAAGTGGAAGATGCAGGGCTTGATATTAGTGAGCATGCAGAAGCAGCTTATTCTGATGAAGAAGAATTCAAGCTCTTAGATGATTTCATAGAACAACAAGAAGACGAATCTGAAAAATAATTTTCAAGGCTGGAAAATACCTCCTAAGTTATATTGAAGATTTGAATTACGCTAGTCATGTCAGCAAAAATGCTTAATGAAACCCTTTCAAAATATACAAATCCAAAATTAACAGCAGTATCAAGTGAACTTACTGTAACTGATGCAGCTAAAGTTATGTCAGAGTCAAAGACTGATAGTGTTTTAGTTTTTGAAAACGATAATGTTGTTGGAATTATTACTGATAAAGACATTATCAGTGGAGTTGTTGCAAAAGGAATTGATCCTTCAAAAATTACAGTAAAGGAAATTACTCACAAGCCAGTTATCAAAATTCACAAGGATTCCAAAGTTAAAGATGCAATTGAACTGATGAACAAACACGATATTAGAAGATTAATTGTCGAAGATGATCAAAGGCCCATTGGGGTAATTTCTCGAAAGAAAATTGTTGGCAACATGGGTGAATTCTCAATTGCTTTACCAGAACTTGAACTTCCTAACAAGATCAAATGTCCTTATTGTGAATCTGAATTTGATGACAAACTGACACTGTCAAAGCATATTGATAGTATTCACATTGGTCCTGGTCTTTTAGAAGGCGATGTATCAAAAGCTGGAGAACTGGGTTCAGTTAATCCAGCTGATACTTACACAAAGACGCTTTAGGCACAAAACGCCAAAAACGTCTTATATTATATGTAACCCATATTCGATCCTACTTGGTCTTGGAAACAACTGCACCTAAAAGAAAGCCTCATCCGCCAAAAAAAGAAAAAACTCGTAGCATTACGTATCGATTGCCAGCTAAAGTGGTTGAAGAGCTTGAGACAGAAGCTATGCAGAAAAATATTTCTCAAAATGTTCTAGTAAAACAAATTTTAGAAAAATATGTCGAATGGGACAGATTTGGCGATAAAATTGGAATGATTCCGGTTCCAAAGAAAATTCTAGATACTTTGGGAAAAGAGATGAGTGGTGATGAGATAAATGAAATCATCAAAGTATTACACCCATTTATCAAAGACACTGTTCTGTTTATGAAAGGAAATTACGATATCAAAAGATGTATTGAAACTTTGGAAGATTACATGAGAGCGTCTGGAATGAAATCAGATCATAGAGTTGAGGGTGATTTGCATCATTTCATTGTGCAACACGAGTTGGGATTAAAGTGGTCATTTTTCACTGAACAACTCTTAAAGGAAATTTTCCATCAGTTTTTTCCCGAAGAGAATCTAAAATGTCAAACTACTGAAACAACTGTGATTGCAACAATTGCACTTGGTTCAGAGTTTAGTGAACATGATTATTGAGAATTTTTGTGAATTCCAGATTCGCAAGCAGTACACAAACCCTTCTCAGATACTGAATTAAAATTACAACTTTCACAAACAGCACATGCACAATTTTTTAGCGTTGATCTTCCTCTTTGCTTAGTAAGATGAGTATTCACATGTAATTTTCGCAAATTTTGTAATTAAAGAAGGAGCACGCATATCAGAATTGAGAATGTCGTGCAATGCACTCTAAATGCTTATGTTTCAGATTGCCGTAATATAATATTGGGATATGAGTATACTACTGGCTCAGAAGTTCGAAGAGAAGAGAATGAAAGAAGCCTTAGCAATGCTTCTCATTGATAGAAGAAATGAGTTCCGTGAGTTAGGGGCAAGTGTTTTTCCAACTGGCTCAAAGCCAATAACTACAATTGAAAATTGGGAAGAGCATGTTCTCAATTTTTGTTTTGATGTATCTGAAGCTTTCAAGTGTTGGTCAGGTACCAAAGAAATGGAAGTAAATTCTGCAATGAAAGCATTGACAATACTACGACAATGTTCAAAAAACAAACAAACCATGAATCAAATGACACATCTACTAAACATAGCATACAATCTTGCAGAAGAATTCAAAGTAATTTACAAGAGAATCGAATAGAGCATCAATTATAATACGTTTCAGGAATAAAATCACATTGATAAATATAAACAAAAAAGTGTTTGGAGAAGTATCTGCTAAAGAAATTATTGGAAATGATCCTCCATTGCATCCTGAAACAGAAAACAGATTGGAAAATCAATTTAATTTTCTTGTAAACGAATTAAATAACAAATCTAAAGAAGAATTAGAAAAAATTCTACAGGAACAAAAAGAGATTATAAAACAAATGAACAGCAAGCCTGGCGCCATGGCTTTAGCACAAGATAAAATCAAATTATTTACTGATTTTAGTTTTAAATATACTCAAGCAATTGAAAATAAACTTAAATCATTTAACTAGAAAATCGGGTGCAGTGCAATCACACTGCTAAATGGTTTTTAAATAAAATTAATTTTATGAGAATCAACAATAACATTTATTTTCTTTTAGTATTTACGAAGATAAATCATGGTTTATTGTAGGGGCGCATGTGAACAGTACAAGGCACAAAAACCTTTTGAGATTGGAAGGTATGCGGCTGGACAAAAACGATGTAATTATTGTGAAGTCTTTGTAAATTGGGATGGCCTTTGTTGTCCTTGTTGCAATAGACAGCTAAGATGTCTACCTCGCAGTAGAAAAGGAAAAGAAAAGTATCTAGAACAAGTTATGGGAAAATAAAAAAAGAAAAAATCAGTTTACACGAATTGATTTTTTCTTTGGTTTTGGTGTAGGTTTTGCTTTTGGAATTGTAACTGTAAGTACTCCATCCTGTAGTTTGGCTTTGGCCAGGTTGGATTTTACCTTCTCAGGAAGAGGAACTGTCCTATAGTAGGAGACATGGCTTCTTTCCTTTCTAAGGTAATTTTTCTTCTTTTCTTCTTTTTCGGCTTTGTGTTCTGCTGAAATTTCAACAGAATTGTCAGTTACATTAAGATCAATCTCATTTTTCTTTACTCCCGGAATGTCTGCTTTGATTAGAAGTTGTTTTCCTTCATCAATTACATCGCATGATGTTTCTGGCATTTTTGGAAACGATGGCATTGTGATTGATGGGAATGAAGTAAATGATTTTTCAAGATCCCTTCGAAAATTCTCAAAAGCTTTGTCCATTTCTGTCCAGCTTGCGCCCCATGATGGAATCAAACCTGGAGTTTTTTTGGAAGCTTTCTTTGGTTTTGCCATGGGATGATTTTCTTTTTCTCATTTAATTGCCAAACGGCAATTATCAAGTTCGGGAATCAGTTTTGAAAAAGCGCATGTTTAAAGAGGAATTTGGTGCATTTAGAACATGGTAATTGAAAAGGACATTCAAGAATATGTTGAAAAACACATTAAATTGATGATTTCACAAACAGAATCTTACATTCCTTTCATAAAAATTGCATTTCCATATTCACAAAATCTAGCAGATTCGTGTTTTAGTTTGATTGTTGGTAACGCACTTTCTGTTTTCATAAATCAGTATGGAATGAGAATGAAGTATCCATCTGCTTCTGATTTTGAAGATTTTGGAAAACTTACTTCAAAATATAGAAGTCAAGTGGATAGATTTTTCAAATAATTTTAGATTGGAGAGATTGGCAAGTTAACTTTTCTTATACTTGTTTTTGAACGTCTTTTTGATCTTTTTGAAAGATTTCTTAACAATTTTTGGCTCAAGCTTTCAAGAACTTGGCCAAGATCAAAACCAACTTCTTTGTAAATATGTGGAGCATGATGAGGAGTTGTAATCATTATTGATACTTCGTACTTTCCTGCTTTTTTTCCACCTGAACGTCTTTGTTTAATTGAAACTTTGGCTTCTTGAATTTCAGAATAAACTTTTTGAAGTCTTTTTAGAGTGTTAGAAAACTTTGCTGTAATCAAGTTTACATTTTTTTGATCCTCAGGCATTCCAACCACATAAAGAGGAATTTCAGACTTCATCCTTATGGCCAGTAGGCTCAAAATATCACGAATTGTGATAATTCCTTGAAGGTTTTTCCACAGATTAACCAGACAGCAGGTTGTTTTTGTTCGAAGCATAGTGTTAAGAATTGTGTTAAGATTATCATCTACAGTACATTGAGGAATGCGTGTACTTCCAATGTTTCCAATTTTTGATTCTAAATGTCGAACTTTTTCCATTCCCGATGCACGTCGTCCTAAGCTTTCATGTGGATTAATTGCTTGCAAGAGATGATAAGATGTTAAAACTTGCTTGATGACACCGTTTTTTTCGACGGGAAGATGATCAATTCTTTTTGAAGTCATAATTTTTCTTGCAGTACTAAGAGAATCATTTGAAGAAACTGTGATTGGGTTTTGTGTAAAAATTAGATTTGCTTGAATCCATTTGTTGTCTTTTTTTGAAAGAAGCTTCAAAATGCTGTTTGCGCTAACTCCTCCAACTATCTTTTTGTTCTCAACTACAGGAACAGTTCTAACACGATAGTGACTAAGGATGTTTGCCGCCTTTTGGACAGTATCACTCCGTTTCAAGGATGGAATTGTTTCAAGAAATGGCTTTACTTGCATGTCAGCAATGTCTTTTCCAGGAAGAAGGGATCTGACATTTGCTGTTTGGACAGATTTTCCATTAAGACAAAAAACATCATAAGAATTGTTTTTTGAGAGCTTGTTGACGACTTTGGAGACAGAAAGGCTTGGTTCTATAACGATCACAGGTTCAATTAGGGAGCTTACCTTTTTCTGGTGAATGTCCTTTAGATGCTCGTAAATTGTGTCTGAAAGCATAATTTTCTACTTATTCTACAATCTTTCCAAATTTTAATTAAAAGAAACTCCAGATTTTCAAGAGTGATTTTCATTCCTGAGATTCTAACTGATATATTTAACGACTGAATCAGCTTTGAGTGTATTGCTTCTAAAAAATGCCAATCTTAATCAAATTATGATTAAGCGCACTGTTACAGTAACTCCTAACACTAGTCTTTTAGATGCAAGAGAAATTTTGCTTCGACACAAGCTAAAGCGCCTTATTGTTTTGGATTCAAAAAAACGCCCTGTAGGAATAATTACTGAAAAAGACATTGCAAAAACGGTTTACTCGCTTGGAAACAAGTCGATAAAGACAGTCAAAGTAGGTGGTTTTATGTCAAAAATTTTGAGAACTGTAAAGAAAAATGCATCAATTTATGATTGCGCCAAAATAATGAAGCGCTACAAAATAAGCTCAGTGATTGTTCTAAATGAAAACAAAACTTTGGCCGGCCTTGTTACAAAAACTGATTTGGCTTCCATTTTTCTTACACAGACAACTAGTCCATTAAAAGTTTCAAAAATTATGACAAAACGTGTAATTACTGCAATGCCAGGAGATTCACTTCTCTTTGTTGAAAGTTTGTTAATTAACAATAGAATTTCACGAATAGTTGTTCAAAGAAACAGAAAACCTGTTGGAATAATCACATACAGAGACTTTGTTCCAGCCAAACTGCCTCACTGGATTGCAGAATCAGCTGATCCTAGAGAGGTTGAAAAATACAGAATGGGATTGCATCCTACAGAGTTTGCTGCAAATCAGATGAGCCACTTGATGCACTTTAAGGCAGTCGACATAATGTCTGCAAATCCAATTACAGTTGATGCAAATGAAGATGTTGGTGTAGCAGTTTTGTTAATGATTAGAAATGGAATTAGTGGTCTACCTGTAGTAAAAAATTCAAAGCTTGTTGGAATCATTACAAAAGCTGATATTGTAAAAGCTATTGCGGAGAAATAAATGAAAAAATCACTTTATCTTAAGATATTGGTTCCTGTAGATGGATCAAGTTATTCTAACAAAGCATTAGCTCATGCATGTGAATTAGCAAAAACACAAAAAGCGATTCTTTTGTTGATATATGTGGTAGATAAATCAGTTCCATTCCTAAACTTTATTGATAGAAGAGAGTATCTTTCTGTTCTCAGAAATTATGGTAAAAAAATTATGAAAAAGGCTTCAGATACAACAAGACTGCGCGGTGTTACTTCAAAGCAGATTATCAAGGAGGGTAATGTTTCTAAAGAAATTATCAAGACTGTAAAAAGTGAAAGATGTAATCTGATTATTGTAGGTAACAAAGGGTTAGGCGCAGCAGGCAGATTTTTACTAGGAAGCACCTCTACAAAGCTTGCAGCAGACGCACCATGTTCGGTGCTTATTGTAAAGTGATTCAAATGATTGCAAAAGACATTATCAAAAAGCCAATTGGGATTCTAAAAAGCTCAACTGTATCTGATGTAATTAGAAAATTACTAGAGCATAATGTTAGCAGGCTTGTAGTTTTGGAATCAGGCACGCCTGTGGGAATTATCTCAGAGAAAGACGTTGGATTGTTCTTGTTTGATGACAAAACAAAACAAGGTCTTGACATAATTCCGCTTGAAAGAATTATGAAAAATTTGGATTACACTTACGAAGGTAGCTCACTTGAAAAATGTGCTCAGATAATGATTGACAAAAAAATGAGCTCAATTGTTATAGGCAACAAGCACAACCTTGAAGGAATTTTTACAAAAACAGATTTGGTAAAATATTATGTTGATAACTATACTGGAAAAAACAAAGTTGTTGATTATATGACAAAGGATTTTGTTGCAACCCATAGTGCAGCACCTTTGTTTAAAGTCGTACGAAAGTTACTTGAAAATAAAATTTCAAGATTAATTGTAAGAAATCAAAATGAACAGCCCGCTGGAATAATTTCATTTCGTGATTTGTTTAGAATTTCATTAGAGTTAGGAGCAGAAGAGGACGATACTGGATTTACCTTGTCTGATCAAATTAGAAAAGGATTCTTGTCTGAAGAAGGATTTGGTGGGATTTCTTTAGCAAGAGATGTAATGTCTGATGGAATTATTTCAGTGAAATTTGATGATGATCTTGTTGTTGCATGCAATCAAATGCTTGAAAACAATGTTAGCGGTCTTGCAGTTTTAGATGGAAATGGCGGCCTTGCTGGAATCATTAGCAAGACTGATGTTACAAGAGCATTAGCAGCTAATTCATAAATTAAAAACGGAAACGCAAAAATCGCAACATGCCAAAGCACATTACGGGGGGGTTAACGGTGCGTTTCCGCCTCACAGGTAGAGAACTGTTGTTCCTTACTGAAGACTAATACCTAAAAATTCTAAATAAAGTTCCAGACGATTTTCAAGTCTGATAATTAATCATTCTTAGAGTTGATAATGCTATTCAAATATTAATGCCCCAAAAAGCTAGTCATTCTATATGATTAAAAAGAAAATTAAAAAAATTCTTGTTCCAATTGATGGTTCAAAAAATTCTTTTCGTGGTCTTGAAGATGCAATTTACATTGCAAGGCAGTGCCAGGCAACAATAACTGGACTTTATGTTCTTCCAATTTACCCACGAAATATTGCTGATGCGTTTATGCCTTACCAGATCCATTTTACAAAAAGTGCCAAAAAATACATGAAAACGGCAAAAACTATGGCAGCACAAAAAGGAATTGTGTTTAGATCAAAAATTGTTTATGGTAGCCCAATGATGGAAATCACTGACTTGGCTAACAAGAAAAAATTTGATCTAATTGTAATTGGTTCACGTGGACATGGTGGAGTAAAAGAAACATTTCTTGGAAGCGTAGCTCATGGAGTTATACACAGATCTAAAGTTCCAGTACTTGTTGTGAAATAGTGGTGTTATGTTTTCAAAACTTCTAAACAAAATTCTTGTACCATATGATGGTTCATTATATTCAAAAAAAGCTCTAACTAGGGCAATGGAGCTTGCACACAACTTAGATTCTGAAGTAATTCTGATTAATGTTGTAAATTTGAGTTACATTGCTCCACCTGGAGGTTTGCATGGTTTAGTTAAAGGAAAATCAAAAAAGAGTCCTGTTGAGAAATGGAAAAAATCTGTAAAGAGTCATGCAAAAAAAATGCTAGACTCGTGCGTTTCAAAATGCAAATCAAATGGAATTACAGCAAGCTATGTAATCAAAGATGGAAACATTGCAGAGGAAATTTTGAATTTTTCAAAGAAAAAGAAAGCAACTTTGATAATTATTGGAAGTCAGGGACTCGCTGGAATTGGTAAATTAAAGACTCTGGGAAGTGTTAGTCGTAAGGTTTCAGAGCAGGCTCATTGTCCTGTGCTAATTGTGAGATAAATTCTAAGGATTTTCTTGCATTCGTAAAAGAATTTGATCACAAATTCTTCTCATTTCTGAATCGGAACCAAGACTACAAATCCTTACAAGGTCAGTTGCAGTAACAATTCCTACAACGTTGTTTCCATCTTGGACAGGAACCTTGTGAATGTTTTTTATTTTCATAATTTCAGCTGCATCCCAGACAGTATCATCTGGTTTTACTGAAATTAATGGAGAAGACATTACTTTTTCAATTGGTTCAGATAGTTCTTTTTCTTCAGCGGCAATTCTTTTTACAAAATCTCTTTCAGTAAGAATTCCTACCGGAGCGCTATCTCTTGTAACAATAACACAGCCTACATCTTCGCTATTCATCATTGAAGCAGCTTCT
>JABAOH010010476.1_pt2 | contig 21088 bp, 22 predicted proteins | sample 7062181 | NCBI WGS metagenome assembly JABAOH01 (sample SAMN14538630, study PRJNA623070) | marine sediment metagenome | biome: marine biome [ENVO:00000428]; feature: marine pelagic biome [ENVO:01000023]; material: deep marine sediment [ENVO:00002113]; isolation source: pool of 5 deep marine... | reverse complement strand
TCAGCGCGATTTTCCCCTCCCCGGAGACGAACTGTTGGTACAGGGGCAGGTAGTCTGGGAGGCCGGACGTGTGCGAGAGAAGCATGCGGAGCGTTATCTCCCCCTTGTCCGGGGGGGCATCGAGAAATGCCAGGTCCTTCAGTTTCGTCTCCTCCGACAAGACCCCCTCTGTCCTCAACCGGGAAAAGATCAGGGCCGTGAATATTTTCGTGATGGAGGCAACATCGAAGATCGATGAGATGTTGCACTCTCCCGCTGACGTCTCGAAGCGCGTCGCTTCCGCATCGAAGACGCGAAACGTTGCTGCCTGAAACAGGCGCCCTGTGATGCCTTTTTCCAGTATCGCCGAAATCTCTTTCATGCACCGTCCCTTACCCTGAAAATGGAGACGCGAGGAATGTCAGCGTCCCCCTGCCCTTCTCTGTCCGTATCTCGCCGGTAACGCCGAAGGGAACCGGCATGTTTTCCCCCTCGTGGCCACCGGGAAACCCGCAGAAGAGGGGAACACCCGCAGCTTCGCATTCGCCGGCCACGATCTCCTCTAAAAGGGCGGGGTCGCCTCCTTCGACGGGAACGAAGCGCCCCATGAGCACCGCCGACAGTTTCCCCAGGTTTCCCGAGAGGCGAAGCTGGGTCATCTTCCTGTCGACACGGTAGGCCTTTTCATCCACCTCCTCCAAAAAGAGGATCCTTCCCGTGAAATCTGGTTCAAAGGGAGTGCCCATCAGCGAACAGAGGACGGAAAGGTTCCCCCCGAAGATCTTTCCCCTCACGGGGTCCCCATGGCCACGGCTTCTCAGGTTTTCGTACGTGACGAAGGGATAGGAGATATCGTCCTGCAAAAACCGAACGAGGAGGTTCGTGTGACAGATATCCTCTCTGAGTGCCGCTTCCGTTGCCGGCATACAGGCGTGAATAGCGGGAATTTCAAGCTTCGTCGATACGTAGGAGATAAGCGCGGTGGTATCGGAGAAACCGATGATGGGGCGTGGATGGTCGGTAAGAGCGGTAAAGTCAATCTGATCCAGTATCCTGAGTGTCCCGTAACCTCCCCGGGCAACGAAAATGGCCCGGATATCATCCCGGGCGAGGAAATAATTCAGTTCCTCCGCCCTTCTCGAATCGCTGCCAGCAAGGTACCCGCTTCTCGTCAGAATGGTCTCTGTCCACTCGACGAGAAGACCCTGCGCCTCGAGAACGGCCCTGCCGCACTCCAGAAGTTTTTCATCCACCGGTGAGGCCGGAGCGACTATCGCCACCCGGTCACCCTTTCCAAGAGACCTCACCTTCACCTCCTGCATCATTTCTGCGATGGGGCAGTACGTACAGTATGCTGGCCAGCGTGAAAGGGCGGCGCCGGCAAGAGCTACCTTCGCCCCATCGTCTCGATTCGCATCGAAGAAAACGTACCGTCTTCCCCTGCCGCCCATTCCCGCGTTCTTTACGTATATGCCGAATCCGTCACGAACGATCGGATGGTTGATCTGCACCCTGCCTCCGGATACGGCCTCGGTGCCCTTAAATAGATTTATATCAGCAGAAAATTCAACTTGATAGCCCCTATCTTACATTTTCCGGTCCACCCCGTTTACCCTCAGGCTGTAGGGAAAAAGTTCAGAGTTCATAAATAACCCATATGGTAATGCGGAATTCGGATTTCAGAATGCGGAATGAAAAACCGGAACAACAGAACAGCAGAGGACCAGAACAACAGAAAGCAGGTAATGGCTCGAACATCCGGTGTTCCGAAGCTCCTTGAAGCCTGAAGATGAGAAGGTGGGAAGTTTAGAGGCTATAGAGGTTGAGATTTGATGAACATCTGCTTTCTGAACTTCTGGTTTTTGTTGGACTATGAACTTTGAACTCTGGACTTTGGACGAACAATAGGCATAGTTTTCTGCAACAACCAATATTGTTGTATACTCATAGGTGCACATTTGATTGGAGGGCCGCGATGGGGAAGAGCCTGTTCGTGAAAGACCTGAAAAACATGGAAAGCGCGCTCATCTTCACGGAAAACTTTCTCGTGACGAGCAAGTCGGTGCTGAAGACAAACGCGGGCAAACCCTACCTGAGCCTCACCCTGAAGGACGCGTCGGGAGAGATCGACGGGCGGGTCTGGGACAACGTGGACCTCATATCGGCGCGGTTTGGCAGCAACGACTACGTGAGCCTGACCGGATCCCTGGTGACACACCAGGGGAGGCACCAGGTGAAGATCCTCGATATCAAAAAGGTGGAAGCAGAACAGATCGACCCCGGCGATTTTATACCCTCAACGCCAAAATCGATCGACGAGATGTGGGGGCGTATCGAGAGTTTGATCGCCTCCATCGGCGATAAAAGCCTGAAGAGCTTTCTGAAAGAGCTATTCTCCTCGTCCGAAATAGCAAAGAAGGTCAAAACGGCTCCCGCGGGGAAGGTGCTCCACCACGAGTACATCGGAGGGCTGCTGGAACACGTCCTGTCCGTCGCCGAAATATGCGATTTCCTCTCGAAACACTACCCGGAAGCGAACAGGGACATGCTCATTTCCGGTGCGCTGCTGCACGACATCGGGAAGATCTACGAGCTCTCCTACGACAGGGCAATCGATTACACGGACGAGGGGAAGCTGATCGGCCACATCGTCATCGGCGCAGAGCTGATCACAAAGCTGGAAGAGAAGAAAAAGCTCCTCGGGAAAGAGAAGGAGATGCTCCTGAAGCACATCATCCTCTCCCACCACGGCGAGCTGGAGTACGGCTCACCGAAACGGCCCAAAACCCTGGAGGCACTGATCGTCCACTTCGTGGAAAACTTAGATTCCAAGGTGGGCGCATTCCTTTCGGTACTGGAAAAAGCCGATGGAGACGAGGCCTGGTCGGACTACCAGCGGATGTTCAACCGTTTTCTCTATGTAAAGAGGGATGAGGAATAAGTCAGTTCAGAGTCCAGAGTCCATAGTCCAGAGTAAAACAGAGAGCAGAAAAACCGAAACACTGGTGACTTGAACAGCCGGGGCTCCGAAGTTCCGCAAAACAAGAAGGTGAGAAATGGAGAAGTGGGAAATGCTGAACTTCTGATCCTCTGATCTTCTGCTGTTCTGATCTTCTGGTTTTTCGGAACTTCTGCTCTTCTGTTGTTCTACTTTCTGATCCTCTGATGTTCTGGTTTTCTGACTCTGGACTATGGACTATGAACTATAAACTGAATTTTTTCACGATGGCCATCGCGGACCGTATGCCGTCGACGGCGGAGCTGACGATCCCCCCCGCGTACCCCGCGCCTTCCCCGGCGGGATAAAGCCCGGAAAGAGACACGGACTGGAAATCGGCCCCCCTGGTTATCCGAATCGGAGAGGAAGTCCGGGATTCAACACCGTAGACGTTGGCACCTTCGCTGATAAACCCTTTCATCCTCCTGTCGAAACGGATAATCCCCTCCACGAGATCCTCTTGGAGGTTTTGAGGAAATATGCTCCCCACGTCACCGCTGATCCTCTCCGCGCCGGCCCACCTGCCGGCTGACGGATGCAGTCTGCCCTGATGAGACATAAAATAGTGAAGGGAAGATGAGACGAGACCATACCTTTCATCTGCCAGTGTGAACAGAGATCCCTCGAGCCTGCGCTGGAACGCGACGCCGTCAAAAACTCCCGACCCGTAATCTTCGGGTCCCACCGCCGCGACGACCCCGCTGCTGGCGTAACCCGTCATTCTCCGGGTAGGGCTCATGCCGTTCACGGTGAGGTCACCGCCTTCGGATGACGCGAGGATGACGTAACCGCCGGGGCACATGCAGAAGGAGTAGACCGGCCTGCCGCTCTTTGCCGTCACGGCGAGCCGGTAATCGGCGGGCGGCAGGCATCCGCACCCGGCAAGCTCACCGTATTGAATCTCGTCTATGACCGCCTGGGGATGTTCCACCCTGATCCCGACGGCGAAGGGCTTTGCCTCGATTTGGACTCCCCGCCTCTCGAGCATCTGATAATTGTCCCGTGCCGAATGGCCGGGGGCAAAGACGGTTTCCCCCGCCCGGATCTTCTCTCCTCCGGCGAGGGCCACCTCCCGCAATACACCGCCGGCTCCGATTAGATCCGTCACCTTTTTTTCAAAGAGAAATTGAACCCCCATCTGAGAGAGCCTGTCCCTGAAAGAGCGCACCACCTTCCGCAACCGGTTCGTCCCCATGTGGGGTTTTCCCAAAACAGTCAGCTCATCCCCACCGCCGAGCCCCCGGAATGTCTCGAGAACGAAACGGGCTTCCGGGGCGGTAAGCCGCGTCGTCAGTTTCCCGTCGGAAAAGGTTCCGGCGCCTCCTTCGCCGAACTGGATGTTGCTCTCATCCTTAAGAATTCCCTTTCTCCAGAAAGTAGAAACGTCTCTGACCCGCTCCTCGATCTTCTTTCCCCGCTCCACCAGGACGACCTTGAACCCGTAATGGGCCAGGATGTAGGAGGCGAATAGACCGGCGGGGCCCGATCCGACCACCACGATCTGGTAATCTGGAGGACGAACCCTGCGCGGCGGTGGGGTCCAGCAGGGGGGAAGCCCTTCGATCATGCGCGCTCTCCCCCTTTTTTCGAGCTTTCTCTCGAGGGCCTCGTCTCTCAGTTCAACGGCAGCGTTGTAGACGAAAAAAACCCCCTTTTTCTTGCGGGCATCGATGCTCTTTCTCAGGATAAATATCTCCTTTATCTCACCGGGAGGAACTCCTATAATCGAGGATATGCCCTCCTTCAGAGATATCTCCGGGGAGCATGCGGGTATATTTACCTGGTCCACCTTCAGCATGTTCAGATCAAGACCTCATTCAATCTTCCCTTGGGTACTGGCCGTCTTTTTCGGGGCACTGCTCACCGGTCAGGGCTGTTCCAAATATTTGCGGAAATCGTTCCGCGAGCCGAAAGTCCGAGTCCTCTCTCTGGCGTTTCAGCGTGACCCGTCTCAAGGCTCCCTCTCTTCCATCCCCCTCACCGTTACTCTGGAGGTCACGAATCCGAATACCTTCGCCATAGAAGCAAAGGCCCTCTCCTACGGGGTCAGGGCGGGGGAGGAGACCCTGGCATCGGGGGAAAAGACAGAATTTACAGAAATTCCCCCTCAGGTCAGCGCAGTCATCGATGTGCCCCTCACCGTGTCTCTCGACCCGATCATTCGAACCGTCACCCGGGCAGCGAAAAAACTCGAGGTTTCCGTCACCGCCTACGGCTCCGTCACCCTCGGGTCGTTTCTGGGGGATGTGAGAATCCCTTTTAAAAAAGAGTTCAAGAAAAATCTTCGCCAGCTGATCTTCCCCTGAACCGCCTTTCCCGGCGGCAGCATCAGGGATCGTTGACTGCCGCAGGCGGCCTGTCCCCCCGCAAGACGGCGAGGAGGTTGTCCACGCAGAGCCTGGCCATCCTCTCCCGCGTTTCCCCCGTCGCGCTGCCCAGGTGAGGAAGGAGTATCACGTTGGGAAGGCCCAAAAGTTTCCGGTGAATCTCCGGCTCTCTCTCGTAGACATCGAGGGCGGCACCCCGAATCACTCTCCGCTCGAGGGCATCGGCGAGTTCCTCTTCCCTCACGACCTCCCCCCGGCAGATATTGACCAGGCAGGCCTGGGGCTTCATGAGCGCGAGCTCGGCCTTCCCGATCAGAGCACGGGCTTCGTCGGTGAGGGCAACGGCAAGGACGACGAAATCCGACTGTCTCAGAAGCTCCCGGAGACTTGTGTGCGCGGCACCGAGTTCCCGCTCCAGATCCGGGTCGACCCGTCGCCGGTTATGGTAGAGCACTTTCATGTCAAACCCGAGAGCCCTCCTGGCAATCGCGGAGCCTATCTTCCCCATGCCGACGATCCCGATGGTCTTCCCCCATACCGGAATTCCCAGAAACAGGTTGGGGTCCCACCCCGCGAACTTCCCTTCCACGGTAAATTCGTGGGCCCGCGGGATATCTCTCGCTATGGCGAGGAGCATCGCGAACGCCATATCGGCTGTGGCATCGGTCAACACGTCGGGCGTGTTGCACACGGTGACCTTCCTTCTCGTGGCCTCGTCCACATCGATGTTGTTGAACCCCACGGCGTAGTTGGAGACCACTTTCAAGGAACTGCCCGCCTTCTCCATTACCTCACTGTCGATCTGATCGGCGAGGGTGGACACGATTCCGTCGACCTGCGGGAGGGTCCGGAGAAGTTCCTCTCTCGTGAGGGTCTGCTCCCCCGGAGTATTGATGACCCGGACCGTGTCCCGGAGAGCGACGAAGGCCTCACCGGGTAATTTCCTGGTTATGAAGACGCGTTTTCCCTTCATATCCCCCCTCTTTTTCTCCAGCGGGAAACGATATATTACTATAATTACCATGAATTGCCATAAGCGGGGCGCTTTGTTCATATCCCGGCTGTTGGCCCTTGACGGGGTTTTGACCCTTCAGGCGCTATGACACTCGATACCCCGGTGAGCCAGATGAGGAGAAAACGTGAGATCTTGCATGCCAGCAGCACAAGGCGAAAAGAGCCGGAGAGAAGAGGCTGACGGGATGAAATCTTTCCAGAGGACCGGGTATTGAGGCAGCATGCGGAAAAAACGCTCCTGTATCCCGGCAAGCTCACTGTCCCGAAGAGCCGCTTCGCGACGCCGGCCGCCGCCTTTTCCACCTACCTGTTCGGCGGGCTCCTGCTCGTGATGAACACCCCCGTGGCGTCGTTTCTTATTCTGTCCTTTGCCCTTACCCTCAATATCTTCGACGCCTACACGTTTCCCTTCCTGAACGGACTCTTCGGGAAGAGGGAGAGCTTCGTCCTCGGGGCAGCGGGGAACGCGGCCGGAAACGAGGTCCCGGAGGCCGTCCTTTTTCTGTCCCATCGCTCCGGGGACGCCGCCCGAAAAAGAAAGCGGATGCTCTATCGCCTCGGCTTTCTGGGAGGCGTGACCCTCTTTCTCGCATCCATCGCTTCGCTCGTCAAAGTCCCCCTTCACCCCTCCCTGCCTGCTGTCGGGTCGGCCCTGTCTGCTGTGGGGCTATTTTCCCATGGCCTCTACAGGGACGAAAAGAGCGGCGAACCCACGGTGCTGAAAAAGCTTATTACGGTGGCCGAAGTGCTCGTTCGCGAAGAGAGTTCCGTGTCCTGGGTCATTTTGCTCACGGACCTGAGATCCCAGGCAACGGCATTTCTCGCCAAATACCGCCGGTATCTCATAACCCGTCCCTGTTTATTTCTGCGCTTCGACGATGCCCTGGGGGAAGGCGAGTGCGTCGTTGAAAGATCCCCGGCCATACTAACCGGGTACCGCACCCATCCCCGGCTCACCCGGGACCTCGGGAAAATCGCAGCGGAAAATGGCCTCCAGGTTCGGAGCAGGAAAAGAGGGCTCGACATCAACTGCCTGTGCGCCCTCGCCAGGGGTTACCGGGCTGCATCCTTGACCTTCAGCAGCCACGTGGCCGAACCGGTTCTTCTCGATAGTTTGAAAAAAATAAACGCGTTACAATATATGCGGGAAGATTCTGGATGATCATCGGCGTGCCGAAAGAGATAAAGACGGGCGAAAACCGGGTGGCGATGACCCCGCAGGGCCTGAGGGAACTCAAGGGGGAAGGACACACCATCCTCGTGGAAAAAGGCGCGGGTGCCGGAGCCGGTTTCAGCGACCGGTCATACGCAGAGGCGGGGGGTGAGATCTCAAGCGCCGGTGACGTCTGGGAAAGGGCCGTTCTCATCTCAAAGGTCAAGGAACCCCTCCCTGAAGAATATCCCCTGTTGAAAGAAGGCCACACCCTGTTTACCTTCCTGCACCTTGCCGCCGACTACGAACTCACGAAAGTCCTCCTGGAGAAAAAAATCACGGCCGTCGCGTATGAAACGGTTACGGACCTACGCGGCAACCTCCCCCTCCTCCGGCCGATGAGCGCAGTCGCCGGCGCGCTCTCGATACAGGCAGGCGCAACGGGGCTCGAAAAACAGCGGGGAGGCAGGGGAATTCTGCTCCCGGGAATTGCGGAGACAAAGCCGGCCACCGTCACCATCGTCGGAGCGGGCATCTCCGGGTCGATGGCGGCCCGGGTTGCGTCGGGGATGGGCGCAGACGTAACTGTCCTGGACATAGTATCGGAAAAACTCGAAAGAATAAGGGACATAACGATGCAGCGGGCCAAAACGCTTCTCTCCGCTCCCGAACCGCTTGCCCGTGAAGCGGCACGTTCAGACCTACTCATCCTCACCGTTCTCATACCCGGACGGTCGGCACCGCGGCTGATTAAGGAGGAAATGGTCTCGGCCATGAAGCCCGGGGCCTGCATCGTGGACATCAGCATAGACCAGGGAGGAGCCGCCGAAACGTCCCGGCCCACAACCCTGAAAGATCCCTATTTCGTCACGAGGGGAGTCGTCCACTACTGCGTGACGAACATGCCGTCAGCCGTTCCCCTGACCTCCACGTGGGCACTCACGTCAGCGACCCTCCCCTACATAAAGAAAATCGCATCTTCCGGGATAAACACCTGCCTACGCGAGGACCCGGGCATAAAAGACGGTCTGAACACTTACATGGGCAATATAACCTGCCGGGGAGTGGCGGAGAGTTTTTCAGAAGAATATGTGCCCTTCGAGAAGATCAGCTAAAAAAACCGAAAGCAGAGAGCAGAAAAACCGAAACCCCGGTGGCTCGACCAGCCGAGCATCCGAAGTTCCGCAATACAAGAAGGTAAGAAATTGAGAAGTGGGAATTTCTTAACTTCTGATCCCCTGAACTTCTGCTGTTCTGATCTTCTGTCTTTTTTCTCGGGACCCGGGACTTGAAACTCGGATCTAGTTTCTTCAGGGCTACCATTGTCACCTTATATTTTGACATCCGGCAGATGGGGTATTATATTATCTTCATTTCAGCAGTTAATTGAATACGTCAATCCATGCAACCATAAAGTATAAGGAGGCTGAAATGGCCGTAAAAGTGGGTATTAACGGTTTCGGGAGAATCGGAAGATCCTTTCTGAGAATCGCGCTAAAGCACAAGAAGATCGATGTCGTGGCAGTCAACGACCTGACTGATGCAAAAACCCTCGCTCACCTTTTCAAATACGACTCGGTGCACGGGACGTATCCGGGCAAAGTGAGCTTCAAAGGTGATTCCCTCGTGGTAGACAAAAAATCGGTCAAAGTATTCTCCGAGAAAGATCCTGAAAAACTCCCGTGGAAGAAACTCGGCGTGACCGTTGTCCTCGAAGCCACGGGAATTTTCAGGGACCAAAAGGGCGCAGGAAAGCACTTGAAGGCAGGGGCGAAAAAGGTGATCATCTCGGCGCCCGCAAAGGAACCCGATATCACGATCGTCCTCGGAGTGAACGAAGGAATGTTCGACCCGAAAAAACACAAGATCATCTCCAACGCCTCCTGCACCACCAATTGCCTTGCCCCCGTGGTGAAAATCTTAAACGACAATTTCGGCATAGAACGGGGTCTCATGACCACCATCCACGCATATACGAACGACCAGAGAATACTCGACCTGCCCCACAAGGACCTGAGGAGGGCGCGGGCCGCAGCCCTCTCCATGATCCCCACCACAACGGGAGCAGCGGCAGCCGTAACTCTCGTCATCCCAGAACTTGCGGGGAAGCTCGACGGCATGGCGATACGGGTCCCTACCCCGAACGTTTCGGTGGTCGACTTCACCGCACAGGTAAAAAAAACCACCACGGCTGAAAAAGTGAACGGCGCGATGAAAAGGGCCGCCCGGGGGAAGCTCAAAAAAATATTGAAATACAGCGACGAACCGCTCGTCTCCACGGATTTCAACCACACTTCCTACTCGAGCATAGTCGATGCCCTATCCACCAATGTCATAGATGGAAACCTGGTGAAGGTACTTGCCTGGTATGATAACGAGTGGGGTTACGCGGCCAGGTGCGTTGATCTCGTCGAGTACATAGGAAGTTGAGGGAAGGAAAACCATGAGAAAACCCGTGATTGCCGGAAACTGGAAGATGTACAAGACGGACGACGACGCTGTGAGCTTTGCGAGGGATTTCCTGCCGAAGGTAGCCGGCGTGGACGATGTAGAAATCGTTCTGGCTCCGTCTTATCCCTCACTTGCCGCGCTCATATCAGCCGTTGCCGGATCGGGCATAAAGATCGCCGCCCAGAACATGCATTTCGCTAAGGAGGGCGCTTTCACCGGTGAAGTCTCCGCTGATATGCTGCTGGCAATCGGCGTGAGTCACGTCATCATCGGCCACTCAGAGAGGAGGCAGTACTTCAGGGAAGACGATGAAATGGTAAATATGAAAACAAAAGCAGCAATAGCGAAAGGCATCGTCCCCATCGTGTGTGTGGGCGAAACGCTCGAAGAGAGGGAAAAGGGGGAGACGAACAACGTCGTGCGTATTCAGGTGGAGCGAGGACTGAAAAATACCGCTGTCAATGAACCCTCGTCGCTGATCATCGCATACGAACCCGTATGGGCGATCGGAACGGGAAAAACGGCCACACCGGACCAGGCCCAGGAAGTCCACGCATTCGTTCGGGGTCTTCTCTCTGAGACGTTCGGGGAAGATACGGCCAGAGGAATGAGAATTCTCTATGGGGGCTCCGTGAAACCCGACAACATCAAGGCTCTCATGGCCAAGAGCGACATAGACGGGGGACTGGTAGGCGGAGCGAGTTTGGATCCCGCTTCATTTGAAAAGCTGGTAAAATTTTATATGTAAGGGAGGTTTCTCAGAGGATGTACACTTTCGTGCTGGTAATACACATCGTCGTAGCGCTTCTTCTCATCGCCGTGGTACTCATGCAGACCGGGAAAGGCGCAGAGATAGGGGCCGTTTTCGGAGGATCATCGTCACAGACCATATTCGGACCCACGGGACCGGCGGGAGTTCTCGGGAAAATTACAGCCGGGGCGGCGATCATATTCATGGTCACCTCACTTATTCTGGCGTACATGAGCGGGGCTGCTCCCAAAAAAACGTTGATGGATGAAGTCCCGGCGGCGCAGACGGAAACGGCGCCTCCCGTTTCGATTCCTCCGCCCCCGCAATCTGTCCCTCTTCCCGGCGAGACCCCGATAGCACCTCCCTCCAAGTAACGCGAAGACACATCCCCGGAAGCTGGTCATCCCTTCCGGGGATTTACCTTTCCCTCCTGGAACCCCTTCCTTATTTTCACGGTGAGCCCGTGTGCCTGCCTGACCGGTTCGGGGATCCTGAACTTTCCCGTTGCGGCGAGGGTTACATGAACCGCCGATTCTATGTCCGTGAGGTAACCGGGAGAAACGAAGACAGGTTTTTTCCCACCTCTCGTCCTCACGACTGCGCCCACTTTCTCATCCCGGTGATACAGGAAGGTACGCGAACCCTTTTCCGGAGAGGGCGCTTCGAATTCACCGACGAGCCTCTTTTTCGCACAGCCGACTGTGGGAATTCCCGCCACGACCCCGAGATGAGAGGCGATGCCAAATCTGCGGGGATGGGCCGTTCCATGACCGTCAACGAGAATAAGGTCGATCGGGACGGAGAGACGATCGAGAGCCTTCAGGATGGCAGGAACCTCCCTGAAGGCAAGGTAACCGGGGATGTAGGGAAAGTCGGTTTCATGAATCTCGAATACTTCCATAACGGGCAGGAGCCCCGGAAACGTGAGGACTACGGCTGTCGCAAATACATTGTTTCTGTCTTTCAGGTAGGAAACGTCGACGCCGCAGATCGATTTGATGCTCCCAACGTCCAGAGGAGCCAGCCTGAGCGACTTTTTCAGGCTTTCCTGAATCTTTCGGGCATTCTCGATTCGGCGGGATGGCATCTCGACAAAATAAAAGCCCCGGAACTACCGGGGCTTTTCCCGGTTTACCAAGTGCATCCTCAGTCCGTTTTCACAACATTTACGGCCTGAGGCCCCTTTGGGCCTTCCGTAATTTCAAATTCCACTTCGTCTCCCTCTTTCAGGGTCTTGAACCCTTCGAGCTTGATAGCCGAGAAGTGGACGAACACATCGGGCCCTTCTTCCTGTTCAATGAAACCGTATCCTTTGGTGTCATTGAACCACTTTACACGACCTTTTGCCACCGTGAAAATCCTCCTTTATTGGATGTTCCATCCGCCCATGCGAGCTTTTATGCGCGAATAGTGGAATCCTACCACGCACGAAAATTCCGTGTCAAGAAAATTGGAAAACCCGTGTAACGGAAAATGCGGGGCCGTGTTTAATAGGACAGACCAAAGAAAAAAGGAGGCAACCCGATGAAAAAAACCATGGGATTCATGATCGCAGCGATTTTCCTCCTGGGATCGGCAACAGCGGCGCGGGCGGATTTCATCAATAAGAGGCAGGTCAGGCAGCAGCTAAGAATTCATCAGGGGATCGCCAGCGGAAAACTAACGCCGAGAGAAGCGGGCAGGCTCTCCCGGGAGCAGGCGAAAATTACGTGCCGGGAGCGCATGTTCAGGTCCGACGGGATCTATACTCCCCGGGAAAGAGCGCGGACCCACAGGATGCTCAACCGCTCTTCCCGGCACATCTACCGGGGAAAGCACAACTGGCGAGCGAGGTAACATCAACCATCTCCTCCACAAAAGGGGGCCGGAAACGGCCCCTTCCTCCTTTCATCCACATACATGAAAGTTCAGAGTTCAGAGTTCAGAGTTCAGAGTTCAGAGTCCAGAGTTCAGAGTCCAGAGGAAAACAGAGAGCAGCAACATGGAAGCAGATGGCATTGCGGAATTTGGAGTGCGGATTGCGGAATAGAAAACAAGTTCCGAGTTTCGAGTCTCGAGTTTCGAGAAACCAGAAACGAGAAACCGGGAACGGGGAACGGGAAATATTGAATTTTGAACGGTGAACTTTTCGCTGTGAAATTTAATCTATTAACTATGAACTTTGAACTGTGAACCCTGAACTGTTTGTCTCTGGACTATGGACTCTGAACTCTGGACTCTGAACTATGGACTCTGAACTATGGACTATGGACTGGTTTCACTCTGTTTTAACGTGTCGGTAGATGAAGTAGATGACACCTGCCAGTAGTATGAGGCCGATCAGGAGGTCGAAGCGGTGGAAGTACTCTCTGATCACCGGCCAGTTTTCTCCAAGCTTGAGACCGATATAAGCAAGACCCAGGCACCAGGGGAAGGAGCCAAGGAGGGTGTAAATGGAAAATTTCGGTATGTTCATGCTCGATACCCCTGCAGGAAAGGCGATGAAAGTCCTGATAACCGGGAGAAGCCTGGCGAAAAATATCGTTATCTCTCCATAATTGGTGAACCAGCGGTCGGCGGTTTCGAGATCTTTCCTGCTTATGAGAACGTACTTTCCATATTTTTCGATCAGCGGCCTGCCGCCGTATTTCCCCAGATAGTAAGCCGGTATCGACCCCACGAGGCACCCTATCGTTCCCGCCAGGGAGACCTGAAGAAGCGTAAAACGCCCCTGTGACACGAGAAAGCCGGAAAAAGGCATAATTACCTCTGAAGGGAGGGGGATGCAGGCGCTTTCTATTGCCATGAGCAACACGATGCCCGGCAGCCCGAGAGCGGAGATTACTCCAATAATAAAGAGGCTTATTATTTCAAGAATTCTGTATACCACGTGACCTATGTCTCTCCTCGCCCATATTTCACGAGATGATATAAACTTATCGCCATAAAGTCGATAAATATTTAGATACATCGCCCGATTGGACCGAGAGAACGACAGAAAATCCGTTCACCCGAAGCCGCGAAAAACTCTGAAAGAACTGGGCGATAGGTGAGTTGACAAATCCTAAATGCTAAATCCGAAATACGAAATAAATCAAAAATCCAAAATACAAATGTCCCAAACAGATACAGGTGAGACGTTCATGGAGTAAAAACCTCTTCCTAAAGAGACCTTTGTTTTGCATTTTGAACATTTGAATTTGTTTAGGATTTGAGGATTTCGTACTTTGGATTTACCAGAGAAACTCCCATTATATTTCTCATAGCAGTGTCAAATGATCTCCAACTGAGTGCACTCTGTTTTCCTCTGGACTATGAACTCGGAACTATGAACTGGTGTTTGTCTCTGGACGCTGAACTATGAACTTTCAGTGCTCCTTTCAGGTAAAGAGGTTGAGCACTTTCCTGTGGTACCGCTCCTCGAGATCGGCGACAGCGGCAAGATATTCGGCCCCCTTATTAAATCCCGATGGGGAGTACTGATCGCTCAAGTCCCTGAAATAGAGAGCCAGACGGCTCCAGCCTGCGGCGATCTCGTTCATATCGTCGATGAGCCCTGAAGCCCTGACGGGCGTGAGGGTTCCGGCGAGATAAATTAAAAATTTCCCGTACATATTTCTGAAAAATCCCCCCCCCGTGCCCCTTTTCTCGATCACCTGGTACGCGAACCTCGCAGCGAAATCGGGGGTTTGGCTTTTTTCGTGCCATCCCGGCATGTCGAAAATCGCTCTGAGCATGCCGGGGAGCCCCGTCATCGGGTCATCGGGAAAAAGCATCCTCTTCGAACAATTCACTGCCGCCTCGACGAACCCTTCCTCACCGGGAAGTTCGGGGGCTCCCCTTATCACGGCCGAACAGTTCGGCAAAGAAAAGGGCGGGATCGTCGATTCCCGCGCAACCGTAAGGGACGTAAGGGGAAGTTCCATGAGGGCCGGAAATTCCGAATCGGAGATGTAGGCATTCCCACCATCATCGTAGCCGGCAAGGACGACCCTGTGACCGGAAAAGTGGGTCCCGCTGGAAAAATAATCGAGGAATCTTATGTCCGTGTTGATGAGCACAGGGTATCCGGAGTCGATACGGTGCCTGCAATATTCCCACGCGCTTTCAGAATCAGCGGCACAATCCTCATCGAAGGTGAGACCGAGCCTGTGGGCAAGCACTTTCTCCAGATCAAGGGTTCTTCCGTGAATCGCGATATAGGGAGGTACGCTTTGCTCCTCAACATATATGAAACTCAACCCCTCCCCCAGACCGAACAGGATCTCCTCCGGAAAGTCCCTTCCGAGAAATCTGACGAGGTTCCGCATGGCCGCCGAGCCACAGTGGATTCCCGGATTGTGCGAGTAGCCAGGAACAACCTTCATGGTCCCTCCAGACGCAATTTATCACCTATGATACCAAATTTCCCGGGCCTCTCGACGAAGGAAGTGAAACAGGATACAATTCTCTTCCAGGCGTGGAAATTCGATCTCAGGGAGCGGCTTTGCAGAAGGAAGGTGGCTTCAAAGGGGTTGTCGATTTACTGGATGATGCCAGGGGGACCCTCGTTCGGATTACCGTCGCCGTATTTATCTTCTCGGTAATCTCCTACCTCCTCTCGGAGAAAATCCTCATTGTCCTTTTGCGGTTATTGAAGATGCATCCCGTTTCGTACGCGCCCCAGGAGGCGATCCTCTCCATCCTCAAGCTTTCCCTCTACAGCGGTATCGTCCTCTCTTTCCCCGTCGTTGCCGCCATCTCCCTGAAATTTCTCCTTGGAAAGATTCAACCCGCCTACATGAAGTGGATTCCCCTGTTCATCGTCATCTCGCTCCTTCTATTCGCCGGTGGATTCGCCCTGTGCTACTTCCTCCTCCTCCCCGCAGGCATCGGGTTCCTCTTGTCCTTTGGAACCGACCAGATGGAGCCCAGTTTATCTATTGGAAAATATGTTGATTTTTGCGCTTTCCTCCTGTTAGCCACGGGCCTGGCCCATCAGGCTCCGCTGATATCGTACCTGCTGGCCAAAGCGCGGATCCTCTCACCCGATTATTTCAGGGGAAAAACGCGTTACGCCGTTCTTCTCTGCTTCGTAATAGCCGCCGTGGTGACGCCCACGCCGGACGTCTTCAACATGACGCTCATGGCCCTGCCGCTCCTCTTTCTCTACTTTGCATCCGTTCTGGTGGTGAGATTGGCATGGAAAAAAGAGTCGATTTCACGTTGAAAATATTCGATAAAGAAATAAAATTGCCACTATGGCGAAAAGAGAAGAAAAACAGTTAAGACCGGCGAGAATTCTCGCCCTCGGCTTCCTCATGATGATCGGGGTGGGAACCATTCTGCTCTCCCTTCCTCTATCATCAGCCACGGGGAAGGCCCTCTCCTTCGTCGATGCCCTCTTCACGGCCACATCCGGCATCTGCGTTACGGGCCTGATCATCAAGAACACGGCCACAGATTTATCCCTCTTCGGGAAGATCGTCATCCTCATATTGATTCAGACGGGCGGGCTCGGTTACATGACCCTTTCCACGATAATCTCCCTTTTGATCGGCAAGCGAATATCCCTGAAAGACCGGCTGCTCATAGCCGAGGCATACAACGTCCTCTCCCTTGAGGGTCTCGTCAGGTTCACCAAAACCATTTTCAAAATAACGATCGCCATGGAATTTCTCGGCGCCTTCGTCCTATTCTCACGGTGGCTTCCCGAGATGAACCCCAAAGACGCCCTGTTTCACGCAATTTTTCAATCCGTTTCTGCCTTCAATAACGCTGGATTCTCGTCATTTTCCGACAACCTCCTCCCCTACCAGCACGATCTGACGATCAACCTGACCGTCATGACTCTCGTGGTCATGGGGGGGATCGGGTATATCGTCATCAGCGATTCCTACCGCTTCTTGACGGGACAGGTGGTGAAGCTCGCCTTCCACACAAAAATGGTGCTCACCGTCACGGCGGTTCTGATCGGAGGGGGCTCGGTCATATTCTACCTGGTCGAATCGGCCAACCCGGCCTCCATCAGTGCGCTGTCCATACCGCAAAGAATACTCTCCTCCCTTTTCCAGGCGGTCACTACCCGGACGGCGGGCTTCAATACCGTTGATATTTCAACCCTCACCCATCCCACGCTCTTCCTGTTCATCCTGCTCATGTTCGTGGGCGCATCTCCCGGTGGCACGGGGGGCGGCATCAAGACCTCGACCTTCGGCGTCATGTGCACTGCCCTCTGGTGCACGATCAGGGGGCAGAGGGACGCCACGGCTTTCAGGAGAAAAATCCCCCAGGAATCTGTTGCAAAGTCCTTTTTCATTGCCATGTTAGGAATGTTTTTCGTCATCATCATCACCATCCTGATACTGGGCGTGGAGAAGAAACCCCTTCTTCGCTGCCTCTTTGAAAGCGTATCCGCCTTTGGCACCGTTGGGCTCTCCACCGGGGACGGCGGAAGTCTCTCTCTCGTGGCGAGCTACAGCCCGGTCGGAAAGATTCTGACCGCCCTTTTGATGTTCATCGGCAGAGTCGGGCCGCTCACCATCGGCTCCGCTTTTATTTACAAAGGGGGCGTTACGATGTATAAGTATCCTGAGGGGAAAGTTCTCGTGGGGTAAGCATGAGACAGTTCGCCGTCATAGGGCTCGGAAGGTTCGGCTTCAGCGTGGCCGAGAGCCTGATAAAAAAAGGCGCCCAGGTCCTGGCAATCGACAAGGACGAAGAAAAGGTCCAGGAGATGAGCGAGATTGCCACCTACGCCGTGACTTTGGACGCAACGGACGAGAGCGCCCTGAAATCTATCGGGATTCAGAATGTCGACGTGGCCATCGTGAGCATCGGTGAGGACATCGAGGCGAGCGTGCTCGTGGTCATGATCCTGAAAGAGATGGGCATAAAGGAGATCATTGCCAAGGCGATAACCGACCTCCACGGGCGTATACTGGTCAACCTCGGCGTCAGCCGGGTGATCTTTCCCGAGGGAGAGATGGGGAAGCGGCTGGCAAATTCCCTCGTAATTCCATCGGTTCTCGATTTCATTCAGCTTTCCGACGAATACAGCATCGCTGAAATTCCCGCCCCCAAGGAATTTGAAGGGCAAACGCTGAAGGAGCTCGGCATCAGAGCCCGCTACAACATGAACGTGCTCGCGATAAGGAGGAAGGTGCCCACCATGGAGGACGGCGGGGAAGCTTCCTATTCCGAGGAGACGATCATGGCTCCGAGCGCCGATGATAAGGTCGAAACGGGAGACATTCTTGTCGTGTTGGGTGAAAACACCAAATTCCAGAAACTTACCAAAATTCTCTAGCGGGGAATGGTGAATATGGACAACGACAGGGAGAAAAAAAAGGGTAATGACCGTCCCGAAGATGCACCCAGAAGCGAAGAGGAAAAAAAAGTCGAATCAATCATAGAGCTGGCGAAGTTCTACTACCTCAACAAGAAGTACAAGGAGGCACTCGAGCAGTTTGAAATGTGCCTGTCTCTCGATCCCGATAATGAGGAAATCCTTCTCAGCATCGCCCTCATCCACGAGGTGAACAACGAGGTAGAGGACGCGAAAGAAGTCTACCACTGGATCCTGAAGAAAAATCCCGAAAACAAATCTGCCCGGGAAAAGCTGAACAAGCTATCGGGACTTTAAGCCTTTCCTTTTCCGGTATGCCCGCACTGCCTTCAGGGCAAAGACGTATCCGGCTATGGCCATGATGGTGGAAACGATCAGGTTGCCGGCAAGATAGATCAGCGTTGCCTTCGAAAAGGTGTGGAGTTTCTCTCCCTTTTCCCACATCTCCAAGATTTTCCCCGTATCCTCGGAAAAAATTATCCCGCCCACCGTTGCGCTGACGGACCAGAACATCGGCGTGGTGAGGGGGTTCATGATGAGGGAGCCAACAACGGCAGATGCTCTGTTGAAATGGAAGAGCGTGGCGAGCACGAAGGATACGGGGATGGCAATCCCGAAGGTGGGGAAAACACCCAGAAAGACCCCGAGGGAGAAGCCGGCGGCAACCCTGGGCGCCGAGTCATTGACCCGCACGAGGCGCAGGACTATGTATCTGAAGAACCTCTGTCCCTTTTCGAAAATATTATTTCCCCGCATAACAATACCTGCGTAAAAACCTGGGGTCAGGCCCTGCCTTCTGACCTTTAGACTAGAATCAATATATAGTCACCAAAGAAGGTCNNGACCTTCTTTGGTGACTATATATTGATTCTAGTCTAAAGGTCAGAAGGCAGGGCCTGACCCCCATACGCTCTATGAACTCTGAACGTAAATATGTGACCTGTTTATCTAATCTGATAATCCTATTAGTCTTGCGATTATACCATCGGGAATTTCTTTCATATCGAACGAAATGTGGAAAAGCAGGAGATCTCCGTGGACCCGTTTCAGCTCTTCGAAATTGTACTGAGCGGCTGTCTCCTGCGGCAGGGATAGGTCATTTAAGATGATCCCGGCGATATTGACTTCCGCTTCCCGGAGAACATTCACGTTTAGCGCCACATGGTTCAACACCCCAAGCCGGTTCGGCGCAACGAGGATTGCCTTCATATTCAGGTCCTTTGCGAGGCTAAGGAACGAGTACCCGTCTGCGATCTCCACCATTATACCTCCCGCTCCCTCGACGATAACCACGGCTCTTTTCGCGGCCTCTCCCTGGATTCGGGACGTGATGATCTGTTTGTCCGCCAACTCCCCCGCCAGTCTCCCCGCAACGTTGGGGCTAAGCGGCAGATGGTACCGATACAGGCAGATATCCTCTACGGCGGTGTGACCGGTATCGAGGCACGACAGGTACCGCATGGCGTCTTCGGCCGAAAGTGTCTCGTCGGGCAGGGGAACACAGCCGCTTTCCACCGGTTTCATAACAAAGGTATCGATGCCTGATTCGAGAAGCTTTTTCAGGAGCAGGATCCCCACGTAGGTTTTCCCCACACCCGTATCTGTCCCCGTCAAGAGGAAGATTTCTCCCATTTACAGGCCCCCGAGGACGTCATGTGCTGCGGAGAAGGTGGCGTCACAGAGAAGATCGACCTCCTCCCGGGACGTGGAAAGGGGGGGCATGAGGACGATCACGTCCCCGAGGGGCCGCAGAATGACACCCCTTTTCCGCGTTTCCCTGACAACCCTCTGCCCCAGCTTGAGGGCCGGGTCGAAGGGCTTCTTCGATTTTTTGTCTGCAACCAGCTCTATACCGACCATCAGGCCCTTCTGGCGCACCTCGCCCACGTTTTTCCAGGAGACGATGTCTCCGATCCTCTCCCTCAGGCTCTTCGCAACCCCTTCCACATGCGAGAGAACATCCCCCGCCCCGAAAATATCGAGCGTTGCTATGGCAGCTGCACAGCCTGCCGGATTCGCCGTGTAAGAATGGCCGTGAAAGAAGGTCTTGAAATCCTCATACTTTCCCAGAAAGGCCTCATACACCGATTCGGTCGTCACGGTAGCTGCCAGGGGAAGGTACCCTCCCGTCAACCCCTTGGCCAGAGCGATAATATCCGGCTCCACCTGCTCGTGGCAGACGGCGAACATTTTCCCCGTCCTGCCAAAGCCCGTGGCAACCTCATCGACGATCAAAAGGGCACCCGTCTCACGGGTCGCCTCGCGCATCGCATTGAGAAACCCATCGGGGTGGACTATCATCCCTGCCGCCCCCTGTACGATGGGCTCCATGATGAGGGCCCCCACCTCGTCACCCTCGGCGGCAAGCCTCTCGGCAATCTTTGTTGCGCAGTGCATACCGCACTCTTCGCGCTCCATCCCGTAGGGACACCGGTAGCAGTAAGGGGCCGGCATCTTTATCGTTTCGAAAAGCAGGGGCGAGAAAATCGAGTGAAAGAGATCGATCCCTCCCGCGCTGACGCTCCCGATCGTGTCTCCGTGATACGCCCCCGTCAAGGTGAGAAATCTGGTTCTCTTTCCCCCGTCACCTCCTCCCTTCTGCCTCCAGAACTGGTATGCCATTTTTATGGCTATCTCCATGGCAGTCGAGCCGTTGTCGGAGTAAAACACCCTTGTCAAATCGCCGGGTAATATGCTGACCAGCTTTTCCGCAAGCTCGATCGCAGGTGGGTGGGAAAGGCCGAGGAAGGTCGAATGGGCTATGCGGCTCAACTGAGATGCAACGGCTTCGTCGATCTCCCTTCTTTTGTGGCCGAAGAGGTTTACCCAGAGGGAGGAAACGCCGTCGAAATACCTCTTTCCCTCGATGTCAATGAGGTAGTTACCCTCGCCCCGTTCTATGATGAGCTGGTCTTCCCTTACCCAGTCGGCCATCTGGGTGAAGGGATGCCAGAGGTGCCTCCTGTCCAGAGCGAGCAGTTTGTCCCTGTCCATCAAAAAGACTCCCGACGAAAACGATTGCTAATTTGCTTGTCCAAAGTCCAAATAACCTGGGGTCAGGCCCTGCCTTCTGACCTTTAGACTAGAATCAATATATAGTCACTAAAGA
>JABAOH010150394.1_pt1 | contig 21100 bp, 19 predicted proteins | sample 7062181 | NCBI WGS metagenome assembly JABAOH01 (sample SAMN14538630, study PRJNA623070) | marine sediment metagenome | biome: marine biome [ENVO:00000428]; feature: marine pelagic biome [ENVO:01000023]; material: deep marine sediment [ENVO:00002113]; isolation source: pool of 5 deep marine... | reverse complement strand
GGGCGATTCGGCGCAGCGGCGTCGAGGTCCACGACGAGACCACGTTCCTGGGACTGGAGGACGACGGGCAACGTGTGACGGTCCGGGCACGCGACGGCGGGGGGCAGAAGCTCTACCGTTCTCGGGTCGTCATCGGCGCGGACGGACCCGGCTCGCCGGTGACCCGCGCCATCCTGCCCGAGCATCCCAAGCGCGTCCCCTGGTTCTTCGTCGGCCAGAAGTTCCACCCCATCGAGTCATGTCCTCTTAGCCCGGACTATTTTCACTTCTGGTTCCATCCGGCCCTGGGTCACTACACCTGGAGCCACGAACGCGACGGTACGCAGATCGTCGGGGTCGGCTTCGACGCCGGCGGCAACTTCCACGCGACACACCGCAAGGTCGTCGACTACATCGCGGACAAGCACGACGTGCGCCTCGGGCCCGCCGACGAGCACGAGGGTTGCGCCGAGAACTTCGGGCCGTCGTTGATCAACCGTTACGTCTTCGGCAAGGGCAACGTCCTGATCACCGGTCAGGCGGCAGGGTTCCTCAACATGATGGCCGAGGGAATGAGCTGTGCGCTGCACTCGGGCGCGATCTCCGGGGAGTCGGTCGTGGCCGCGCTGCGGAGCAACCGGCCCGTGCAGGAGGTCTACCGCCGGATGATCGTTTCCGAGGTGCGCCGCTGCTCCGATCAGTGGAACCCGCTCATGATCGCCTTCGGCAACCCTCACGAGGCCGATTTCAAGGCGGCACTCCGTGAGCTTCCGCGCAGGGAACGGTTGACGATCATGCGGGAGATCCTCGCCTTCATCCGCATCTACGCGAAGTTCAAGTGGGGTCGTCAGATCCTCGGCCAGGCAATCGGTAGAACGTTCCGGGGCGGCTACTCGCCGGCGCGCTGGGTCTGATCTCGCATGCGACGCGCAGACCTGCTTCGCATTGCCCTTGTGCTGAGTATCGGTCTGGTCGGCTTCTTCTGGGCCGAGAAGCTGGAGGTGAGCGACGGGTTCGGCTGGGACGGCGTGAACTACGGGACCTGGGCACAGGACCTCCATCGCAGCTTTGTCGAGGAAGACGCGACCGCCTACGACATCCAGCGGCTTCTCCCCAGTGCGATCGTGCACTTCAGCCTGCGGATGTTCGGCGTGTCCCTCGAGCCGGAGAAAGACCTCGAGCTGTGGGGCATGCCAGCACGTCTATCGAACAACGTGCTGATGGGCTTTCGGATTTATCATTTGCTCCTGCTGCTGCCGATCGCGTACATGTGGAACAGAATCCTCGCGGAGCTGAATGTTCACGGCGCTGCTGCTTGGCTGGGCTTTATTGCGCTGTTCGGCAACTTCGCTTTGCTCAAGGAGTACCACTACGACCCCGTGACGACCGATCCGACGGCGCTCTTCCTGTCTCTGTTACTGCTGCTCTTGTACCTGCGTCGTTGTTCTCTCGGCGTTCTCCTGACGGCAGCCGCCGGCGCCTTTTGCTGGCCGACGATTCTGATCTTCGGCCTGCTTCTGTACGTGTTCCCCCGGGAAGAACGGATGCCGGAGGCTTCCGCGGTGGGCGGGGCCCGGCTGCTGGCCGTCGCCACGACGCTCGGTGTCCTTGCGGGGGGTCTGTACGTCGTATTCGTTGCCGAGGCCGAGAACCTCTACGGTGCCGCGCCGGTGGTTCGACCGTGGGTCCCGGCCACGGTCGTCTTCCTGGCGCTCTACATTTTCAAGGGATCCCGGGAGATTTACCGCAACGGGCTTCCCCAACTGGCGCCGCAACGCGTGCTGGCGCAGCTGAGTTTCCGGCGAATCGCCGTCGCCGTCGTGCTGTTCGGGACAATCCGGTTGATCCTTGCGATCTGGTCCGACATCGAGTCGCCCGCGGCTACGACGATCCCGTCCTTCCTGCAGGAAGTAGCTCGCCGGAGCCTTGTCCGCCCGCTGGATTTCGCGGTGACCTTCCCGATGTACTTCGGTCCGATCCTGATCCTGTGCGCTCTTCTCTGGCCCCGAGTTTGCCGGGTTGTCGCGGGGCATGGGATCGGCGCGCTCGGCTTCGTGCTGGCCCATTTTCTGCTCAGCGTGAACCAGGACGCCCGGCAGTCGCTTCTGGCGTTCCCGTTCTTTGCGGCCTTCACTCTCCAGGCGCTCGACCGTTCGATGCTCAGCCGTGCGTTGCTTTGGACCTTCGGTGTAGGCGCCGTGTTCCTGTCGAAGGTCTGGTATCGAATCAACGTCGAGCCGCTCGAAGGGGAGCTGTTGGAGTTTCCCATGCAGCGCTACCAGATGAATTTCGGCGCGTGGATGGCGAACGAGACCTACGTCGCCCAAGGGCTTGCCGTCGTCGCGGTGGCGGCTTCCCTGTTCATCGTTTTGCGCCGGACCGTGAAGCGCGGCGCTATCGGCTGAATCGACAGCAAGTGAAGAAATGGGTTATCGTCAGGCCATGAGTTCCCGCGCGTTTCATGAATGGCTCAAACGCCGCCTCGCCTTCATCACGATGAAGATCCGCCACGGTCCGCTGAAGGGCAAATCGTGGAACATCAGCAGCGGGAGCAAATTCATCCGCGGCGAGTACGAGCCCGACAACACGCGGGCCATCGAGGATCTCGTCCGGCCCCGGGACGTGGTGTTCGACATCGGTGCACACGTCGGCTACTTCACCGTGTTGATGTCGCAGCGCGTCGGCCCGCAGGGGCGGGTCGTCTCCTTCGAACCGCGCGACATCAACCTCGACTTCCTGCGTCAACATGTGCTGATCAACGGCTGTGGCAACGTGAAGATCGTCGACGCTTGCGTCGGGGACCATGCCGGTGCAGCGAAGCTCGAAACCCGTGTCGGCACCGGCAAGGGGTTCGTGTCGGACGACGGCAACGTCGCTGTTCGCATGGTCGTGCTGGACGAGCTGGTGCAATCGGGTGAGTTACCCGCGCCCCAGTTCATGAAGATCGACGTCGAGGGTGGCGAGATGATGGTGCTCGAGGGCGCGCGTCAGATCATCGAAGCGCATCGACCGCGTATGGTCCTGGCGACCCACTCGCCGGAGCTGCGACAGAAGTGCAGCGATTTCCTCACGGCCCGCGGATACGAGATGCAGGACATCCAGGCCTCCGGTGACGGCTGTGAGTGGCGTGTCATCCCGGTCGGGCGAACCGCCGTCTCATCCGAACGCATGGGCTGACCGGGCGCTTCAGAACAGGCGCCGGCCGACCGCGTTGCGCAGGTCCAACATCAGGCTGAACAGCGACGGCACGAGCACGAGCGTGAACACGGTCGAGACGACCAAGCCGCCGATCACGACTGACCCCAGCCCGCGGTACAGCTCGGAGCCGGCGCCGGGGAAAACGACCAGCGGTGTCATCGCGAGTACCGAGGTCGAGACGCTCATGAAGATCGGGCGCATGCGGTTGCTGACCGACTCGCGGATCGCCTCGCGCTCCGCCATCCCCTCGCGCATGTGGTTGAGCGACTGGTGCACGATCAGGATCGCGTTGTTGACGACGGTGCCGATCAGGATGATGAAGCCCAGCATCGTCAGCACGTCGAGCTTCTGCCCGACGAATGCGTTGGCCACCGCCAGCCCGATGAAGCCGCCCATCGCGGCCAGCGGCACGCTGAACATGATCACGAACGGGTAGAGGAAGCTCTCGAACAGCGCCGACAGCAGCAGATAAGTGATGATCAGGGCCAGGATCAGGTCCCAGCGGATCGTCTCGAGCGTTTCGACCAGCTTGCTGGCTGCCCCGCTGAGCGAGATCTTGTAGGGCGGCGCCAGTCGGCCAGATGCACGCATCGGCTCGACGATGTCCTGCCGGATCGTCTGCATGGCGCTCTCCAGCGGGACTCGATCGTCGGGTTTGACCTGGATCGTGATCGTGCGCTCGCGCTCGCTGTGGTTGATCTGGACCGGACCGTTGACGGGGGAGACCCGGGCCACCGAGCCGATCGTGACGAGGCCCCCGGCTGGGGTCGCGATCGGGATTTGCTCGAGCAAATGCGTGCGGTGGGCGTAGCTCTCCTCGGCCATCAGCTGGATGTCGATCTCCTGCCCGTCGAGCTTGTACTCGCTCGCCTTGGCGCCGTCGACGAGCACACTGACCGCGTAGCCCAGCTCGCGGTTCGTCAAGCCCGCCTCGGCGGCACGCAGGCGGTCCGTCACGACCTGAACCTCGGGGTTGCCGAGGTCCAGTGAAGGTACCGGGATGGCCTGCGCCCCGGGGAGCTTCTCCATCACCTCTCCGAACACCTGGTCGCCGATGGCGATCAGTTGCTCGAGCTCCGGGCCGGTGATCTCGATGTCCACGCCGCCGGAGTCGCCCCGGCCGCGTTCGAAGATGCTGTTCTGGGCGATGAACGAGATCGTTCCCGGGATGTCCGCTGCGGCTTCCTGGAACGCCGGAACCAGCTCCTGGACGCGAGACGGGTCCTGCGAGCTGATTCCTGCGAACGCGAAGCCATTCAGGGCGACGAAGAAGTAATCGTCGATCCCACCCCCCGGGAGAGTCGCCGCCTCGGGCGAACCGGCCTCGTGCTGCCACAACGGGCGCAGCCGCTCGGTGATCACGTCGTGCATCTCGATCATCTCGTCGAGGTTGTACCCGGGCGGCGGCAGCAGCCGGCCGAAAGCGAAGTTCTGGTTGCCGATCGGAAGGTACTCTCGATCGGGCATGAGCAGCGCACTGAGTCCGATCGCGCCGAGCGTGAATCCCACCACGACCCCGATGCGCAGCGCCGTCGAGCCGAGCAAACCGTAGATCAGATTGACGACCCGGGTGTTGAAACTTTTTGCGTGCCCGACGACCCCCCACAACCTCTTGTAACCGGCGTCTTGATCGACGCTGCGCTTGGAACCCAGCACCTTGGCGGAGAGGCTGGGGATCACCGTGATCGAGACCACCAGGCTCAAGGCCACGGCGAAGCTGATCGCCAGCGCGATGTCGCCGAACAGCTGCCCGACCTCTTCCTTCATGAAGACGACGGGCACGAACACCGCGATGGTCGTCGCGGTGCTGGCCAGTACGGCACCCCAGACCTCCCGCGTGCCCTGTAGCGCCGCGTCGAACCGGGACTTGCCCATCTGCCGGTGCCGGTAGATGTTCTCGAGCACCACGATCGAGTTGTCCACCACCATGCCGACGGCGAACGCCATCCCCGCCAGGCTGATCACGTTCAGCGTGCGGCCGAAGGCGTTCATCGCGAGGAACGCGCCGATCACGCTGATCGGGATGGCCACGGCGATGACCAGCGTGCTCGAGCCGCTGCGCAGATAGAGCAGCAGCGTGACGATCGCCAGAAACCCTCCGATGATCAGACTCTGGATCACCAAGTCGATTGCGCCGTCGATGTAGATCGTCTCGTCGTAGGCCAGGTCGAGCAGGAGACCCATCTGGGCCAGCTGCTCGGCGTTGAGGCGCGCCATCGTTTCCTTGAGCCCGGCCATTGCGTCGAGCACGTTGGCGCCGGGTTCCTTGACCGCGTTGATCGCGAGCACGATCTCGCCTTGGTTGAAAACGTACGCGCCGGCCTTTCGGAAGCTCAACTCCACACGTGCGACGTCCCGCAGATACACCGGGACGCCGTCCCGCGAAGCGACGACGATATTCTCGATGTCCTCGGTCGATCGGTACTCGCCGACCGTGCGCACGACGTAGCGGCGCTTGCCCTCGTCGAAGTCGCCGCCCGAGAAGTTGCGGTTCTCGCGGTCGATGGCGGTCCGCAGCTCGCCGATCGTGACGCCGTGGGCCACGAGCCGGGCGGGATCGACGATGACCTGCATCTCCTGCTGACGCCCGCCGTAGACGCCCGACGCGGCGATGCCGGGAACCCGTTCGAACTCGGGCTTGATGAAGTCCTCGCAGTAATCGAACAGCGCGTGCATCTCGCCGTCGTAAGGAGTGGCCCCCGCCGGCTTGAGGACGAACCAGGCCGTCGCGTTGGAGGTCGGATCGACCGTACGGATCACGGGCTTGTTCACGTCGTCGGGGTAGTCCGGAACCTGCTCGAGCCGGTTGCCCACCTGCACCAGGGCCGCGTCGATGTCGGTGCCGACCTGAAATGTCAGCAAAATCGTGCCGACGCTCGAGCTCGACTGGCTCTCCATCTTGATCAGGCCCTCGAGCGCCTTGAGCTGATCTTCCTGTTCCAGCACGATCTCGCGCTCGATCTCCTGCGGGCTGGCTCCCGGCCAGGTGGTCTGCACCGTGATCTCGGGATCCTCGACGTTGGGTGTCAGCTGGATCGGCAACCGGAACAACGAGATGAAGCCGAACAGCACGACCAGGATCACGCCGACCGCGGTCGATACGGGGTAGCGGATCGACTGTTCGATGAGCTTCACGGGTCCGGGTAGCCCAGCGGCCGGCCCTCGACGGGCTGATCCGGCTCCAGCCGCTCGTTGCCGCGCGTGATCACCTTGTCCCCGGGACGGATCTTGCCTTGCACGGCGATCCAGGCGCCTTGCGCCTTGCCGCTCTGGACGGGCACCATCTCCGCGGTGTTCTCCGAGGTCACGCGGTAGACGGACGCACCCGGCCCGGTGCCGACGATGGCGTCCTTGGGAACCATCGTGGTCGCGGTCACCGCGCCCACCGGCATGGCCACGCTGGCCAGCATGCCGACTCCGATCCGGCCGTCTTCGTTAGAGACCGAGACCTTGACCGGGAACGTGCGCGCGCGGTCCTCGGCGCGGGGGACGATACGCTCGATCGTCCCGGTCCACTCCGATCCCGGCAACGCCTCGAACGCGATCCGCACCTGCTCTCCACGCCGCAGCGCGTCGTAATAGCGCTCCGCGACGTCGATACGAATCTCGAGCCGGTCGAGCGAGACCATCTCGGCGACATCTCCACCGTTGGCGACCCACTGACCGACCTCGGTCAGCCTGCGCGTGACCACGCCGTCGAATGGGGCGCGTACGTCGAGCAAAGCGAGGCTCAGCTCGAGCTGATCGATCTGCGCCTGATTCTGTGCCTCGCGCCCCTGCCACGCGGTGAACTCCGAGATGGCGTCGTCGAGGTCCTGCTGGGAGAGTACGTTGGCGTCGAACAACTCCCGCGCACGTTGGAGACTGCTTTCGGCCAGTTGCCTGCGCGCGCGCGATTCGTCCAGGCGCGCCACGGCTTCCGCGTGCCGTAGCCGGTAGAAGTCGGGGCGAATCCGAGCCAATAGCTGGCCTTTCTTCACCCGTTCGCCGTCCTGGGCCTCGATCGACAAGACCTTGCCCGCAACCTCGCCCGCCACGACCGCGGACATCCGTGACTCCACGGTTCCCGGCAGCCGCACCTCGCCGCGCAGCTCCACGCTACGAGCTTCGGTGAAGCGGACCGCGGCCACCTCTGAACGACCCTGCGCGGCGAGCGGAACGGCCGCGACCGAGGAGGCGATGATGAAGGGNNCGGGAGAAGCGCGGTATTCTAGTCCACGATCCCGCCACAGCGCCCGCGGGCCACACAGGCCCGACCCGAGTTCAGCGTGTTAGTATCCACGGTCTCGATGGAACTCCCTCTAGCGATTGGTCTTTTTCTTCTGACGGCACTTGGGGGGATCGTCCATCTGGCGCGGATCGCTGCCGGCCCCCGTTCCAAGCTGCTGTTTTTGGTCGGTCTCGTGGCCCTGGCCGGTTTGTTCGTCGTCGCCGCGCGCTATCTCCATGATCCGCCGGCGCCCGAAGGCAGCGTGGTTGATCGACCNNCAGGCCTGCCATCCGGGTCATTACTCGACTTGGAGAGCGTCGTACCACAGCAAGATGACGCAGGTGGCGACTCCGGAGACTGTCCTGGCGGACTTCGACGACAGGCTTTTGCAACTCGGGTCCTTGACTTTTCACCTGACGAGGGAGGGAGACGAGTTTTGGATCGATATGCCGGATATCGACGGCGCGGCGGGAGGTGGTCAAGGCCTACGCGTCAAACGACGGATCTTGTTGACCACGGGTTCGCATCACATGCAGGCCTACTGGTACGGCTCGGACAACACACGCGTGCTCGGTCTCATGCCGTTCGTCTACAACGTCAAGGCGGGAGACTGGTTTTCTCGCTCCGCGTCGTTCGTGCGTCCCCCCGAGGAGGCGCCGGTGTCCGAATTCGGACGCTGGAACAAGACTTGCCTCGAGTGCCATGTCACGCAGGGCCGGTTGCGCCCCGTCGAAACGGCCGCCCAAGGTGGTCACGACACGCATGTCGCGGAGTTCGGCATCTCGTGTGAGGCTTGCCATGGTCCCGGAGAGTCTCACATCCGGTCCAACAAAAACGCGATCGAACGTTACGCGCAGCATTTTTCAGAAGGGCGGCAAGAGAACATCGTACATCCCGAACACCTCGACCATGAGCGCAGTTCGGAAGTCTGTGGTCAATGCCATTCGACGTCGGTCTGGACCAGTCAACAGGCGATCGACGAGTTCATGGAGCATGGCTTCAAGTACCGGCCGGGGGACGTTCTGGCGGACACGAAGGCCGTGGTTCGCGGGAAAGTCGAGTGGAACACGCCCGAGGTTCAAGAAGTGCTGCCGCTGCAGCAGCATCTCATCATCAACTCTTTTTGGGCCGATGGGATGAACCGCCTCGCCGGGCGCGAGTACAACGGGCTGATCGAGTCTCCTTGCTTCGTGCGCGGCGAGATGTCCTGTCTCAGTTGCCACGTCATGCACCAGCGATCCGACGATCCGCGCCCGATCGACGAGTGGGCCAACGATCAGCTGAAGCCGGGCATGCGCGGGGACTTGGCCTGCACCCAGTGTCACGAGTCGTACGAGGACGCGACCGTCGTCGCGAACCACACGCATCATGAGCCTGATTCAAGTGGTTCGGCCTGCTACAACTGCCACATGCCGTATACGACCTACGGTCTACTGGGGGCCATTCGAAGTCATCAGGTCGACAGTCCGTCCGTTGCCGCCGGGATCGAAACGGGACGACCCGTTGCATGTAACCAGTGTCATCTCGACAAGACGTTGGAGTGGTCCGCCGAATGGCTCGAGCGCTGGTACCGGATCGAGCGGCCGCTCGTGACGGGCGCCGAGCGCCAGATCGCCAGCCTTCCGCTACTGGCGCTCCAAGGAGACGCCGGTCAACGCGCGCTTGCAGCTTGGTCGTTGAGCTGGGAGCCGGCACTCGAGGTCTCGGGTGACGAGTGGCCGGGGCTGTACCTCGGCGTGCTTCTGGGTGACCCGTACCCGGCCGTTCGTTTGATCGCATATCGTTCTTTGCTGCACATGCCCGGGTTCGAGGGTTTCGAGTACGACCCGATGGCCCCGGCCCGCCAACGCCACGATTCCGGCAATGTGGCCTTGGCCCGCTGGGCCAGCGGTCACTCCCGGCTACCGCGGATGGTGCGACAGCCGTTGCTGCTGGAGGCCGACGGTCCGCGGATGGACGTGCTCCTGCGTCTGCTCGGAGACCGCGACGATCGACCCATCATGCTCGCCGAGTAGAAAGGGGATCACGTGGAACAGGCCGAGGGCAAACACGATCGTGAAACCACCGAGTTGATCCGGCGCCACCTCGTTGCCGGCTGGACCCTGTTATTGGTGTTCCTGACTCTCGGTATGCTGCTGGAGTTGTTTCACGGCCTCAAGGTTCGGTGGTACGTCGACCTGAACAATGCGACGCGGCGGTTGATGTGGACGCTGGCCCACGCTCATGGAGTCCTACTCGGACTGATCAACATCGCGTTTGCGGCGACGATGTCGATCCGGCCGCGGGGGTACGTGCGCCGCTCCCTGGCGTCGAGCTTCCTGCTGGCGGCCGGCTTCTTGCTACCCGGAGGGTTCCTGCTGGGAGGCGTCGTCATCCACCAGGGGGATCCCGGTATCGGCGTGTTCCTCACTCCGATCGGCGGACTGAGCCTGTTCGCGGCGGTCGTCCTGACGATCCGGGGGCTGCGGCGCCGCTAGGGTGCCGTCTTGACCGGCCGCGACGGTTCCGGACGCGCGAGAGCGGAGCGCCGCCGCGGCTACCGCGCCGAGAACGACGAGCAACAGGAGGATGTTCGCTGCACCCACGAGGCCTGCCTCGGCGTAAGGTCGCCAACCGCCGAGCAGTTGTTGCAGGGGAAAGCTGACGAGCGCAACACCGATCCATCCCAGCCAACGGATGGCGAACCGGAACGGCGCGGGATCGTTTCTCTCGTGCCCGTAAAGGGCCAGACCGGCGAAACACGGCGCGAGGTGGGAAAAGTAGTGCGCCCATGACGTCGGGACCAGGAACGCGATCGATGTCAGCGTACCGACGATCGGAATCCAACGTGGCATCCTGCCGAGCCAGGCGAGCAACGCGAAGAAGACCACGATCGCCGCTCCGGCACCTCGCGATGCCGTCAGCCAGAGGCCCGGTATGCCGGACTCGCGGGGGATGTCGAGCCAGCGGCCCACGACGTGGGGGATATGCTGTGAATTCGGATCGAAAGCGATGGAGGGAGCCACCGCCTCGTGGTAGCGCCACACCCAGCCGTAGAAATTGGCCATCGGCTCGAATCCCATCCACAACCCGGGCAACCCGAGCAACAGGAACGCGGTCACGCCGGCCCACAGCCCGATCCAGCGCCAGCTGAAACAGGCGGCGGCCCGCAGCGGCACGAACACGAGNNGAACACGAGCGGGTAGACCTTCAGCGCCACGCCGAGCGCGAGCAACACGGCCGAAGCGATCGGGGCGACGAGGAGCGACACGATGACGAGCCCCGACATGAACGTACTCACCTGACCCCAGGCCAGATTGTGCAGTGCGGGAACGGACCAGAGTGTGGCCAGGACGATCGCTGATCGGCCCAGTGGATCTCGGCTCCGGAACAACCGGGCCACGGCGCCGACCAGCAGGACCAGCGCCCCGAGCTGAAAAACGCCCCAGGCCCAGACGGCGACGTTCTCCGGTAACCGGCCCAGCGGGACGAGGCCCAACCCGAGCAGCGGTGGATAGAAGAATCCGGCGACCGGTTGATCCGTCCCCGGAAGCTCGCGCGCCATCGGCAGATAGTGGATGTGGAAGTCGGCGAACAGCTCGTCGCAGATGTCGAGGGTATTCGCGAACGTGTCCGGATCGGGCCAGATGAGCGCGGCGACGACGATGCTGGAGACGACGGGAGCCCAGATCCACGGATTCAGCCAGTCCTTCCAGACGCCGACTCGTTTATCCAACGACCTGCCCCGATTTCCGACTATACCCGACTTTTTCACCAATCCTCACGGCCTGAGGCGACCTCGCACGTCATCACTGCGGGGCCCGATCCATCAAACGTGACGCTTCCCGGGTTCGGCCTTGAGACTTGTAGAGCAAGGCGAGGGCGTTCCTCGCCCGGCTCGATGCCGGGTTGATCGACAGAGCTTGTTCCAGGTGCTGCTCAGCCAGCACCGGACTCCGCAGCTGGACGTATGCGACACCCAGGTACAGATGGGCGTTGGCGACGTTCTTCGCGCTCATCCTCGCCGTTCCGTCCGAGTCGGTAGCCAGAACCAATGCCCGCTTCGTGGCGTCCACACACTCTTGGTACCGGTTGGTGCCGAACAGCGCGGTTCCATAGTAGAGCCACAATGCGGGATCGTCCGTTCTGGACCGGAGCGCTGCTTGCATCTCGGCCACCGCGGTCTCCGGTGTCCCGGACATCGTATAGACCGTGGCACGTGCGGCAAAGTGCTGGGTCCTCACTCCGGCCTTGAGCACGTTCCACCAGAGTTCATCTCGCATGGGTCTGTAGCTCGTCGGTCTCGTCGCAAGTTCGGCATGGCGCCGGGCCGCGTCGGCGTCTCCCAGCGCGAAGTACACCTGGGCCAGCGCCGCGTGCGCCTCACTCTGTTCGGGGTTGCGTGACAGGGAGCGACCGAGGTAGTCGCGGGCAAGCTCGAATTCTTCGGCATTGAGTGCGATCTGGGCCAACCGCAATTCGGCGAACGGGTTTTCCGGATCGAGCTCCACGACCTGCCGATACTGCCGTCTGGCCTCGTCAACGCGAGCCACTTTCGTAAGGCAATCGGCGTAGTACAGACGAGCCGGGATATTGGCAGGATCTATTCGGATTGTTTGTGCCAGGGCCTCGGCAGCCTCTTGCGGCTCCGTAGCGAGCAGACTCCTTCCGAGATAGTAGTGCCACTCGTGATCGTCCTTCGCGAGGCTGACGGCACGTCGGTAACAATCAGCCGCCTCGGCGTACCAATCGTGAATGAGATAGACGTGTCCCAGCTCGCCCCAAGCGCTTGCAGAGTCGGGCCTCTCGATCACTTCCTTCTTGGCGGCTTCGATGGACTCCAACAACAACCTGTCCGAGGAGTGCGCCAAATCGCTCGGTGTGGGAATCGAAACCGTTGAGCTGCAGGAGAGGCACAGGCTCAGGACGGCAAGAGTTGGCAGGGTTGACCTCACGGTGCGTCGCCATGACCTTTGACGACGGTGAGCTCCCGGTCGATTGCCGCCACCTCGAAATGTTCCTCACTGCCGTCGGGCCAGACAACTTCGATCCTGCCGGCCCGGTCGTCGGCTCCCAGCCCGAAATGCACACGTGGGTCGCTGCTGCTGAGATAGCTTTGAGCAGGAGAAACGAGACGAACGAGTCTCTTTTCGCCGCTTGCCAGCGTCAACCTCGCACCGATGGCGTCCCGGCCGTGGGTCAGCGCTCTGACGGCGAGCCAGTGGTGGTTCGACAGGTCGGCGTTGTTCCGAAAGATCCTGGGTGGCCCGCCGATGTTCCCCACCACCAGGTCCACGTCTCCGTCCCGATCGATGTCACCGAAGGCGAGCCCCCGGCTGACCTCGAGGTTGCTCGCGAATGTACCGCCGTGCGAACCGACGTCTCGGAAGTGACCGGAGCCGTCATTCTCGTAAAGATGATTCGGCTCCGCGTAGTAACTCCAGTAATCCCGAACTGCTGCGCCTTGCGTCAAGGGGCCCCTCGTGACTCCACCATTGACAAGGGCGAGGTCGAGGTCCGTGTCATTGTCGAAGTCGAAGAACCCACAGCCGAATCCCGTGAACTCGGCAGACTCGAATCCGAGACCGGAAGCATCCGACTTCTCCAGAAAAATCGAATGCTCCGTGGCGACGTACAGCGTGTTCGTTTCGTTTCGTAAATGAGTCATGAACAGGTCGAATCTGCCGTCGGCATTCACGTCACCGGCTGCGATTCCCATGCTCGCCTCGGCCGTGCCGTTGCGGTTATACGCGACGCCCCGTTCCACCGCCTCATCCACAAACGTGCCTTCGCGGTTGACCCAGAGATGGTTGGGTTCGCCGTCGTTGGCCACGTAAATGTCGACGCGGCCATCCTTCGTGAAATCAGCGACGACGACGCCAAGACCTTTCCCGGGTTTGGTGATGCCGACCGTTGTGGTCACGTCGATGAACGTGCCATCGTTGCGGTAAATCTTGTCAATCGTGCCTTCGTAGGCCGAAGGACCGCAATAGTCGGGCGAAAGGTTGAGCCCGACACAGGAGACCTCGGGATCGAAGTCGACATAATGGGCCACGAAGAGGTCGAGATCGCCGTCCCGGTCATAATCGAGAAAAGCGGCTGACGTGCTCCAGCGATCTTCGGAAAACCCGTGGAGCGCGGTTGCATCGGTAAAGGTGCCATCACCGTTGTTCAGGTAAAAGGCATCCGGCCCGAAATTCGTCACATAGACGTCCAGATCACCGTCATTGTCCGCGTCGCCGACCGCTACGCCTTGCCCGTACCCCGGATCCCCCAGACCGGCGGCGCGCGTAACGTCGACGAATGTTCCATCCACCTGCTGCTGGAGCAGTCGGTTGGGGGCCGCGAGGTCGGGTTCGCCGGGTCTTGGAAAGCGGATCTGTAACAGGTCGAGATCGCCGTCGTCGTCGTAGTCGAACAGAGCAATCCCGCCACCCATGATCTCCGGTAGCGAGTACGTCCCATCGGGCCACTCGACGGACATGTCGCTGTCTTGGAGCAGCGTGGATGTTACTTCCGTGAAGAGCGGCGTTGCCGGCGCGAGAACTTCAGACCCACAGCCGGTCGCAGCGAGAACGGTGATGAGGACAACGGGGAACCCGCTGCTCTTCAGAAGCAAACTACGCAGCTCGCTTGTCATTTCCTCGTTCCGCCCGTCTCCCGGGAGATCGGTCCGGGTCTATTCTAGAGTTGCGCTACCATTCCCGCATGCCTTTCCTGGCCGACGCCAAGGAACTACCGACTCTGCTGGCCGGACCGTTCGCGCTGCGCATGATCCGTCCCGAGGACGACGCGGACCTGTTCACGATCTTCGGGGATCAAGAGGTCATGCGGTACTGGAGCAAGCCGGCGCTCGAGAATCTGCAGGCCGCGCAGGATCTCGCGCGCGAGATCAGAGAGAGTTTCGATCAACGTAATTTGTTCCAGTGGGGGTTGGTGCGGCCCGAAGACGACCGCGTGATCGGCACGACGACGCTGTGCAACCTCGACACGCAGAACCGCCGTGCCGAGCTCGGCTACGCGCTGGCGCGCTCGGAGTGGGGCAACGGCGTGATGAGCACCGTCCTGCCGGCGATCGTCGCCTACGCTTTCGACACACTCGATCTGCACCGCATCGAGGCCGATGTCGACCCGCGCAACCCCGCGTCGATCCGGCTGCTCGAGCGGCTGGGGTTCAAGAAAGAGGGGCATCGACGCGAGTCCTACATCCTCAGCGGGGAGATCCAGGACGCGCTGCTCTATGGGCTCCTGAAGAGGGAATTCCAACCTGCGAGCTGAACGATGGCGATTGCCGCAAGCTCGGCGGCACCGCGTTCGCGACCTGGGTCGAAGCCACGTGCGCGGACTTCGAGTGGGTGCAGGGCGAGCCGGCGGAGTTCACCTCACGGCGCGGAGAGACCTCGCCGCCGGATGTGCTAGGTTGACGCTTTAAAAGGAGAAACCATGATCGCTCGAGCCCGTCACATCCTCGTTGCCGACGAAGACGCCTGCAACCAGCTCAAACAGGAGATAGCGGGCGGTTCGGACTTTGCCGAACTGGCCAAGCAGCACTCGAAGTGCCCGTCGGGCCAGCAGGGCGGCGACCTGGGCGAGTTCGGCCCGGGGCAGATGGTGCGCGAGTTCGACGACGTCGTGTTCAACGCCGAGGTCGGGACGGTCCACGGGCCGGTCAAGACCCAGTTCGGCTACCACCTGATCGAGGTACTCCAAAGGGGCTAGGATGACCGCCGACCCGACGGAGCGGTTCTCGACCCGGGTCGAGAATTACATCCGTTACCGTCCGGGTTATCCCGAGACCCTGCCGCCGCTGCTCGAGGCGCACTCCAGCCTCGTTCCCGGCGACGTCCTCGTCGACCTGGGCAGCGGCACCGGCAAGCTGACCGAACTTCTCCTGAAGCGCGGCTACGCCGTATACGCCATCGAGCCCAACGGGCCGATGAGAGAGGCGGCCGCCCGTCTGATCGCCGACCCGGACTGCACGATGATCGACGGGACGGCAGAGGCGACCGGTCTGCCCGACGCGTGCGCCGACGTCGCGGTGGCGGCCCAGGCGTTTCACTGGTTCGATCTCGAGCCGACACGAGCCGAGTTGGACCGGGTCCTCCGCCCACGGGGGCGCGTGGTGGCGATCTGGAACGTCCGGGACAAGGAGAACGATCCGTTCATGGCGGAGTACGAGGCGCTGCTCGCCGAGCACGGCACGAACTACCGCGATGTAGGTGCTCACGGTCTCGGGGATGTGCAGCGGGAACGGCTCTTCGGACCGGATCGCGGCCGCCTGGACCGTCTTGCAAACGAGCAACGCCTGGATCTCGACGGGCTGATCGGTCGCGTCCTGTCGGCCTCGTACTCGCCGGAGCCGGGGCAGGCGGGTCACGCGCCCATGGTCGAGGCGCTGGAAACGTTGTTCGGTAAGTACCAATGCGATGGCGAAGTGGTTCTGCGCTACCGTACGGAGGTCTACCACGGTACGTTGTATCGCTGATGGTATGATCCGCGGCCCGATTCGCGGGGCGAGAGCCGACATGAACTCGAGACTCGACAGGATCCTGATCGTTGCCGCCAGTGTCGCGCTCGTGCTCGGCTGCACCGAGGAGCAGCCGGCGACGCCGACCGAACCCGCCGAGCGCGGCGCCGACCGGCAGATCGAGATCACCTACCTGGCCAACGAAGGTTTCCTGCTTGCCTCGTCGGAATACAAGGTCCTCATCGACGGGCTGTTCCGTGAAGGCATCGAACCCTACCCCAAGCTCTCGGCGGAGGATCGCGAGGCGATCGAGACGGCACAGGCGCCGTTCGATACGGTCGATCTCGTGCTGGCCACACACATGCACGACGATCACTTCAATGCGCTCGCGGTTTGCCGTTTCCTCGAATCCAATCAGATCGCCGAATTCGTCTCGACGATCCAGGCGTTGTCCCAGATGCGTTCCGCCTGCAGCGATCCGGCCGCGCTCGCCGGCCGCGTGCGCCCCGGGCTTCAGGCCGACGGCACCCCGAACCCGTTCGCCTTCGAGGAGCTGCGGGCGGACCCCGTGTTCCTGCACCACGGTGCCGCGAGCCCCGTCGAGAACCTCGGCTTCGAGATCGAGATCGGCGGGCTGCACGTGTTGCACATGGGGGACTCTCAGGTGAGCCTCGACGAGTTCGTCGCCGCAGGCTTCGAGACGGGCTCGGTCGATCTGGCCTTCGTTCCGTTCTGGTATCTCGTCGACCGGCGCTGGACCCCGGTGATCGACTTCCTGCAGCCCGATGGCATCGTGGCCATGCACATCCCGAAGCCCGGCTCCCAGGACCTGCAGATGTTCGGCGGTTACGAGGCGCTGGTCGAGCAGATCGTCCAGGGTTTCCCGCAGGCTGTGGTGTTCTCCGAGCCGTTCGAGATGCGTCGTTTCTAGAGTTTGAGCTCCTTGATCTTGCGGTAGATCGTCGCCCGCGAGACCCCGAGCAGCCGTGCCGCGCGCGTGCGGTTGCCCCCCGCTGCCTGGAGCGCCTCGACGATGCGATCGCGCTCGCTCGAGGAGAGGGAAAGCGGCGCCGCTTTTGTCCCAGGACCCGTCGACCCGTCGTTCGCCAGCAGCTCACGCAAGCCCTGATCCAGCATCAAGACCTCGGTTCCGATCGGCCCGTCCCCGGCGAGCAGCGAAAGCCGTTGGAGCGCGTTCTGGAGCTGACGGACGTTGCCGGGCCAATCACAGCATTCCAGCAAATCCAACATCCCGGCATCGACCGTCTGCGCAGGCTTCGTGCGCTGGGCGGCAATCTTCCGGAGGAAATGACGCGTCAAACGCCGAACATCGCCGCGCCGCTCGCGCAGCGGGGGCAACTCGATGAGCAAAACCTGCAGCCGGTAGAGCAGGTCTTCGCGAAACCGACCCGCGGTCGTTTCCTGCTGCAGGTCGCGGTGCGTTGCCGCGATCACGCGGACGTCGACGCGGATCGACTGGGTCCCGCCCACACGGCGGATCTCTCCCTCCTGGAGCGCGCGCAGGATCTGGGCCTGCATCGTCGGCGACATGTCGCCGATCTCGTCGAGGAACAACGTGCCTCCGTGCGCCTGCTCGAACAACCCGGCGCGGTCCCGGTCGGCGCCGGTGAACGCGCCCCGCACGTGGCCGAAGAGCTCACTCTGCAACAGGGTGTCGGGGATCGCCGCACAATTCTCGCTGACGAACGCGCGCTCGCTCCGTGGCCCCCCGTAATGGATCGCCTGGGCGACGAGCTCTTTTCCGGTGCCGCTCTCGCCATGGATCAGGACGGGCAGCTCGCTGGCGGCGACCTTGTCGATCAAATCGAAGACCCGCTTCATCGGCGGGGAGTTACCGATCAGGTTCCCGCGTCCCACGCGCTCGGCGGCTTCCTGGTGCAGGCGCTCCGTGTCCTCGACCAGGACCGCCCGACGACGCGCGTTGGCCAGGGCCAGCGCGGCATGATCGGCAAAGGCCTCGAGGAACCGCAAGTCGTCGGAGGTGAACATCCCATCTTCCTTGCTGTCCACGTAAACGGCGCCGACGATCCGCTCGTGAGCGCGCAGCGGAACGCACATCAGGGCGTGGATACCGTAGAGGCTGACGCTCTTGAGCTCGCTGAAGCGGCTGTCGTTTCGAGCGTCGAGCGACAGGACGGCCTTACCGGCCCCGGCCTGGGCCACGATCCCGCTACTGAACGCGCCGGCATCGGCAATCGTCTCTTGCTCGAGGTTGCGGGCCAGGTGAACGGCAAACTCGCCGTCGTCCTTCCGGAGCAGGATCATCCCGCGTTCCGCTCGGACCACCTCCAAGGCCATGTCGAGGATCGACTCGAGCATCGTTTCGGGGTCGCTCTCGGAGTTGAGCTTGCGGATCATCGAGTAGACGGCGAGGAGTTGCGCCTCGACCGAGGCTTCCGCGTTCCGTCCCGCGCTCTCCCGCTCCGCATCCGACATGGCTGAACTATACTGGCGTCGAGACCGGGTACCATCATTCCGATACAAAAAGGGGGTGGACGGTGGCAAAACCGAGCCGCTTGAGCGAAGGGCAAGTTTCCGCGGAGCTGGCGCAACTGAACGGCTGGAGCCTCTCCGGGGGAAAGTTGCACCGGGAGTTCGAGTTCGGGGACTTCGTCGAGGCCTTCTCCTTCATGACGCGAGTGGCTCTCGCGGCCGAGCGGATGGACCACCATCCCGAATGGTTCAACGTGTACAAGCGCGTGGTTATCGACCTGCGGACCCACGACTGCGACGGGATCAGCGAGCGGGACTTCGCGCTCGCCCGGACGATCGAAACCCTGACGTGAGCTTCGACCTGATCATCTTCGACTGCGACGGTGTGCTGGTGGACAGCGAGCCGATCGCGAACCGGGTTTTCACCGACGCCCTCCGGGAGCTCGGGCTCGACTGGAGCTATGGTGAGGTGTGCTCGCGGTTCATCGGTCTCTCGATGTCCCGCTGCGTCCAGTTGATCGAGGAGACGCTCGACCACCCGGTCCCCGACGTTTTCCTGGACGAGCTTCAAAGCCGGACCTTCGAAGCATTCCGGCGTGAGGGGCTCGAGGCGGTTCCCGGCGTCGCCGAGGTCATCGAGGCGTTGAAGATACCGATTTGTGTCGCCTCCAGCGGCGAGATCGAGAAGATGCGCGCGACCCTCGGGATGACCGGACTGTTGTCTCGGTTCGAGGGACGCATGTTCAGCGCCGAACAGGTCGCCCATGGCAAGCCCGCCCCGGACCTGTTTCTATTCGCGGCGCGGTCCTGCGGCGTCGAACCGGAGCGCTGCGCGGTGATCGAAGACAGCGTTCCCGGAGTGCAAGCGGGCGTTGCGGCGCAGATGACCGTCTTCGGTTATGCGGGTCGTGCGGATCGCGAGATACTGGCCGCGCACGGCGCGGTGGTCTTCGACTCGATGGCGGAACTAGCGGAGTTGATCGACACCAGTGCGGTACGGGCGGGGGAGTCTTGATGCGGGGAACGCGCTACCTGATCGTGGACGTGTTCGGCGACGAGAAGTTCAAGGGCAACCAGCTGGCCGTATTCCTCGATGCGGGCGCGCTGGACGAAGCCGAGATGCAATCCCTGGCGCGCGAGATGAACTTCCCCGAGAGCACGTTCATTCTCGATTCGAAGCCCAACGACACCGGCTGGCCGGTGCGGATTTTCACCCCCCGGGTGGAGGTTCCCTTTGCCGGTCATCCGACGTTGGGGACCTCCTGGGTCATCGCCAACGAGTTACTCGACGCCCGGCCCGACACGATCACGCTCGATCTGAAAGTCGGACCCATCCCGGTCCGTTTCGAGACCGACGAACATGGCGAGCTCATGTGGATGACGCAAAACCAACCGGAGTTCATGGACGGGCCGCCGGCCGAAGATGTCGCCGCCGCGCTCGGCCTGGACGTCGCCGACATCGACGCGCGCTTTCCCATCCAGCGGGTTTCGACCGGGCTACCATTCCTGCTCGTCCCGATCGTCTCCCTCGCATCGGTCCGTCGAGCGCGAGTACGCGGCGAGGCCTACGACGCTCTGTGCGCGGAGGATCACAAGGCGATCTTCTTCTTCACCGAGGACACCGTCGACCCTACGAATCGGGTTCACGCCCGGATGTTCGCCGACGCGTTCGGCGTCCCCGAGGATCCCGCCACGGGGAGCGCCAACGGTTGTCTTGCGGCTTGGCTTGTCCGGCATCGCTACTTCGGGTCGGCCGAGATCGACCTGACGGTCGAGCAGGGCGTCGAAATGGGCCGCACGGCGCGGCTGCATCTGCGGGCGAGCGAGATTGAAGGCACGTTTTCGATCCGGGTCGGCGGCCGAGTCGTGCCGGTTGCGGAGGGGAGCCTGCGCTGAGCCGGCGCCGAGGAGTTCATGGCCAAACACATCGGTATCGTTGCCGTCAGCTACGAGGGCGCCGCCCTGTGCTACCGATCGATCTGTTCGGAAGCCGGCCGCTCGCTGGGAGATCACCAGCATCCCGAAATCACGATGCACAACCTCTGCCTGTCCGACTACATGAACAAGATCTGGCAGGACGACTGGACCGGCGTGGGAGAGCTCATGCTGTCCTCGGCGGAGAAGGTGGCCCGCTCGGGCGCCGAGTTGGTCGTCTGCCCGTGCAACTCCGTCCACAAGGCGTTGCCGTTGATTCGCGACCGGTTACCAATTCCGTGGCTTCACATCGGCGACGTCGTGGCACGTGAGGCGCTCGCCGCCGGCTACAAAAAGGTCGGTTTGCTTGGCACGAGCTACCTGATGCAGTCCGAGATCTACCCCCGGTCGCTCGGCGGAGCCGGCATCGAGTGTGTGATCCCCGAGGAGGCGGAACGCAACCGTGTGGATCGCGTCATCATGGTGGAACTGGTCGACGGGTTGATCACCGACGACGCACGCAAGTCGGTCTACGGGGTGATCGAACGCCTCGCCGGCCAGGGTTGCGATGCGGTCGCGCTCGCCTGCACCGAGCTTCCGTTGCTGGTGCGCCCCGGAGAAACGGTGATCCCCGCCCTCGATTCCACCCGGCTCCTGGCGCGGGCTGCCGTCGCTGAATCGTTCCGATAAGGGGTTTCCGATAAGGGGTCAAGTCTTGGCATGAGACACTCGCTGATCTTCGGTCTCCAGTTCCGATAAGGGGTCAAGTCTTGGCATGAGACACTCGCTGATCTTCGGTCTCCAGGCACCCGTGTGAAATCGTCCGAGTGTCTCATGCCAAGACTTGACCCCAAAAAGACCCCAAAAAGCGACGCCGCCCGAGGTGGGCGGCGTCAGCA
>JABAOH010054218.1_pt1 | contig 21100 bp, 18 predicted proteins | sample 7062181 | NCBI WGS metagenome assembly JABAOH01 (sample SAMN14538630, study PRJNA623070) | marine sediment metagenome | biome: marine biome [ENVO:00000428]; feature: marine pelagic biome [ENVO:01000023]; material: deep marine sediment [ENVO:00002113]; isolation source: pool of 5 deep marine... | reverse complement strand
CGACAATATCTTCGTCATCGCCGCCGTCAGCGTCGTCTTGCCATGATCCACATGACCTATCGTCCCCACATTCACATGCGGCTTCGTTCTCTGAAATTTCTCCTTCGACACTGCGGATCACCTCTGTTCGTGTATCGTCGAAAAACTGGCCCGGACGACCGGAGCTTGCCTTCTGGAGCCCACAACCGGATTTGAACCGGTGACCTCTTCCTTACCAAGGAAGTGCTCTACCGCCTGAGCTATGTGGGCCTGCGTGAGTCAGTTCGCTGGAAACCGGAAACCCGATAGCAACACCTGCCAAACCGCGAACCGGGCGCGCCCCCGAGCGCCCCTGTCCGGCGTCCCCGCGGCTATCGGGGACCGGAGCGGGTGATGGGAATCGAACCCACGTCATCAGCTTGGAAGGCTGAGGTTCTACCGTTGAACTACACCCGCGCATCAGAGCCACAACCCAGACCTTGCCTCGGGTCCGTTCCACTCGGCGCCGCGCCCGCCGCTGCGCGGCGGGACGGCGACGAGAGCGCGCGCCGCGAGCCCCGACGGGGCTGGTCGCGGGTGCGCTGTCGGCTTGCTGTCAGCCTCCGCCCGAAGCGGCGATAGCGTACCGGCCTCCGGACGGTGGAGGGGGGAGGATTCGAACCTCCGAAGGCTGAGCCAGCAGATTTACAGTCTGCCCCCTTTGACCGCTCGGGAACCCCTCCCTAACCCAAACGTGCAATTTTCCCGCCGATTCGGGGCGTTGTCAACGCTTGCGGGGCGGGCGCCGGCGCCGCAACGCCCGCCTTCGCCTGCCGATGCTGGAGCCCGCAGAGGGATTCGAACCCACGACCTGCTGATTCATACCCGCTGCTGCTTTCGCAGCCCCGCCCGCTCGGCCCGCAGACGACTCTCGCGCCGAACCCCGGCGCACATACCGGCGTCGGGGCGGGTTTGGGGTCTGGACTTTCTCTTCACCGTGCCGTGCCGGGGCGCTCGCTCGGGCGCGCCGTCCGCGGGTTAGGTGGGTGGTGTAAAGTCTCTACACTCCCGCAAGGCACCGCCGGGCGGGGCCCGGAGGGACGCCTCGCGGCGTGCGCCGGGGCGCCTGCGGATGCCTGCGGTAGCACGGGATTGCCATACCCGCCTCCAACCGGCGGGCGCAGGTTTCCCCGTTTTAGCCACCTCCACTCCGCGGATTTCTCCGCGAAGGTGCAATTGTTACAAATCAGCTGCTCTACCGACTGAGCTATGCGGGCCGCTATTGCCTGCGCGGCGCATTGTAGGCAAACCCCCGCGCACCCGCAATCCGGACCCCCGCCGGGCCGGCGGTGCGCAGCGCTCAATCGCAGGGAACGTCGCGTGCCCTGGCGCCCGCGGCTCCCCAGTCGACTTCGCTCAGCCCGCGCCGGCGCTCATCGTCCTCTTCGAGGTCGCGGACCTCCAGCCAGTAAGACGGATCCAGCGTGCGCATCTCCTCGCGCGTGTAGGCAGTGATGTCCTGCACCCCGAGCTTTGCCACGTAACGCTGGGCCGTGGCCTGCTGCGAGAACAGCCCCAGCGACAGCGACTGGGCCTGCGCCGAGTCGCGGATGGCATAGTGCTCGATCCCCAGCGCCGACAACCGCGAGCGCGCCGCGCGCAGGGCGTCGGCGCCCGCGTAAGGCCCCGTGAATACACGGAAAGCACGGATCTGTCGGGGCGCGACCGTCTGCTCCCGGTAGGTGAGGCCGAGCTCCGCCAGCGCGCGCACGCCACGCTCGACATCGTCGCGCGCGTCGAACGGGCCGATGCGCACGCACACGCGTGCGGCCGCCGCCGGTCCCGGCGCCGCAGCGGGCGGAGGCGGCCGCTCCGCGAGCAGCGCCATGGACTCGGCGTCGATGAGCCGCTGCGGCGCCGGCGGCGGTGGGTCGAGGCGCTGCTTGGGGCCCAGAGCCCACAACAGCAGCACGCCGTTGAGGATGGCAAGCGCCGCGACGAGCCACTTCATGGCTGCTCCTGCGCGCACATCCGCGCGAGACCCCGCAGCACCAGGTCGGGCTCCAGGCGCGCCTCGCGGCGCAGCCGCGGTGCAATGCGCGCCGCGTCCCCGCCCGTCAGCACCAGCGCCAGCGGTGCGCGCAGCGCGGACTCGCACTCGGCGACCAGCCGCTCGACGGCCCCGGCGAGGCCGAACAGCACGCCGCCGGCCACGCCCTCGGCCGTCGACATCCCCAGCACCCCGTCGGCCTCGGCGCCGGCCTCGGTGATGCCGGCGGTCTGCCCCAACAGCGCGACCCGCGCCATCTCGATCCCGGGCAGGATCGAGCCGCCGACGAAGCGGCCCTGCGCGTCGATCGCGTCGACGGTCACCGCGGTGCCGCAGTCGGCCACGGCGACCGCCCCCAGCCCGAGCCCCCGGGCGGCGACCAGCGCCGACCACCGATCGGCGCCGAGCTGAGCGGGATCACGATAGCCGTTGACCACGCCGTAGCCGGCGGCGAGCGCACGCACGAAGACCGGCGTGAGCGACCAGGCGGCGAGCGTCCACGCAGCCAGGGCGCGATCCGCCGCGGCGCCGGCGACGCTGCACACGGTGACGTCGACGGGCGGCGGCATGTCGCCCCAGACGCGCTCCAGATCGACGCCGAGTCCGTCGCGCCGCCGCGGCGTCGCCGCGCAGTGCCAGGCGCCGTCGCCGGCGCACGCCCATTTCAGGCGGCTGTTGCCGAGATCGACCAGCAGCCTCAAGCGCGTACCCGCAGGCTGACCTCGCCGCCGGTCAGGCGACGGATCCGCTGCGCGCCGTCGCGCAGCAGCAGCGCCCCGCTGGTATCCACGCCCAGCGCCGTGCCGCCGCTCACGTCGCGCACGCCCGTGACCGTCACCGCGCTGCCCGCGAGCACGTCGTAGTCACGCCAGGCGTCGTGAAAAGCGCCGAAGCCGGAGCGCTCGAACTCGCCGAGCGTCTTCGTCGCCTCGTCGATCAGTGCCGCGGCGAGCACATTGCGATCGGGCGGGTCCGCGAGCAGGGTGCGCAGATCCACCCAGGGCTGATCGATGGCGGCGCCGTGAGATCCGCAGACGTCGACGTTCACACCGATGCCCAGCACCGCGCGGCAGGGTCCGGAGACCTCGCCGCCGATCTCCGCCAGCAGTCCCGCCAGCTTGCGTCCCCGCCAGACGACGTCGTTGGGCCACTTCAGTCCCAGGCCATGCGCTCCCACGCGGCCGAGCGCGCGCACCACGGCTACGCCGCCGGCGAGACTCAAACCCATGATGTCGGCAAAGCCGCCGTCGAAGTCCCAGGCCACCGAGAGCATGATGTTGCGATAGGGGGAGGCGAGCCAGGGGCGGCCGCGCCTGCCGCGCCCGGCGCTCTGGCGCTCGGCCAGGCAGGCCTGCCCGCGAGCGCGCGTGCCGGCGAGCGCCTCCCGCAGGTAGGTGTTGGTGGAGTCGACGTCGTCCAGCACGACGACGCGGGGGTGGACGTCGCCGGGGGAGCGCGCCGTGTCGAGGCGACGCTCGATGGCCGCCGCGCACAGCGGGCGTACGTCGGCGCGGAGCCGGTAGCCACGTCCGCGCACGCTCTGCACGTCGATCCCCATCTGCGTCAACGCGCGCACACCTTTGTGCACCGCCGCCCGGCTCACGCCCAGTTCCCGGCCGAGCGCACTGCCGGAGTGGAAGTTGCCGTCTCCCAGACGTCGGAGAAGCGCGGTACGGGTGTTCATCACGGCTCAGCGCATGCGAACGACGAGAATAACAGCTCGCCCGGCGCCGTTGTAGGTTCCCGCGCCGCGGCCGAAACCCGCTCGCCGCGACGCTGCGTTGCGAGCGCCGGCGACAGCCGCTAACCTTGCGCCCCCATGGTGAGCGCGCCCCCGGTCGGCGGTTCCGCGGGCGCCGACGGCGGCGCCGGGCCCGCCGTCGTCAACGTTGGCGACGAGCTCACCTTCGGCGAGAAGCGCAATGGCAACCAGGAGTGGATGCTCGAGTGTCTGTGGCGGCACCGGCATCCGGCGCGCGTCGCGCTCACCCTGCCCGACGACGTCGAGGTCATCGCCGCCTGGGTCCGGCTTCTCAAGCAGGCCGGCCACGATCCCATCCTGATCTCGGGCGGCATCGGCGGCACACACGACGACTGCACGCGCGCGGGCATCGCCCGCGGTCTCGGCGTGGGCCTCGAGCGCCACGAGGAATGCTACCGTCTGCTCGAACAGCGCTACGCCGAGCGCTTCACGCCGCAACGCCAGCGCATGGCGTGGCTGCCGGCCGGCTGCCGCCTGATCACCAACCCTCTCGGCGCGCCGGGGTTCTGTCACCAGGGGGTGTACGCGTTTCCGGGCTTCCCCAACATGCTGCGCCCGATGCTGGAGACCCTGCTGCAGGGCATCCTGCCGGCCTCTCCCCAACCCCACTGGACGGTCCTGGAGGCGGTGCTGGCGGTGGGCGAGGGCGACATCGCCATGGAGGTGGAGACATTCAGCCGCGAGACCCCGGGCGCGCGCGTGGGCATCTATCCGAGCACACGCCGACGGCGGCGCGAGACCACGGTGCGCGTCCGCTGTCCGCGGGACGACGACGACACGGGGCGCGCGGCGGCGGACTTCCTCGCCGCGCTCGAAGCCCGCTTCGGGGCCCACGCGCAAGAGCCTTGAGGGCGCGCGCCGGCGCCGATCACTCGTCGGTGACGCAGCCCTCGGTCGCGGTCTTGACGTTCTTGATGTACTTGTAGAGGGTGCCGCGGGTCGCCTTGAACGGCGGTTGCTTCCACTGCGCCCGACGCGCCTGCATCTCATCATCGTCGATCGCCACGCTGAGCGTATTGCCGGCCGCGTCGATGAGGATCCGATCGCCGTCGCGTACCAGGGCGATGGGACCCCCGTCCTGCGCCTCGGGCACGACGTGGCCGATGATGAAACCGTGGGAGCCGCCGGAGAAACGCCCGTCCGTGATGAGCGCCACGTGCTCCCCCAGTCCCGCGCCCATGATGGCCGAGGTCGGTGTCAGCATCTCCGGCATGCCCGGCCCGCCCTTCGGTCCCTCGTAGCGGATGACGATGACGTCGCCCTTCTCGATGCGACCCTGCTCCAGCGCGGCGAGCATGTCCTCCTCGGCATCGAAGACGCGCGCCGGCCCCTCGAAGCGCTCTCCCTCCTTGCCCGTGATCTTCGCCACCGCCCCCTGCGGCGCCAGGTTGCCCTTGAGGATCTGCAGGTGGCTGGAGGGCTTGAGCGGGTTGTCGAGGGTGCGCAGGATCTCCTGACCCGCAGCCAGGTCGGGGGCGTCGGCGAGGTTCTCGGCCAGCGTGCGGCCGGTCACCGTCATGCACTCGCCGTTCAGCATGCCTTCGCGCAACAGGTACTTCATGACGCCGGGGATGCCGCCGACATTGTGCAGATCCTCCATCACGAAACGCCCGCTCGGCTTCAGGTCCGCCAGGTAGGGCGTACGGTCGCTGACCGCCTGGAAGTCGTCGATGGTGAGACGGACGTCCGCCGCCCGCGCCATCGCGATCAGGTGCAGCACGGCGTTGGTGGAGCCGCCGAGAGCGCAGACCATGACCATGGCGTTCTCGAAGGCCTCGCGCGTCATGATGTCCCGCGGCCTCAAGTCGCTCTGCAGCAGTCGCCGGACCGCTTCCCCGACACGCGCGCACTCCTCGACCTTGTGCGCGTCGACGGCGGGGACGGAGGAGCTGTACGGCAGTGACATGCCCAGCGCCTCGATGGCGCTCGCCATGGTGTTGGCGGTGTACATACCGCCGCAGGCCCCGGCGCCGGGGCACGCGTTGCGCACGATCTCCCGACGCGTCGGCTCGTCGATCTTGCCGGCGAGGAACTCGCCGTAGCTCTGGAACGCCGAGACGATGTCCACCGTGCGCCCGGCGGCACGGCCGGGCTTGATGGTGCCGCCGTAGACCATCAGCGAGGGTCGGTTCAGGCGGGCCATCGCCATCATCACGCCGGGCATGTTCTTGTCGCAGCCGGGGATCGCCACACCGGCGTCGTACCACTGCGCGGCCATCACCGTCTCGATCGAGTCGGCGATGAGGTCGCGCGACTGCAGCGAGTAGCTCATGCCCTCGGTGCCCATGGAGATGCCGTCGCTCACGCCGATGGTGTTGAAGCGCATGCCGACGAGACCGGCCGCTTCCACGCCCTCCTTGACCTTCGCCGCCAGGTCGTTCAGGTGCATGTTGCAGGTGTTGCCCTCGTACCACACGCTGGCGATGCCGACCTGGGGCTTGTTCATGTCCTCCTCGGACAGACCCGCGCCGTAGAGCATCGCCTGGGACGCCCCCTGGGACTTCGGCTGGGTCACGCGCGCACTGATTCGGTTCAACTTATCGGACATGGACTTCTCCGTGGATAAAACGGCAACGGCGGCAACGCCGCGAGAATAACAGAAACCGCCGGACGGCCGTGATCAGGAGCCGTCGCCCGCGGGCGCGGCGTCGCCGGGTGCGGTCACCTCCGCCTCGACGTCGGTGATGAGCTCCGCCATCGGCTTGAAGAGGCTGTCGACGCGGAACGTCGGCAGCCGATAGGCCCAGCCCCGCCACAGCGCGTTGAGGGTCTGCACTTCCTCGCGCACCTCGTCGGGCGACTTGCGCGCGGCGTCGACCCCGGCCGATTCGGCGCCCGTGCTCAACTCGGCGCTCGACGCTTCGGCGGCGGGCGCTGCCACCGCGGTCTCGTCGAAAGCCGCCGTCAAGCGGACGAAGGGCTCGTCGTCCCGTCTGCCCCTTTCGAGCTCCACGCGCAAGCCGTCGAAGGTGAGCAGGATCGCCTTCGCCGCCGGCGCGGAAAAATCCACCGTGGACGCCTCCGCCACGTCGTCCAGACGCAACGCCGAGAACGACGTCGCCAGGTCGTTGACGGCAAACGGGTACTGCACGCGCTTGCCGGCGGGCACCGCCTGGAGCTCAAAATCGTTCTCCGCCGGGTCCCGACGCTCGACGCGAACCTCCTCGCCGTCGGCGTGCGTGACGGTGACCCGGCGGATACGGTCGCGGTCGATCTCGAGAACGCTCTGCGAGAGCCAGGCGACGGCGCGCTTGTCCGCCTGCACCACGCCCTCCACGAGCCAGGTCTGCGCGTCACCGGCGAGGCGCACGTAGAGCTCGCGCCGCTCGGGGTCGACCTTGGCCGGCCGGCTCTTGCCGAGGAGCCACTGCGCCAGCACCGCACCGTCGGCGTCCCGCAGGACGAAACCGGTGGACTTCGCGCCCTCGGCGTCCACGTCCTCGAGCTCGAGCTTGGCGTAGAGCTCCGGATTGCGGGTCTTGGGCTCGAGCCTGGAGAGCCCGGCGACGCCGATGAGGAAGCGGCGCACCGTCGCCGCCTCGGCGGGATACCCCGACTTCTCCGCCACCACCCAGCGCCCGCCGTCGAGCGACACCGTGAACCGGTCCTCCGCGCTCGTCACGGCGATCGCGGTGACGTCGTTGACGCGCTCCATGAGCTCCGGGAACAGCGGCTCGCCCGCCCCCACGGGCGCCTGGGGCTGCTCGCGTGTCCACACCACGAGCGCCACGCCGGCGACGGCCAGCACCGCGAGGGTTGCGATGGAGCCCGGTCTGAGCATCGGTGAGGTTGCGCTACGGCCGCTGGGGCTTAGCAAGCGCGCCGCCGCGCCGTCGCCGCACGGAGGTGACGCCGACGACGGCGCCGCCGACGCCGATCACCAGCGGCATCAGGGCGATATTGATGAACTTCGTCCACGACTCCAGGCGCTCGATATCCCGGTGCAGCGCATGGCGGACATCACGCAACTCCGTGCGCAGACGCACCTTCTCCGCGCGGAAGCGTGCCAGTTCCTCGCGTTGCTCTGCGCTCAGCACCAGCGCGTCAACGGGGTTCTGGCGATCGAGCTCCCGCAGCCGCTCCTCGGTCTGCTGCAGCTCGGCGAGGAGCTCATTCTCCTTCTGGCGGAATCTCAGCTCGGCATCGAGCTGAATCGACTGCACCAGCGTGAACGGCCGGGCGAAGCTGCCGCGGTTCCGCACGCTGATGAGGTCGTTGCTGCCGGAGAGGTTGTCCAGGGCGTTGACCACGAAGCTGCCGTTGGCGGCGCTCGGAACAGCGATGCTGGTGCCGAGCAGGTTCTGCACCTGAACCCAGAATCGGTCCTGCAGCAGGTCGGCATCGGCCACCACGATGACGTTGACGGGGTCGCTCGAGGCACTCAGGTGAGCCTCCGCGTCGGCGGCGGCCGACCCCGGCTCTGCCGCGGCGTCGCCCCCCTCGGGCGCGGGGGCACCTTCGGGGAACGCGCTCTTCACGGCGCCGGTGACGCGGGCCGCCAGCGTCAGCGCTGCACCGCCGGGCCGGTAGCCGCGCAGGATCTCACGCGGGTCGGCATCGAAGCCGAGGGCGATCGTGTCGATCTCCGCGGCCTCGGGAGTCGAGCGGATCAGCGCCACGACGGTGGTCTCGGCGCCGTCGACGGGCCTCAAGTGACCGGCGGTGGCGAGCACCAGGTTGCCCAGCCGCGAGGTGACGACGTCCGTGGCATCCATCTGCCGCGGCTGCACGTTCATCCACACCGGATATTCCAAGACCACGTTGCGGCCGTCGCGCGCCGTGCGTATGCGGGTGGCGACGGGCAGATCGGCCACCACCTTGCCCGTGACCAGCTCGAGGCCCCACTGCTGCAGGAGGCGATTTAGATCCGAGGCGGCGACGATGCCGGTCGCGGCGGCGGGATCGGATTCGGCGTAAGGATCCACGAACACCAGGGCGCGCCCGCCGCGCAGCACGAACTGATCGATGGCGTACAGCGTCTGCTCGCTGAGCTCCTTGGGGTGCACCAGCATGAGCACGTCGACCTCCTCCGGGATCGTGGTGTCCTGCGGCCGCAGCATGCGTATCTCGAACAGCTGACGCATCTGCTCGAGCACGACCCAGGGCTGCGCCATCGGCGCCGCCAGCGCCGGCACACCGCCGCCGAATCCTTCCAGCGGCAGACTGCTCATGACGCCCACGACCTGAAGCTTGGGCTGCGAGAGCTGGTGGACGAGCTTGGTGAGATCGTACTCGAGGAACTCCTCGCGCTCGACGGAGAAGAAGGCAATGACCTCCTCCTCGTCGGTGGAGCCGGTGCCCACGAGGCCGAAGTACAGCACCGTGTCGCCGTCGCCCAGCGGCACGCCGGACAGCCCGTAGCCCACCGCCCGGTCCTCGTCCTCGGAGAACGGCTCGGGATCGACCAGGCGGACTTCGAGCATGCCGTTGGCATGACGCTCGTACTCCTCGAGCACCTCGCGCACCCGGTTGGCGTAGCTCGAAATGCCCGGCAACAGCGCCGCCACATCGCGCGTGAGGAACAGACGCAGCGTGATCGGTTCCTCGAGCCGCCCGAGGATGTTGAGCGTGCCCTCGGAGAGCGTGTACAGACGATTCTGCGTCAGGTCCACGCGCGAGGAGGTGAGCAGCGTGTTGGCGACGATGTTGACGGCGAAGAACAACACCACCGCCAGCAAGAGGCCGCCGCCCGTCAGCAATCCGGTCCGGGTCACGGGTCCTGCGCTCATCAGTCGGCCTTCTTGAGCTCGATCAGGATCACGTTGGCGAATAGGAACAGGGCGATCAGCGACACGAAGTAGACGATGTCCCGCAGGTCGATGACGCCGCGGCCGATGGCGTTGAAGTGAGTGAGGAAGCTGAACGAGCTGATGGCCTCCACCAGCACGGCCGGCGCCCACGCGCTGACGAAATCCAGCACCACGGGAAAGCCGCTCAAGACCAGCATCAGGCATACCACCACGCTGATGACGAAGGCGATCACCTGGTTCTTGGTGAGCGCCGACATGCAAGCGCCGATGGCCAGGTACGCCCCGGCCATCAGCAGGCTGCCCAGGTAGCTCGCCAGGATGACGCCGTTGTCGGGGTCGCCGAGCAGGTTCACGGTGATCCACATCGGGAAGGTCAGCGCCAGGGCGACGGCAGTGAAGATCCACGTCGCCAGGTACTTGCCGAGCACGGCCTGGAGCATCGTGACCGGCAGCGTGAACAGCAGCTCGATGGTGCCGCTCTTGCGCTCCTCGGCCCACAGCCGCATGGCCACGGCAGGGATCAGAAACAGATACAGCCAGGGATGGAAGGTGAAGAACGGCGCCAGGTCCGCCTGGCCGCGCTCGAAGAACCCGCCGAGATAGAAGGTGAAGATGCCGCTCAGGAAAAGAAAGATGACGATGAACACGTAGGCGATGGGCGTCGTAAAGTACCCCGCCAGCTCCCTCTTGAGCACTATCCAGACGTTCGCCATGCTAGCCCCCGCCGCGCCGCGACACCGCCAACCCGCGCCGACCTCCGCCGCACAGCCTACGGCCCGCCCCCATTACGCCGCCTCCTCAGCCGTGGTGACCGCGCGGAACACATCGTCGAGGCGGCCGCGCTCGGCGTGCATCTCCGTCACCTGCCAGGCCTGTCGACGCGCGAGCTCGCCGAGCTCCGCGACGATCGAGCTGCGATCGCGGGGATAGACGCGGTAGCGCACCGTGGCGTCGTCGGTGCCGACGACCTCCACCGAGGCGACGCTGCCGAGCGCCGCGAGTGTATCCCGGGCACTGTCGGCGCACTCGCGTGCCACCGCGAGCGTCACGGCATTGTGCCGCCGCGAGCGCGCCTCGAGCTGCTCGGGCGTGCCGTCGGCAACGATGCGTCCGTGGGCGATGATCACCGCACGCGTGCACACCGCATCCACCTCCTCGAGGATGTGCGTCGAGAGAATGATCACCTTCTCGGCGGCCATCTCGCGGATGAGCTTGCGCACCTCGTGCTTCTGATTCGGATCGAGGCCGTCGGTGGGCTCGTCCAGGATCAGCACCTGCGGATCGTGGACGATGGCCTGAGCGAGGCCGACGCGCCGCTTGAAACCCTTCGACAGCGTCTGGATCGGTTGATCGAGTACCGACTCGAGGTCGACCTTGGCAATGGTGTCGTCGAGCCGGCGGGTCTTCGGCTCGCCCCGCAGGCCCCGGATCTCGGCAACGAAGTCGAGGAAGCTGCGCGTCGTCATATCGCCGTAGAGAGGGGCGCCCTCCGGCAGGTAACCCAGGCGTCGCTTTGCTTCCAGAGCGGCGCCGGGCAGCCTGTGGCCGCAGACATCGACGCGGCCGCCGTCGGGGGTGAGAAAGCCCGTGACCATCTTCATGGTCGTCGATTTGCCGGCGCCGTTGGGGCCGAGGAAGCCGAGCACCTCGCCGCGCCGGGCGCTGAAGGAGACGTCGTCGACGGCCGTGATCGGCCCGAAACGTTTTCTCAGCTGCTCGACTTCGACCAAGACTGCCATCACCGCATCTCCTGCCTGCGCATGCCCGGGGACCCCACGCCCCGGCCGGCGCGGCGCGGGCGGGCACCGCCCCCGACGCGACGCGCCGAGCGTGATCCCGGTGCGCGCTGGCGTTCGATCCGAGGGAGGTGATCCCGTGAGACTGCGTGCTGCGCCGGCGCCCGCAGGCGACCCCCGACTCAGACCCGGGTGCCTGGCGTGCCGTCGCGAGCGCGGCGCCGTGCAGACGAAGCCCGGGAGGTGGCGCCGGGCGTGTCCGCCGCCGCCGCGCGTCAATTTTGGCGATGACAACAAAAAAATCAAGGGGCGCCCGGCTGACCCGGGCGTGCCGAGTTGGCTCTGCGACGCGCTCGCCGCCGTGCCGGCGCGACTACTCCCAGGCCGGCTTCTCGCCCGCGTCGCGCTCGCGACGCACCCGGTTCTCGACCGGATCCAAGGACAGCAGGTAGACGGCAATCGCCTCGAGGTCGGCATCGCCCAGGTGCCGCGTGCCTTCGTCGATGACATCGGCCATGAGGCCGCCGGCATAGTCGCCCTGCGGCGTCGCGCCGCTGCGCAGGTAGCGGACTATGGCCGCGGGGCGCCAGCGCCCGATGCCGGTCTCCCGCTCCGGTGTGATGTTGGGAACGGCCTTGCCCTCGGGACCCGCGCGCGTGCCGGCGAGATGCCGGTCGGCGCGTGGCGCACCGAGCGGGTTCCTCGGCGTGTGGCACTCGCCGCAATGCGCCAGCGCCTCCACGAGGTAGGCGCCGCGGTTCCACTGGCGGTCGTGGCGGGCGGAGACCGCGAAATCGGCGCCGTCGAAGAACAGCAGCTTCCAGAAGAACAGCAGCGGTCTGAAGCTCAGGGGCCAGAGCGGCTCGTGCGGCGTGTTGCGGCGTGCGACCGGCTCCACCTGCAGCAGGTACGCCCGCAGGTCGAGGACGTCCTGCCGCGTCATGCGGGCGTAGGACGTGTAGGGAAACACCGGGTAGTAGTGCTCGCCGGCGGGACTCAGGCCGAGCTTGAGCGCGCGCAGGAACTCCGCCTCCGACCAGCCGCCGATACCGTCGCGCGGGTGCGGGGTGATGTTGGGGGAGAAGAAGGCGCCGAACGGCGTCTCGAAACGCCGCCCGCCGGCCAGGAAAGCGCCGCCGTTGTCGCTGTCGGTGTGACAGCCCCCGCAGCCGGCGGCGCGGAACACGTACTCGCCCCGTGCCGCCGGGGCGTCGGCGCCGGCCGGCGAAGCGGCGCCGAGCAGCGCCAGCAGGGCGGCGGCGAGGGCAAGGGCGCGCCTCGGCGCCCGGGCCGGGGCCCCGCGCCGATGAGCCGACACGGCACGGGGTCCCGGGCGCGGCGGGTCGTCGGTCAATCCTCGCGGAAGTCGTCGTGGCAAGCCTTGCACTGGCCGCCGACGCCCCTGAAGGCATTACCCATGGCCGCCCGGTCGCCGCTGCCGACGGCGCGCAGCAGCTCGTCGGCGGCGGCCTTGGCGTCGGCCGCCACCTTCTCGAAGTCGGCGCGTCTCTCCCACACCGCCGGCAGCGCCTCGGTCTCGCCGAAGTCGCTGCCCTCGGGGAACAGCGACGCTACGTCCTGCAGCGAGGCCGCGAGCGCCTCGGCGTGGTAGGCGATGTCGCCGGGTCGATCGATCTTGCCGAAGACCAGCAACGCGAGCGCCCCCATGTGCCCGGCCTGCGCGCCCATGACCCGCTGGCGATAGTCGATTACGTCTTCCGTCTCGGCGGCCGACACCGGCAGACCGAGCGTCAGGGCAGCCGCCAGCAGCGGCCAGCGAGGGGAGCGGGGAGTGAGAAACTTCATGGACAACCTCCTTCAATGGCGGAGTCGATCGGGGGTTCGCTCACGGCGCCGCGGCTCGACCCCGTTGCCGCGACGTGGCGATAAGCCTGCTCGATGACCTCTGCGCCGGCGTCGGCGCACGCGCCGGCCTCGCTCAGGTGCCGGCGCCAGCGGCGGGCGCCGGGACAGCCCTGGAACAGGCCGAACAGATGGCGCGTCATGTGGCGCAGGTAGACGCCGCGGCCGAGCTCGCGACGCACGTACTCGGCATAGGCCTGCAGTATCTCACGGCGCGACGCCACCGGGTGCGGATCGCCGAAGAACAGCGCATCGGCCCGCGCCAGCAGATAGGGATTCTCGTAGGCCGCGCGCCCGATCATCGCGCCGTCGACGCGGGCGAGCTGTGCCCGCGCCGCCTCGAGGCTGCGGATACCGCCGTTGATGACGATCTCGAGCTCGGGGAACTCGGCCTTGACGCCGTGGACGGCGGTGTAGTCGAGCGGCGGCACCTCGCGGTTCTGCCGCGGGCTGAGCCCCTTGAGCCACGCCTTGCGGGCGTGAATGACAAACGTCCCGCAGCCGGCGGCGGCGACCGTCGCCACGAACGCGCAGAGCTCCTCGAACGAGTCCCGCGCGTCCACGCCGATGCGCGTCTTGACCGTCACCGGGATGTCCACCGCGCGGTTCATGGCCTCGACGCAGCGAGCCACGCGCTCGGGCTCGGCCATGAGGCAGGCGCCGAAGCGCCCCGCCGACACGCGGCTGCTGGGGCAGCCGACGTTGACGTTCACCTCGTCGTAGCCCGCCGCCTGGGCCATGCGGGCACAGGCGGCCATCTCGGCGGGCTCGCTGCCGCCAAGCTGCAACGCCACGGGGTGCTCCGCGGGGTCGAAGGCAAGGAAGCGCCGGCGGTCGCCGTGCAGCAGCGCGCCGCAGGGGATCATCTCCGTGAACAGCAGCGCGTGCCTGGAGATCAACCGCAGCAGGTAGCGGTCGTGCCGGTCGGTGCACTGCATCATGGGCGCCACGCACAGGCGACGGCCACGCAGCCCGCCGGGGCGCGGTGCGCTCAACGTGCTCTCGTGCACGGCAGCCATGCGCGTACCGGCGGGCCTAGCCCGGCGCCCCTTGAACGGTCACCGTCAGCCGCCGCCGATGCGGGCTCAGCCGGTGCTCCCACAGGTAAAGGCCCTGCCATGTCCCGAGGGCGAGCGCGCCCTGGGCGACCGGTACGAACAACCCGCTCTGGGTGAGCACGGCGCGCACGTGCGCGGGCATGTCGTCCGGGCCCTCGGCCACGTGGCGGAACATCGGGTCGCCGTCGGGGACGGCGCGCCCCATGAACGCCTCGAGGTCGCTGCGCACCGCCGGATCGGCGTTCTCGCACAACACCAGCGACGCGCTGGTGTGGTGAATGAAGACGTGGCACAGGCCCGTGCGGATGCCCGCCTGCGCGACGAGCTCCTGCACCCGCTGCGTGACGTCGTACGTGCCGCGCCCGGGGCAATCCACCGTCAAGGCGCTCTGATACCAGCTGCTCATCCCTTCAACACGTCGCGCGGCGACCGCACCCTTGCGTCTGCCGCCACAACGATAACACCATCGCCGGCGCGCTCACCAGCGGCGGGCACCGCACGGGCCGTGCGCGCATCGGGGTGGGTTTGCGTGTCGCCCGCGGTTAGAATCGCCCGCGGCTCGGCGCCCGCTGTGGTCGCCGGGAGACCGAGGAGATCCATCTTGTCCGACACCCTGCGTGCGCGCCTGCGCGCCCTCGAGGGCAATGCGACCGCCGAGCTGCTCGGACAGATCCGACGGGGCATCGAGAAGGAGAGCCTGCGGATTCGCCGCGACGGCGTGCTGGCACAGACGCCGCACCCGCCGAGCCTGGGCTCCGCGTTGACGCATCCGCACATCACCACCGACTACTCCGAGGCGCTGCTCGAGTTCGTCACGCCCACGCTCACCTCCATTGACTCGACGCTCGAGTTCCTGGCCGCGATTCACCGCTTCGTCTACCAGAACATCGGTGACGAGATGCTTTGGGTGAACAGCATGCCGTGCATCCTGCGCGGCGACACGTCCATTCCCATTGCGCGCTACGGCACGTCCAACATCGGCCACATGAAGTACGTCTATCGGCGCGGACTGGGGTTCCGCTACGGCCGCCTGATGCAGACGATCGCCGGCATTCACTACAACTTCTCGGTGCCGCACGCTTTCTGGAGCGCCTGCGCGGCAGACGCCGGCGCCGCGCCCACCCGCGAGGCCGTTTCGGCGCGCTACTTCGCCGGCGTGCGCAACTTTCACCGGTACTGCTGGCTCTTGTTCTACCTGTTCGGCGCCTCTCCCGCCGTGTGCCGCAGCTTCCTCGAGGGTCGCGAGCACGGTCTCGAGCCGCTCGGACCCGCGAGCTTCTGCGCCCCTTTCGCCACCACGATCCGCATGAGCTCTCTCGGCTATCGCAACAACGCACAGGCCGCCATCAACGTCTCCTACGACGACGTCGACGCGTACGTCGCGTCGCTGCGTCACGCCACGGCCACGCCCCACGCCGCCTACGAGCGCATCGGCGTCAGGGAAAACGGCGACTACCGGCAGCTCAACGCCAACCTGCTGCAGATCGACAACGAGTACTACGCGGTGATAAGGCCCAAGCGCGTGGCGAAGTCGGGAGAGAAACCCACGCACGCGCTGCACGATCGCGGCGTGGAGTATCTCGAGGTGCGCTGCGTCGATCTCGACCCCTTCTGCCCCGTCGGCATCGATCCGATCCAGGTCCGCTTTCTCGATGTCTTCCTGCTGTTCTGCCTGCTGGAGGAGAGTCCTCTCCTCGCCGCCGGGGAGAGCGACGTCATCGCCGAGAACAAGAACCGCACCGTGCTCAGTGGCCGCGAGCCGGGGCTCGAGCTCGTGCGCGACGGCGCCGCGGTGCCGCTGCGCCGGTGGGGAAGCGAGCTCTGCGACGCCCTGAGCGACATCGCCGCGGTTTGCGACGCCATCCTCGGCGGCCGCGCCTACACCGACGCGGTCACCGCGCAGACCGAGAAGCTGCAAGACCACGAGCGCACCCCGGCGGCGGCGATACTGCGCGAAATCCGGGTCAATCGCGAGTCCTTCTTCGAGTTCGCCATGCGCAAGGCCGTCGAGCACGAAGACCATTTCAAGAAGAGCCTGCTGGACGCCGCCACCCGTCAACGATTCGAGGCGCTGTCGCAGCGCTCCCTCGAGCAGCAGCGCGAGATCGAAGCCGCCGACGACGTCGACTTCGATGAGTTTCTGGCGCGCTACTTCGCCCAGTGAGGAGCCGAAACCGCGCCCCGCTCACGCCGTGAGCAGCGCGATGGCGACTCCCGCGAGGAGGACGAAGACGGCGAAGGCCCTGTGCAGCGGCTGCTCGTCGATGCGCCCGGCGAGGCGCACNNGCCAGGGCCATCACCGCGAACACCGGCAGGTAGACGAAGCCCACCGTCGCCGGCGGCACGTCCACCGCCGACCATCCCGAGCTCACGTAGCCGACCAGCGCAGCGAGCGCGTACACCGCGGCGGCGGTCGTCGAGGTGCCGACGACGCGGTGCAGCGGAATGGCGAAGCGGCTCAGGTAAGGAATGGCGAACAGCCCCGAGGCGATGCCGGCGATGCTGCTGGCGAGCGCGACCAGCAGCGACACCAGCCGGATCTCGACGCCGTGGCCCGGCAGGCGCCGCGGCGCTTGCCGCCGAGCCGTGCGGCGCCCCGCGAGCATGCGCACGGCCACGACGATCAGCACCGCGCTCAGATAAAGCCTGAGATAGGCACTCGGCAGCAGGCGGCTCAGCCACGGCCCCAGCAGCGCGCCCGTGACGTAGCCGGGAACCATCAGGACGATGACGCCCGTGTCGACGTTGCGCCGTCGCAGGTGCGACACCGCTCCGGCCAGGGCGCCGAAGGTCATGGTCGCCACCGTCGTCCCCACCGCCAGGCGCAGCGCGTCGTGCTGCGGAAAGAGCGGCGGGAAGAGCAGCACCAGGCTGGGCATCATCACCAGGCTGCTGCCGGTGCCCAGCACGCCGATGAGCAGGCCGGAGACGGCGCCGACGAGGGCGAAGACGAGATAGAGCTCGGGCATGGTCGAATGTCGAAGCGATCGCAACCGGCCGCCCGCGGCGGCGAGCCGCGACTCACTCGGGCGCCGCGTCGACGCGGATCCGGTAGCCGAACTCGCCGGCGGCGTGAGCGAGCCACTGCCACAGGGCGAGGGCGAAGCTGCGGAAGACGTAGACCTCGAAGCCGGCGTCGTCGGCGAGCACGTGCAGCAGGACGCTGAAATGGCCGAGCTGCGTCGCGGCGACGTCGCCGGCGTTCAGGGCGTCGACGTCGACGGGGCAGCCCTTGGCGAGCAGCTCCCGTACGCGCGGCCCGCCGAGGCGGATCACCGTGCGCGCGTGGCTCAAGTCGGTGACGGTGGCGTCGGTGGCGGCGAGCGCGGCGCGCAACGTCGCCACGAGCTCCGCGGCGGTGGTGCCGTCGGCGTCGGCGAGCCACATGCCGGGACCGTTCCAGAGCAGCGTCAGCCCGCCGCCCGTGCACGCACGCCGCGGCGCGGGCTCGAGCGCGGACGCCCGCAGCGCGTCGGCCAGCGCGCGCTCGCCCGGCGCCCCGTTGATCTGCGCCAGCGCCGCGGGGCGCCGCTCGGCCACGACGACGCCCGGGTTGGTCTCGCCGCCGGTGCCGAACGCGCCCTCGGCGACGTGCCCGAAGAGTGCCGAGACTCGCTTCGACTCAGCCGCGGGCACGCTTTCCCTCCGGGTCGATGAACACGGGGTCGGTGACCTTGACGGGCACGGTCTGACCGCTCAACGGCGAGGCCGCGTGCAGCACCTTGTCGCGCCACGTCCCGGCGTCGTCGATCAGCCCCAGGGCGATCTCGGCCTCGAGATTGGGGCTGTAGCAGGTGGAGGTGACGTGACCGAGCATCCTCACCGGGGGCTCCGCCTCAGCGCTCTCCACCAGCTGCGCCCCCCGCGGGATATGACGACCGTCCTGCGACACGAGGCCGACGAAGGTGCGCCGCGCCTCGGCGGCGAGCGCCGGGCGCTCGAGCGAGCGCCGGCCGATGAAGTCGGAGTCCTGCCGCTGCATGCGCCCGAAGCCGAAGTCGGACGGCACGGTGCGCCCGTCCAGCTCGGCGGCGACGACGTGGCCCTTCTCGATGCGCAGCACGCTCATCGCCTCGGTGCCGTACGGCGCGATGTCCCAGGGCGCGCCGGCGTCGATCACCGCCTGCCACACCGCCTCGGCGAAGTCGGCGGGCATGTGGATCTCGTAGGCGCGCTCGCCGGAGAAGGTGATGCGGAAGATGCGCACCGGCATGCCGGCGACGGTGGCCTCGAGGAAACCCATGAAAGGCAGCGCCTCGTTGCCGACGTCGGCGCCGTCCACGGCGGCCGCGAGCACCTCGCGGCTCGACGGGCCGGCGAGCGCCATGCCGCCCCACTGGTCCGTGATGGAGGTGAAATGCACGTGCATCTCGGGCCACACGGTCTGTGCATAGAACTCGAGGTGTGCCATGACCACCGCCGCGTTGGCGGTCGTGGTGGTCATGTAGTACTCGTTGTCGCCGACGCGCGTCGTGGTGCCGTCGTCGAGGACGAAACCGTCCTCGCGCAGCATCAGCCCGTAACGGCAGCGACCGACCTTGAGCGACTGCCAGCGGTTGATGTAGGCCTTCTCCAGGAAGGCGCCCGCGTCGCGCCCCTGAATGTCGATCTTGCCCAGGGTCGACACGTCGACGACCCCGACGTGGGTGCGCACGTGACGCGCCTCGCGGTTGATGGCGTCCATCATCGACTCGCCGGGGCGCGCGTAGAACTGCGCCCGCTGCCACACGCCGACGTTCACCATCTGCGCGCCGGCGCGCAGGTGCCAGGCGTGCAGCGGGGAGCGCCTGAGCGGCGCGAAGTGCTCGCCCACCTCGCCCGCCGCCAGTGCCCCCAGCGTGACCGGCGCGAACGGCGGCCGGAACGTCGTCGTGCCGACGCTCGGGATGTCGCGCCCGAGCGTCGCCGCCAGGATCGCCAGGCCGTTGACGTTGCTGGTGCGGCCCTGGTCGGTGCCCATGCCGAGCGTGGTGTAGCGCTTGAGGTGCTCGACGGAGCGGTAGCCTTCGCGGGCGGCGAGGTCGACGTCGTCCGCGGTGACGTCGTTCTGCAGGTCGACGAAGCGCTTGACGTGCTCGCCGCGGGCGGGCGGCACCGCCCAAAGCGGCTGCAGCGATGCCGCCAGGGCCGGCTCCACGCGCGGCACCGANNCGCGCGGCACCGAGGGCTCGGCGGCGTCGCGGCCCGCGGCCCGCGCCGCCGCCGCACCGGCCTCGAAACCCTCCGCCAGGCAGTCGGCGAGGGCGAAGCTGCCCCGCGCCGCGCCGATGGACAGCTGCGCCTGCGCGGCGGCGCCGGGCACGAACGCGGCGATGGACTCCTCGTAGCGGATGCGGCCCTGGGACTGCGAGAACAGGTGCACGGAAGGGTTCCAGCCGCCGGACACGCACACCAGGTCGCAGCCGATGCGCCGCGCCTCCCCGACCACGCGACCGCCCTCGAGCCGGCACACGTCGACGGCGTTGACCTGTCGCCGCCCGTAGGCGCGCGTCACGGCACTGCCGCAGAGCGCCTCGACGTCGCCCAGGCGCCTCGCGGCGGCGGCGCCCGGCCCGCCGACACGCACGTCGACGACGGCGGCGACCTCGACGCCGACCCGCCGGAGCGCGGGCAGGGTGGCGTAGGCGCTGTCGTTGTTGGTGAAGATCACGGCGCGCTCGCCGCAGCGCACGGCGTACTGATGGGCGTAGCCGCGCGCCGCCGACGCCAGCATGACCCCGGGGACGTCGTTGGCGCCGAAGACCAGCGGCCGCTCTATGGCGCCGGTCGCCAGTATCGCCTGGCGCGCCCGCACCCACCAGATCCGCTGACGCGGCTCAAGCAGCGCGGGGGCCGCGACGTGATCGGCAACGCGCTCGGCGATGGCGAGCAGGTTCTGATCGTAGTAACCGAAGACGTTGGCGCGGGACAGCAGGCGCACGTTTTTCAGGCTCTCGAGCTCGGCGANNGAGCTCGGCGACCGTGGCGTTGACCCAGTCGAGCGCCGGGCGGCCGTCGATGGCGGCGTCGCTGGCGAGCAGACCGCCGCCGAGACGCGGACCGTCGTCGGCGACGACGACGCGCGCGCCGCTGCGCGCCGCCGCCAGCGCCGCGGCGAGCCCGGCCGGCCCGGCGCCGGCAATCAGCACGTCGCAGTGCGCGTAGCGCTTGTCGTAACGGTCGGGGTCGGGCAGCGTGGCGCCGCGGCCGAGCCCCGCGGCGCGGCGAATGTGGTGCTCGTAACGCATCCACCACGACGCCGGCCACATGAACGTCTTGTAGTAGAAACCGGCGGGCAGCAGGCGCGAGAGGGCGTTGTTGACGGCGCCGACGTCGAACTCGAGCGTCGGCCAGCGGTTCTGGCTCGCGGCCACGAGGCCTTCGTAGAGCTCGATCTGCGTGGCCCGGACATTGGGCTCGCGGCGCTCGCCCGTGCGCAGCTCGATGAGCGCGTTGGGCTCCTCGGCGCCCAGGCCGACGATGCCGCGACGGCGGTGGTACTTGAAGCTCCGGCCGAGCGTGCGCACGCCGTTGGCGAGCAGCGCCGAGGCGAGCGTGTCGCCGGCGAAGCCCGCGTAGTCGCGCCCGTCGAAGCGGAAGCCGAGCGGGCGGGCGCGGTCGATGAGCCCGCCGCTTTCGGCGCGAAAGGGCTGGCCCGTCACCCGTCGTCCTCCGCAAAGGGCTCCGCCGGCGGCGCCGAGGCGAACACCTCGTGCGTGCGCGTGTCGCGCAGCACCTTGAACCAGCGGCGACAACCGGCGCTGTGGTGCCACCACTCGCTGTGGCGGCCGCAGGGGTTGTCGCGCAGGTAAACGTGATCCAGCCACTCGGCGAGCGGCACGGATTGCGGGTCCTGCGGCCGCGCGACGGTGGCGTCGCCGCCGTAGGCGAACTCCGTCTGCGCCCGCGGGCCGCACCAGGGACAGTCGATCAGCAGCACGGCG
>JABAOH010029534.1_pt1 | contig 21102 bp, 20 predicted proteins | sample 7062181 | NCBI WGS metagenome assembly JABAOH01 (sample SAMN14538630, study PRJNA623070) | marine sediment metagenome | biome: marine biome [ENVO:00000428]; feature: marine pelagic biome [ENVO:01000023]; material: deep marine sediment [ENVO:00002113]; isolation source: pool of 5 deep marine... | reverse complement strand
AACTGTCTGTCCGGTGCTTACGATGGCCAGGCCATAGGAGAGAACCATGAAGATGACGATTATCAGGGAGATGCCAATCAAGAAGGCGGCTATCTGCCCCGACCAGTTGAGATAAAGCCCCGGTCCAATCTCCGGAAGATCAAACCGGAAGTTTATTCCGGCGAAGATATTGGAGAAATAGTCCAGCAGATGCCGGGGAATGGTGATGTACGAGAGTGCCTCTTCGCTAATGTCGGAAAGCTTCTCTCCCATGAAGACTCCCAGGGAGAGGTGTATCAATTGGACTGCCCTGAAGCAGAAGTAGCCGAAGACAAAAATCCCGATTTTGGACATCACGCCAATAAGTCCCGTGAAAACGAAGTATCTCCAGGCTTGATTCCACACGCTGGAGAAGGTCTGAACCAGGGTCTCGAAGGTATCCTCCTTCAGCGTTGCCACCACTGCCGGAGCCAAAAGAAGAGAGATAAAGAAGATGAAGATAACATAAGCTAAGGTCAGAGCCACTGCAAAGAGTGGAACGAGGTAGAAGATGCCGATGCCCAATTCCCCCAGGTAGGGTATCTTTCCGATGAGTCCCACAACTATGCCACAGATTATCAAGAACGCGACAAAGGCCAAAAGGGAAAGGGGCGAGAAGAAAGCCGGACCCCAGTGTTTCTTCAGGAACCTGAACGCCTCTTTGGACGAATAGAAATCATCCCCTTTCAGCTGTTCATAGGTGACCTTTCCCACCATGGTGCTTGCCAGAAGCCAGCATATCAGAAAACAGATTATGCCCACCGCGAATATGACCCAACTGTACCACGCCTCAAAAGGAAAACCGCCCAATGGGAAAAGCCCGTGCAGATCCCAGGTCTTCGAGAAGCTCATACCGGCAGACCAGAAAGCCAGATAGGTGAACACCAGATAACTCAGATACCCCACCAGAAGTCCGATAAACTGAAGCAAAATCTTTTTGGCGGAGAGAGCCAGACGGGGAGCGCGAAAGACGTCCCTTATGTCGAAATAGAATTGGGTCACGTCAAACCTCCTATTTGAACTTACATGAAATCTGTTTGCTCAGAAAAGTCCAGTCAATAATTTATAAGTCCACCTCCCGCTTTTGTCAAGAAAAATCTCCTCGTGCATTTTGCCAGTAACCGGTCGCTGTGAAAAAGATTGACTTATCTTTTGAGCGCTGTTATATTTTGTGAAAACCAAATCGGGAAGAGAGGAATATGAAAGCTCTAATCACGGGAATTACAGGCCAGGACGGGTCTTACTTGGCGGAACTGCTTCTGGAAAAGGGTTATCAGGTCTTCGGGATGGTGAGACGATCCTCCACGGAGAATTTCGATCGGATAAACCACATTCGGGATAAGATTCACTTAAGACAGGCAGATCTTTTGGATCAGCTCTCAATCATCCGACTGATTGAAGAGTGCCAGCCGGACGAGATATACAATTTGGCGGCTCAATCATTTGTTCCCACGTCCTGGATTCAACCCATGTTGACCGGCGAGTTCAATGCGCTGGGGGTGACCAAGATATTAGAAGCCATCAGGCAGGTCAACAGGAAGATCAAGTTCTATCAAGCCTCCTCCTCGGAGATGTTCGGCAAGGTGCAAGAAGTGCCTCAGAATGAAAAGACTCCCTTCTACCCTCGAAGTCCATACGGAGTAGCAAAGGTGTATGCTCACTGGATCACGGTCAACTATCGCGAAAGCTACGGCATCTTTGCGGTAAGCGGGATTCTTTTCAATCACGAGTCTCCCCGAAGAGGATTAGAGTTCGTGTCCCGAAAGATCAGTGACGGTGTCGCTCGAGTAAAGCTGAAAGTGGCCAAGAAGCTTTACCTGGGCAACCTGGACGCCAAAAGGGACTGGGGATATGCCGGCGATTACGTGAAAGCTATGTGGCTTATGCTTCAGCAAAAGGAGCCGGAGGATTTCGTCATCGCCAGCGGAAAGAATCACACGGTCAGGGAACTGGCTCAGATCGCCTCTGAGCACCTGGGTCTGGATTACAAGAAATTCGTGGAGGTTGATCCCAAGTTGGTCCGACCCGCGGAGGTAGACGTGCTTCTGGGCGATTCCTCCTATGCCCGAAAAAAGCTGGGCTGGAAGCCAGAGGTATCTTTTGAGCAGCTGATCAAGATGATGGTAGATGCGGATTTGGAAAAAGTAGAAAAGGAGATCAAAGAAAGTAAGAGCTGAACCGGTGGACCGATTCCTCCTTGGCTGAGGGAACGAAAAGGACCCAACCTCACATTGCTCCCCCTCAGCTTTGTTTGTTGCGTCGGAAACTGAAAGATTGGATACCGGATGAACTTCTAAATAAGTCATGAAAGTCTTGATCACTGGCATAGCGGGATTTGTGGGTTCGCATCTGGCAGAGCTGCTTTTAAAGAGGAGCGATGAACTATTCGGAATATGTCTACCTGGCGAGAGCCTGGAGAACATCTATCAAATTAGACCGAACCTGCACCTTTCTCAATGCGACATCACCCAATTTGATCAGTTGTCCCGCTTGGTGAAAAGGATCAACCCTGACCAGATTTATCATCTAGCGGCCCTGAGCTCTGTGGGAGACTCATTCTTATCCCCCTTGGAGACCATCGGCAATAATATCTGCGGAACCTTGTATCTTTTGGAGGTCGTCAGAAAGCTTAAGAGATCGATTAAGATCCTGGTGGTTGCGTCAAGTGACATTTACGGTAAAGTCTTGCCCAAAGCGATGCCCATTACGGAAGCGACGCCGCTTCTTCCGGTCAGCCCTTATGGTGTGAGCAAGGCGGCCTGTGACTTGTTGGCTTATCAGTATTTCAAATCCTACGGAGTTTACGTTATTCGGGCAAGGGCTTTCAACCACACCGGGCCGAGGCAGCGCACCGGATTCGTCATCCCCGATTTTGCCTCCCAGATAGCCCAGATAGAGACCGGGCTTTTGCCGCCCATACTGAGGGTGGGGAATCTCTCCAGCAAAAGGGATATCTCCGACGTGAGGGACGTGGTTCGGGCTTACGCTTCCCTGATGCGAAAGGGCGAGGCAGGCGAAGCATACAATATATGCTCGCAACGGGCGTATAGTATAAAAAACCTGCTCAACACCCTGCGCAGCTTGTCGAAAAGGAAAATAAAAGTAGAGGTAGACCAGGAAAAGAACAGACCGGCAGAGATTCCCATTCTTTTGGGAGACAACTCCAAGATAAGAAAAACCACCGGCTGGAGACCGAGGATTCCCCTGGAAAAGACCTTGAAAGATACTTTGGATTTCTGGAGAGCGAAATGTCGAGTTTTTTAGCTTCTTGGATCATTCAAAAATCCAAAACCGGAGGCGATTTGTGCGGAATATCTGTGGAAAGCAGGTGTCACTGGAGTAACAAGTCTCGCCAGAGCGGGATCTGCGACTTCAGCTTGACCGGGAATTTCTCTGATCCGGTCCGCCTGAAGGCGAACACTTCACCTTGCACTCTTAGAGCAGCTTGCAGATGTCCGTGTGACGTGGAGAATGTCTTCAGCATTGTCAACGGCTGAGAAAGCGGCAACTCCCAGGTCAGGAGGCACAACTTGTACAAGAGCTTAGAGAAGAAAATAAGAAACAGAACCGCGGTGGTAGCTGTAATTGGGCTGGGATATGTGGGACTTCCGTTGGCAGTGGAGCTAGGAAGGGAGAAGTTCAAGGTTATCGGAATTGACATATCCCTCAGCAAGGTCAAGCTGGTCAATTCGGGCAGATCCGATATAGATGACATCACAGATGATGTTCTTAAACCTCTGGTCAAAAGGGGCAAGATCACGGCCTCAACCGACTTTTCCGAGCTGAAGAAGGCAGACTGCGTAACCATCTGTGTGCCCACGCCCTTGAGCAAGACTAAAGATCCCGACGTTTCCTACATCCTGGCAGCAGTAGGGGAGGTTCAGAAATACCTGCACCGCGGACAGCTGGTCATCCTGGAGAGCACCACCTATCCGGGAACCACCGAAGAGTTGATCCTGCCCATGCTGGAGGAAACCGGTCTTGAGGTTGGCAAGGATTTCTTCCTGGCGTTCTCCCCCGAGAGGGTCGATCCGGGCAACAAGAAGTATACCGCCAAGAACACTCCCCGCGTGGTAGGAGGGATTACTTCCCGATGTACCGCAATCACCAAGCTTTTCTATGAACAGACCATAACCCAGGCGGTTCCGGTCTCCTCCACCAAGAGCGCGGAGATGGTCAAGCTGCTGGAGAACACCTTCCGCTCGGTGAACATCGGGCTGGTGAACGAGGTGGCCCTGATGTGCGACCGGCTGAAGATCGACGTGTGGGAGATAATCGATGCCGCCAACACCAAGCCCTTCGGGTTCATGCCCTTCTATCCCGGCCCCGGGCTGGGCGGACACTGTATTCCCATCGATCCCCACTATCTCTCCTGGAAGCTTAAGTCCCTTAATTACTACGCCAGATTTATCGAGCTGGCAGGAGACATAAATTCCCGCATGCCCGAATATGTGGTGGAGCGGATAAACCGAGCATTAAACCAAAAGAAAAAGAGCCTGAAAGACTCAAAGATCCTGATCCTGGGGGTGGCTTACAAAAGGAACGTAAGAGATTTGAGAGAATCGCCGGCTCTGGACGTAATTAAGCTTTTGCAGAACGCCGGGGCCGAAGTCGTATATAATGACCCTCACGTGCCCTTTATCCGCATGAATGAGTCGGATTGGAAACCGGTGAAACTGACCAAGGAAATTCTTCAAAGCTCGGATTGCGTGGCTATCCTGGCCGACCATTCCGCCTACGACTACGACTTTATCGTCCGAAACGCAAACTTAGTCATGGATACTCGTAATGCCACCAAACACGTCAAAAAGAACCGGGAAAAGATTGTGAAGCTTTAGAATAAGTATTGTTCTGATTTTTTGACTGCCTGGCGATCATACCCAAATGCCTGTGCAGGTGCCAGGATTCATCTTAAGTAAAAGGTAAGCCTTTCTCGCTTCTTCGCCGAAAACCGGTTCTTTAGTGGAACTGAAGGAATTTGCTGAAAAGACTTTTAAAAACCATCCTGATATCTTTTCCGCTATCATCTGGCTTGTCCGGCCTCTCAAGTGCCACCCTTTTAGAGAACATTCCTCTGGACAGCTGGGTTTACAATGTGGTGGATGAACTTCACTGTCAGGGTTTCTTTTCGTCACTTCACAAGAATACAAGACCTTACACCCGCGGAGAGATCGCCCGGTTAGTCTTGGAGATCAACCTGAGGCAGAAGCGAAAGGACCAGAGGTTGACTGACTCTCAACTCTGGCTGCTTCATAAGCTGAACCAGGAATTTCGATTCGAGTTGGAAGAACTGTATTATCAGAAGCACAAAAAGAGCAGTAATGAAACCGTTTTTCGTTACGGAACCAGCCCGGTAGGTCACTCTACCTTAGCGGAGGGAGATAGCTCCTATGGACGTTTGCAGACGAGATTTGAGGCGGGTCTGCAATTCCGCGATAGGTTTGTCCTCAAGGATCGGGTGGTTATAGACAGCAAGGCGGAAAAGGAACGGCGGTATACGGGAAGGGAGTGGAAAAACGGTTTGACCGGAGTTTTTGACCAAGCATATGTCAACATTGACCTGAAGCATTTTCATCTGCTTCTGGGAAGAGAACACCTAAGATGGGGTCCGGGAACGGACGACGTGCTTCTGCTTTCTGACCACATTCCCCCATTTGATATGATAAAGATTGAGGGAAAAGCAGGCTCTTTCAAGCTGATCTATTTTGCCACGGTGTTGGATCGGAAATGGGTGTCTGATTATGGCTTTTGGGCTAAAAGATATCTGTCCGGCCACCGGATAAATCTTAAACTCGGGTTCGGTGCGGAGATAGGAATATCTGAAGTGGTCTTATACGGAGGAGAAGATCGAAGCCCCGAGCCTTATTACTTAAATCCCCTTTTGCCCTACTACGGAGAGCAATATAATCAAAACATGGATGATAACATCCTGTGGAGCTTCGACATTGCACTTTCGACCTTCCGGAACAAGGAAATCTACTTTGAGCTTCTGGTGGATGATTTCCAGTATGATTTTGAGTCCGAGCCTCACCAGACCGGATTTCAGATAGGCTTGGATTACGCGCAGCCTTTGGGCTGGCAGAGAAGTTATCTCAACTTAGAGTACACCAAAATCAATAACTGGGTATATGGACAGAACAAACCCTGGAACCGGTACACCTATCACGGCTGGGGAATGGGAAGCATTCTGGGGCCGGATGCGGACCGCTGGTCTTTCAATCTGATTTACCATCTCAACAAAGATATAGATTTAGCCTGGCTTGGGCAATACAGCAGAAAGGGAGAGGGACGGATCGACATTCCGCAAACCCCTGCGGTCCCACCCTCTAATGAATTTCCCTCTGGAGTCGTAGAGAAGACGAATCAGCATAGATTCACAGTCACCTATCAACCCAGCGTTAACCTCAAGCTGGACTTATCCGGGGTGTACGTTAAGACCGAAAACGTCGATAACCAGAGTGGGAAGAGGAAGGAGGCTTTCGCTTTTAAGGCTGAGGTAAACTTAAACTGGTGGAAGGAGAGAAGATTTTAGCTTGGATAGTCTGATCTTGAAGTCGCCCGCCAAGATAAATCTCTTTCTTGAGGTTCTGAGGAAAAGGCAGGATGGGTATCACGAGATCCTTTCCCTGATGCAGGCGGTGGATGTATGCGATGAACTGGTATTGGAGAGAAGGAAAAGCGGGATAAAGGTAAGCTGCGACAATCCGGACTGCCCGACAAATGAAGGCAACTTAGCTTACCAGGCCGCCTCCCTGGCTCTGAATGAAGCTAACGTAAACGAGGGCGTAAGTATCCGTATAAAGAAAAGAATTCCTATCTCATCCGGTCTGGGCGGGGGGAGTTCAAATGCCGCCGCAACTCTCCAAGGGACAAACCGACTCCTTGAGCTTGGGCTGTCGGACAGGAGGTTGCATGGTTTGGCTTCCCGGATTGGGTCGGACGTGCCATTCTTTCTGTATTCAGGACAAGCATTAGCCAGAGGAAGAGGCGATGAGATTGAGTCAAAGACATTTTATCGTGACTATTGGCTGGTGCTGGTGTGCCCCAGGTTTCAGGTGTCAAGCGGGTGGGCTTATCAGGCTGTAAAAATTAGCTTGACAAGGGACAGGAAAGGGGTTAATTATGAAGTTTTGGGGAGCAGGCTTGGATTTTTTGAGGCTCTTGCGCATTTTAGAAACGACCTGGAAGAGGTGGTGACAAGAGAGCATCCAGTTGTGCAGGAGATAAAGGAGATCTTAGCACATTCTGGTGCGGTAAAATCGTCCATGTCGGGCAGCGGGCCGACGGTATATGGTGTGTTTGACCAAAAACCACAAGCAGAGGAGGTGGCAAGAAAGCTTTCGCGAGGCGATTGGCAGATCTTTCTGACACAACCAATCCCTGGTAACATTTAGGTCCTGAAGGATGAATCCTTTCTGTGGCTGGTTGATGTGGAGATCAAGCCTGAAGCTGGAACGGATGAGTCCTTAAGCTTCTGGCCCGAGCCGAGAAAGTCTCGAGCTGGAGGTGTAGACGTCATCAGATGTTAACCGTCCACAAATCACTTCAACTGAGGAGGAAAGTACTGTGGAGATCACCGAGGTAAGGGTCACCTTAAGGGATGAGCCGAAGCTGAAAGCCTTTGTAAATGTTACCTTCGATAACTCCTTTGTGATAAGAGGGTTGAAGGTGATTAACGGCACCAAGGGGTACTTCGTATCTATGCCCAGCCGGAAGAGAAACAATGGAACTCACCAGGATATAGCGCATCCGATAAACAACGAGATGCGCAGAATGATTGAGGACAAGGTGCTGGCAGCCTACGAGGCTGAGCTCAAGAGCAAGGAGGCGGGCGAGACCGCCGAGCCACCGGCCGAATAGCTGCTCACAGTTGTACGGTTTAGTTTTTTTCGATCACGCCTGTGGTGAGAACCTCCTTTCAGTTTTTTGCCAGAGACGTGAATTGTTTTTTAAAAGCTTCCTTCTGGGGCGTCGTCAAGTGGTAAGACACAAGACTTTGGATCTTGGATCCCAGGTTCGAATCCTGGCGCCCCAGTTTGCCGCAAATTCCCGCCTGAGGAAAGGGCAGTTATGAACCAGGAAATAAAGCTTATAAGTGGAAATTCCAACCGCCCATTGGCCCAGAAGATAGCCGACTATCTGAGCATACCCTTGTGTGATGCGGAGATTGGGAAATTCTCCGACGGGGAGATCTCGGTCAAGATAAATCAGAACATCCGGGGAACCGACGTTTTCATAATGCAGTCCACCAACCCACCGGCAGAGAACCTGCTGGAGCTTCTGGTGATCATAGATGCTGCCAACAGGGCCTCAGCTGAGAGAATCACTGCCGTCATTCCTTATTACGGTTATGCCCGCCAGGACAGAAAAGATCAGCCCCGGGTGCCCATCAGTTCCAAGCTGGTGGCCAACCTGATAGCGGCGTCAGGGGCAGACAGGGTCTTGACCATGGATCTGCATGCAGCCCAGATTCAAGGGTTTTTTGACATCCCCATGGATCATCTGTTCGCCAATCCGGTCTTCTACGAGTACTGCTCCGGCTTCAAGTCAGATGATTGGGTGGTACTGGCCGATCTAGGGAGCATCAAGATGGTGCGAAACTTCGCCAAGAAACTCTCCATACCCTTTGCTGTCCTGGATAAGAAAAGGCACGTAGCTAATCAGGTGGAAATCTTGAATGTGATCGGCGAGGTGGAGGGGAAGAACATAATCATCCGGGATGACATTGTGGACACTGCTGGAACTTTAAGCCAGGGAGCCGACTTTCTGGTCAAACAGGGGGCAAAAGAGATCTGCGCCTGCTTAACCCATGCGGTGCTGTCGGGGAGATCCCTGGAATTGATCGAGAAATCGCCCATAAAGAAGGTGGTGATTTCAGATACCATAGACACACAAAACAAGAAACTCTCACACAAATTCGAGATTGCGTCCGTAGCCAAGATATTTGGAGAAGCCATCAAGCGGATTCATATGGGAGAATCGGTAAGTTCTCTTTTCGAATATTGATCCACCAAGGAGTGAAGGCTGATGAAAGAGATCGTCTTGAAAGCCAGACCGCGGGAGAAGGTGGGGAAAGAATATGCTAAAAAGCTAAGAAGAAATGGTTTCATACCTGCGGTGGTATATGGTCAGGGGGCTTCCTCTCTGGCCTTGGAGATAGAGACCAAATCCTTCCACGCTCTCCTGAGAAGAGGACTGGGAGAAAACGTGCTGGTCAATCTCAGCATAAGTGATCACAAAGATGGGGAGAAAAAGGTTCTGATAAGGGAGACTCAACGGGATCCGGTCAAGGGAGACATCATACACGTCGATTTCCACGAGATTTCGCTCACCAGGAAGCTGGCCATTCAGGTCCCCATTCATCTCATGGGGACGCCCGAGGGAGTGAAGGAGGGCGGGATACTCCAGCACGTGCTGAGAGAGCTGGAAGTGGAATGCCTGCCCACTGCTATCCCGGAGAAGATCGAGGTGGACGTAAACCACCTTAAGATCGGTGATTCAATTCACGTCTCGGATCTCAGGTTAGAAGATGTGGAGATACTCTCCGATCCGCACAGCTCCATCGTCAGCGTAGTTCCTCCAACCGTATTCAAGGAGCCGGAGGCTGCTCCCGTCGCTGCCGAAGAGGAGCCGGAGGTGATAACCGAGAAGAAAGAAGAGGAAGAGGAGGAGAAAGAGAAGGAAAAGGAAGAAAAGAAGGAAACCAAAGCAGAGAAGAAGCCTGCTGAAGGTGGCAAGGAAGAGCAGAAAAAGGATCAGAAATGAAGAAACCCAAGGTCGATCTTCTTTGGCGCTAACTCATGCTTGAAAGGCTTATGGCGGAGGAACCACAGAATTTGAGATGGCGAAGCTGACCACGGAAAGTCATCTGCTCGCAACGTCCTCTGACGCACCTCCCACGGCCTATGCCTGCTTGCATCAAAATCTAACCTTTTCGCCGGTTCACGAAAATGACTCTGGAAAAACCGAATGTGAAGTACCCATGGATATTTTTTCTTGTGCTTTTGCTTCTTTTGGGCTGTTACAGCAAGAAGAACAAGACCGAGGAGAGAGCACGGGAGCGGCTGACTCAATTTGTGCTTCTGATGGCCAACGATCAGCTGGAGGAAGCAGAAGAGCTTTTGGCCACCGGAATGATCCACAGCGGAAACAAGGAGCTTTTTCTAAGCAGCTTCGATAACTGGCAGTTGAAGGATACCACAGACATCGTAATCGAGATCGAACACATCTACATTCCGGAAGACCATCCCAAAAACAGAGCCTTGGTTTCTATGACCATCCGCAGCCAGAAGTACGATTTTACCAAGATGGTCTCCATGCCCATAACCTACGAGAAAGGGGACTGGTATATCGGATCATGAAAGGCGTGATACTGGCTGGAGGATTGGGCAAAAGGCTTTATCCCTTGACCAAGATCACCAACAAGCACCTCCTCCCGGTCTACGATAAACCCATGATCTTCTATCCCCTGCAGACCCTGATCAATGCAAGGATAGACGACATTCTGTTGGTGACCGGCGGAAATGATGCCGGAGACTTCCTGAGGCTTCTCGGCAACGGAAAAGAGTTCGGGCTCAAACACTTAAATTACACCTATCAGGAGGGCGAGGGGGGAATTGCCGATGCCCTGGGTTTGGCAGAGCACTTCTCTGATTATGAGAAGATCGTGGTGATTCTTGGGGACAACGTAATTGAAGGGAACATAGCGGAGACAGTGAAGGACTTTCGAAAGCAAAAGGAGGGCGCCAAGATCCTGTTGAAGGAGGTTCCCGATCCGCAGAGATTCGGAGTGCCGGAGATAGTAGACGGCAAGATAGTGAAGATAGAAGAAAAGCCAATGGTTCCCAAATCAAAGTACGCGGTGATCGGAATTTACATGTACGATTCCAAAGTTTTTGACATAATAGGAACCCTGAAGCCCTCCGACAGGGGAGAGCTGGAAATCACCGACGTTAGCAACGCTTATATCAGAGAAGGAAAGATGACCTACGATATCCTAAAGGGATGGTGGTCGGACGCGGGCACCTTCGAGTCGCTTCTCCGGGCGGGCAATCTGGTGGCGCAGGGAGGAGCCAACAAGAGGGATCTCTGAGAAAAGGTTTGTGATTTCCTCAAGCCTTTTCTGTTCATTGAATCTCAAGAAAGCATTCCCAGTTTACTTGGCCGAGCTTTTCCGCATACTCCAGTGGAGACCTTAAGGGATGATTCGCGATGTGGCGATCAAGAAGCTCAGAGTGATTCCGGATGAGCGGGGACGCTTGATGGAGATCCTCCGCTCCGACGACGAGCTTTTCTCCAAATTCGGACAAGTTTACGTGACCACCGCCTATCCCGGGGTGGTCAAGGGATGGCATTATCACAAAAAGCAGACGGACCATTTCGCCGTTATCAGCGGCATGATAAAGCTGGTCTTGTACGACGGCCGGGAGGATTCTCCCACCAAGGGAGAGATAAACGAATTCTTCCTGGGGGNNGTGCATAGGCGAGCAGGAGGCCATCTGTATCAACATCCCCACCGAGGTTTACGACTACGATAAGCCGGATGAGTTCCGCGTAGATCCCCACAAGAATGAGATTCCCTATAACTGGGAAAGGAGGAATGGGTAGGTGAAGATCCTGGTCACCGGCGCAGCTGGATTCATCGGGTCAAACTTCATCAGATACATTCTTTCCCGCTATTCCAATTACCAGATCGTGAACCTGGACAAGCTCACCTACGCCGGGAATCTGGACAACCTTTCGGATGTGGAGGATCAGCTCAACTACCGATTTGTGAAAGGAGACGTCTGCGACGCTGATCTGGTGAATGGCATAGTTGCAGATGAAATAGATGCGGTTGTTCATTTTGCTGCCGAAAGCCACGTGGACAGATCCATATACGATCCCTCTGTTTTCGTAAAGACCAACGTTTTAGGGACCCAGGTTCTTCTCGAGTCTGCACTGAAGTACAAGGTGGAGAAGTTCATTCAGATTTCCACGGATGAAGTATACGGGAGTCTGGGCAAAGAGGGTTCCTTCAAGGAAACCTCTCCACTGTCGCCGAACAGCCCTTACGCCGCCAGCAAGGCTTCGGCTGATCTTTTGGTGCGGGCGTATTCTGAGACGTTTGGCGTGCCACCCATAATCACCCGATGCAGCAACAACTACGGTCCGTATCAATTTCCAGAGAAACTGATCCCCCTCTTCATCACTAATGCTGTTTGTAATCGAGAGCTGCCAGTTTATGGAGATGGGCTTTACATCAGGGATTGGATCCATGTGGAGGATCACTGTAAGGCTTTAGACGCGATTTTGCATAAAGGAAAAGTAGGGGAGACCTACAACATTGCAGGTGGAAATGAGAAGACCAATCTGGAGATCACCGGTTTGATTCTCCAGGCGCTGAACAAGCCCAAATCGCTGGTCAAGCACGTTAAGGACAGGCCGGCACATGACCGCAGGTATTCCCTTGATTGCTCCAAGATAAAGGCCGAGCTGGGCTGGAAGCCGGAGACTCCCATCGAAGATGGAATCTCGAAAACAGTGGATTGGTATGTAAGCCACCAGCAGTGGTGGCAGAAAGTAAAAAGCGGAGAATACCTAAAATATTACGAGAAACATTACCTCCAGAGGGAAACCTACCGAGGATAAGATGTGAAAACGGTTCTCATCACCGGGGCCAATGGGCTTCTTGGGCAAAAACTCTGCCGCGACTTCTCCTCATCTCACAAAGTCATCGCCACTGACATCCAACCTAACAGCTTCGTATCCCTGCCAAACTTGTCGTATGAGACCCTGGACATAACTGACAGAAGGGCGCTTGACTTTCACGTCCGATTCTACGAACCATCCGTGATCATAAATTCCGCCGCGTACACTGACGTCGACGCATGCGAAACTCACGCAGCGCAAGCCTGGGCGACAAACGTTGGCGGAGTGAGGAATCTGGTAAGAGCCTGCAAGAAACACAACAGCAAAGTGATCCACCTCTCCACAGACTATATATTTGACGGAGAGAACGGACCTTATTCAGAGGATGATCCTCCCAACCCAGTCAGCTTCTACGGAGAGACCAAACTGGAAAGTGAGAAGGTAATAGAGCAAGGCAAGATCGACTTTCTAATTGTGCGCACAAACGTGCTCTATGGCTTTGGCAAAAAAGTGAAAAAGAATTTCCTGCTGTGGCTTTTGGAAAGACTCGCCGCAGGTGAGAAGCTCAAAATCGTAACCGATCAGTTCAATAATCCCACCTTAGCGGACAATCTGTCCGCCTGCATATTGGAGATGACAGAAGAGAATCTGTCGGGGGTTTTCCACATCGGAGGAGCGGAATATCTCTCCCGCTACGATTTTGCCCTGAAAGTGGCCGAAGTATTTGGGTTCGAAGAAGCAGAAATCGCCCCCATCAAATCCGATTCCTTGAAACAGAAAGCAAAACGTCCGTACAGGGGTGGCCTGAAGATCCAAAAAGCCCAAGGTATTCTTAAGACCAAGCTCTTAGACGTAAAAGAGGGCCTTACAAGGGCGAAAGAAAGCCAGAAACAGGTAGAGAATACTTAAAATGGACGATTGACCCGGGCTACTGGTTAGGCGAGGTTCATTGGATCAGGATCCAATCCTGGTGATTAGTGAATATCACCCTCTCCCTTTATCCCTCTCCCATAAAAGGAGAGGGAACGAGTTGTTCCCTCCCTTGATGGTTCGACCATTCGACAAGCTCATGGTGCTGAGCGAAGTCGAAGCACAAGCTCACCACAAGTGGGAGGGAATAAAAGGGAGGGTGAGACGGAGTTCATTTGGTGAGGTCCCCTGCCCACCTGACAAACAAATCGTCTCAGGAGCACGAAGCTCCTGACCCACTACTGCTTAGAAAAACAAAGAGGCCTTCCCCGGCAATCAACTGCCGAAAAAGGCCTCCCTTCCAAATGCAGAACCTTGAAGATTACGGGAAGATTCCGCGCTCCTTGTAGACTCTCTCCAGATCCGACAGGGCGACGATATAAGCTGCAGTGCGCCAGTCAGTATCGTACTTCTTGGCCGCATCACTGACCCGTCGGTATGCACTCACTATCTTCTTATGCAGCTTGCAGTCCACCTCTTCTAACTCCCAGAACTCGCTGCGCTTGTTCTGAAGCCATTCGAAGTAGCTGACGATCACCCCCCCGGCGTTGCACAGGATATCAGGAATGACGTCGATGCCCTTCTGCTGCAGGATCCGGTCGCCGTCCGGGTCGGTGGGACCGTTGGCTCCTTCTGCCACGAGTTTTACATTCAGCCACGGAGCCGTGTCTGCGGTGATCTGGTTCTCTAACGCCGCCGGAATGAAGATATCGGCTTCCGTCTGGAACAGTGTTTTCCGGTCGATTCGCTCGGCTAGGGAGTATCCTTTGATGAGGTTGTTGTTCCGGATCGCATAAGCGATCAAATCGTCCGGATCAATACCGTCCGGATTGGCGATCGCTCCGCTGACATCCTCGACCGCGATGAGTTTGGATGCGTGTTGCTTCAGCAAGCGGGCGGCCCAGGATCCCACGTTTCCGAATCCCTGCACCGTGTAAGTGGCTCCCTTCAATTCAAAGCCCCGGTCCTTTGCCCATTCTTCAATCGTGTACACCACACCCTGGCCTGTGGCTTTATCCCGGCCCAGGCTGCCGCCGGATTCCACGGGCTTACCTGTCACCACGTGAGTGCATCGCTGCCGCTCGTGAGGCGGCATGGTGGACAGATAGGTATCCAAAATCCAGGCCATGATCTGCGGCGTGGTGTTTACGTCCGGCGCCGGAATATCGTACTCCGGTCCGATATTGTTCCCCAAGGCGAAGGTGAAACGGCGAGTGATGTGCTCCAACTCGGTCACCGAGTATCTGGACGGGTCTAATTGGATGCCTCCCTTTGCTCCGCCGAAGGGGATATTGACAATGGCGGACTTCCACGTCATCCAGGTGGCTAGCGCTCTTACCTCATCGATGTCAACCGCCGGATGAAAACGGAGTCCACCCTTGAAGGGACCCAACGCGCTGTTGTGCTGCACCCTGTACCCGGTGAACATCTCGATTCGCCCATCGTCCATCTTCACCGGGAAGTTCACTACGATCTCGTTGGTTGTTCTCGCCAGAATCTTGCGGATGTTGTCGTCCAATTTCATCAGATCTGCGGCCTTGTTGAACTGCATGGTTACATTATCGTAAACACTTCTCCGTTTCTTCCGGGTTATCTCTTTCAAACCGGTCGTGCGGTCTATATCCGTGGGGGACGCTTTCATAACTACCTCCTTCACGTTCCGTGTCTGACCTGCGTCAAGGGACAAATCCCAAGACGCTTCTTGTCCATCAATTTTATGTTTTGGCCAAGCCATTTGACTGTCAAAACCGATCCGTTGCGCTTTCGAAATCGGTCCTTCGGAGATGACGACACCTGGCTGACCATTCTATTCATAATCCTGGCACCGCCACACTCCGCCCTCGGGCTTTGGAAGCTCGCAGGTCTTTTGCTTCTTGCAGTTCTTACACAGCCCCTTGAGCGAACTCGGATCTTTCTCTCCGGGACTGGCCCTTGTGGTTGAGTCTTTCATACGTGCACCCCTGTTCCCGGCATTGTTGAATGGACAAGGTGTATATAACAACTTCCATTCCCTGGATTTTGAAATGGACTTCACCTCCTCAGAGGTTTCTGGCGGATGGGTTCCTGGAGGTACCTTCACCTGTCCTTTTGTCCCCATCTTGTTCACAGCCCCTACAGGTCGCAACTTCTGACTGTTTTTAATTCGTTGGTTCGAGGGCACGACTTTCACCTCCTTTCGCTCTTTCACCCATGGTGAGCGTTAACGCCTCGACCAAAGCGAAACTTGTGCCAGTCACAGGGGGCAGGAATAAGGTGGCGTCTTCAAAGACTGCTGGGCGGGAATCCGGCAAGCTAACTCAAGGCAAATCAAAGGGTTTGTGGACCTACGCATCACCCCCATGCTCTCATCGATGCAGCTTGTGATGAGGACATCTCTGGAAAATCGTCGAGGAGATATGAATCGCCGGGGAGAATTTACCCGGTCAAGCAGGAGNNGCAGGAGCTAAGGGGAAGGTGATTCCTGGATTCTCTTGAGCTTTTCTCGGAGGGTTTTGCGATCGATGCCGAGTATCTTTGAGGCTTTGGTCTTGTTCCCTTTTACACTGGCCAGGACGTTGCGGACGTATTCGGCTTCCACCTCAAGCAGAGTTCGATTCAATCCGGTCTCCCGGAGGGCGGTAAATCGCATGAGCGAAGGCAGGTCGGAGACTTCTACAAGATCCCCGTCGGTCATGACCACTAGACGTTGAACCACGTTTTCCAGCTCTCTGACGTTGCCCGGCCAATGGTAGTTCCTCAGCACCTGCAACGCATGGTCGGAGAAACGCGGCGTGGGCTTGCCGAACTCCTCCGCAAACTTGGCTACGAAATGATGGGCCAAAAGCAGGATATCGTCACCTCGCTCCCGCAGAGCCGGCATGGCGATGGTGAGAACGTTTAGGCGAAAGAACAGATCCTCGCGGAACACTCCTTTCCTTACCAAGCTGGCCAAATCCTTATTGGTCGCGGCAATGATTCTCACGTCAACCTTTCGGGAACGAGTGGCCCCCACCATGTAGACCTCCCTGTCCTCAAGCACCCGCAGAAGCTTTGCCTGCATGGCCAGGCTGGTGTCGCTGATTTCGTCGAGAAATATGGTCCCCCCGTCTGCCGTTTGAAAGAAGCCTGCGCGAGACTCGGTGGCACCGGTGAAAGCACCTTTTACGTGTCCGAAAAGCTCGCTTTCTAAAAGACCTTCAGGAATGCCTCCGCAGTTCACAGGTACAAATGGCGCCGAGGCCCTGGAACTGCTGTAATGAATGGCCCTGGCGGCAAGCTCCTTTCCGGTGCCGCTCTCTCCGGAGATGAGCACGGTAGCTGAAGTTGCCGCGGTCTTGGCCACAGCGGCGAAAACCTTGCCTATTACCTCCGACTCACCGATAAGACCGTAAGTTGCAGAAGGCTCCTTTTGCAGCTGAGCTTCTCCCAGTCTGCGCAGATGCAGCTTATCCAAGGTCCTGCGCACGGCAGCGAAGAGTTCTTCGTCGGTGAAAGGCTTGGTCAAGTACTCCTCAGCACCCGTCTTGATCGCCTTAACCGCGCCTTCGATGGACGGGTAGCCGGTGATGGTCATGACCTCGGTATCTTTGCAGTTTTCTCGCACGTGCCTCACCAGGTCGATACCGCTTACCTTGGGCATTTTCAGGTCAGTTATGACCAGGTCAACCGTCGTGGTGTCCAGAATCCTGATGGCCTCAGCTACGCTGCCGGCAGCGAAAACCCGGTATCCCTCGGATGCCAGGTTTCTCTGAAGCAGTTCCAACGTGTGGGGGGAGTCATCCACAACCAGTATCCGCTCTTTCTCGTTGGACCCCATCATCTCAGTCACCCTCCTCCACGTCCGGTGCCCCGGTCAAGGGCAGTTTGACCTGGAAACTGGTGCCGCGGCCCACCTTGCTTTGGACGTTGATAGAACCCCCGTGAGAGGACACAATTCCGTGGACCACGGATAGGCCTAAGCCTGTTCCCTGACTGACATCCTTGGTGGTAAAGAACGGAATGAATAATTTCTTTATTACCTCATCACTTATCCCCACACCCGTGTCTTCCACCAGGAGCGAGACGTGTCCTTCCCCGGCCCGCGTCTTCACCGTCAGCTTACCACCCTCTGGCATGGCCTGCACCGCATTGACGATCAGATTGACCAGAACCTGGGTCAATTGCCCTGGATCGGCAGTTATCTCCGGAAGGTCCGGCGCAAGCGAGCGCGAAAGCTCTATTCCCTCCTTGGCGCACCGAGACTCAAGAAAATAAAGTCCCTCTTCAACCAATTTATTCAAATTGACCTGGGTTTTCTTCGGCGGCATTCGCCGGGCAAATAGCATCAGCTTTTTAATGACTTCCCTTGCATGCAGGGAAGCGATGATCGCCTTCTCAATGTCCTGTTCCGCCTGTTCAGGCAGCCCCGGGCATTTCTTCGCAAGCTGAGCGAACCCCAGGGCATTGCCCAGCGGTTCGTTTAATTCGTGAGCCACGCCGGCTGCCAGCTGCCCTATGGTGGCCAGACGGTCGGCATGTCTGAGCTGTTCCTGGAGCTTGGATTTTTCCACTTCTGCCTCTCTCCGTTCGATGATGATTGCCACCTCCCTGGCCACGATATCTATCAGGCTCCGTTCCTCCTTGAGGAACGGGCCCTCATCCAGCTCTGGTTTGCTCTCCGCGTAGGCCACCTCGACAGAGCCCCTCCGCTCTCCACTCACCACGATCTCTGCGATCTGCCGCTGCCCTACCTCCTGAAAGTTTCGAGTGGCGTAGGAGCACCCATCCAGAACGACCCTTCCCGAGGCTACCTCAGGATACAGCCAGGCGGGAGGAAGAAGTTCTACGATGCTCTGAAGAATGTCTTCCAGCGAGATGTCCGGCTGCGCGGAGAGACGCGCTATGCCGTAGAGGCAGGTCAGTTCCTTGATTCGTTCACGCAAGCTCACCTGTGCGCTCCGATGCGCCATCGCCACCCCCAGGGTCTGGGCCAGCCCGTCGTAGAGTTCTATCTCCTCCTCTGTGAAGTAATCCTTTTGCTTACTGCTCAACTGCAAGAGTCCAACACTCTCTTCCCCGATCCTGAGCGGGAACATGGCCAATGATCGGAAATCACCCGCGAGACATGACTCACCAGAAGGAAATGATCCATCGGTTTTGAGGAGATTGATTTCTAGAGTGGCCACGTCACCGGTCCAGAATCCTCCACCGTTGGTAAAAAAGGGCAGACTGCGGTCAACCCGGCCCATGCCAACCTTGCGGCACAGCGTTTCCATGGCGGACTCGTCCTGAGAGCAGGGGATCATCCTGCCGTCTTCAGTTTGTGAGCAGGGCAGTTGCTCAAACCCAAACCATGGTTTGACGCCCGACCTGGCGGTACAGAGATAGTACTTGTCGTTTCTCTTAACCCGTAATTCCAGCGTGTCACATCCAGAAAAGTCAATCAGCATTCTCAAAACTTCGCGAGCAAAGTCAATTCTGGGAAGCCCCTCGTAGGCATAATCCAGAATCCGATGCGACAAGAACCGAAAGTCCTCACCCAGCTTGCGGCCCGAAAAATGGCTTTCTTTTTGCTTTGCCCTTTTGTTCTTCATGATCATCGCCTATTCTAACAGATTCCGCTGTATTGTCAAGGCAAATCCAGGCAGTCTGCACGGTAGATTTTTTATATAGGCAAGATATAAACGGCTTCACCGACGTTTTTTTTTGATTTTCTCTCCCGGAGATTTTCTGGTCGTGAAAGCTCCGCCCAGAGCAAGTAATCGGCGATCCATTCTAAAAAGAAAGTCAGAGTTTTTCCCTTGACAAACTGTATGGCATTTGGTTAATAGAGTCAAGGCAATCACATGGCGAAACCGGTGAAACCTGAGTCCGTGATCATATCAAGATGCTAAGTAACCAAACGGGGAGGTTAAACCGCAAGACTGCTCGACACAGTATCTCCGGAAGCAGAACTCTATGACAAAGAAGCTGAATAGTCCGCTTGCTCTGGAAAGGAAGCTGTGGGACCAGGGCTTCACCATGCTGGCGGGTGTGGATGAGGCGGGGCGGGGCCCACTGGCCGGTCCAGTGGTGGCAGCCTGTGTGGTCCTTTCTCAAGACCTCTTTCTGCCTGGCGTAAACGACTCTAAGAAGCTTACTCCGAAAAAAAGAGAAGCGCTTTTTGATCAAATTCTGGAGAACGCCCACGAGGTTGGAATCGGGATAGTGGGAGAGAAGATCATCGACAGAATGAATATACTGAATGCTTCACTAAAGGCGATGTGGAAGGCGGTGAACAAGCTCAAAAACCAGCCCCACTTCATACTGGTGGATGGAAACCAGAAGATCCCCAATCTTTCGGTTCCTCAAATGCCGGTGGTCAAAGGAGATTCCCAAAGTCTCTCCATCGCAGCGGCTTCAATCGTGGCTAAGGTGACACGCGACAAAATTATGCTCAAGTACCACCGCCGATATCCCGAGTTTTGTTTCGCCGACCACAAAGGCTACGCGACCAAAGTCCACAGAGAAGCCTTGAAAGCTTTTGGCCCATGCCAGGTTCACAGAAGATCGTTTAAACTGGTCCGGCTTTGCCAGACAAATCAGATAGATATGGATGTGAGCTAATCTGGGTCCCTCACCCTTAATCCCCTCTCCGTGAACTACAGAGGGGGAAACGGGGTTTGAGGTTAACCCCGGCGGGGTGAATTCCCGCGTCCATGGCCAAAAGAGATAGGGTAACATTGCTAAAACCCATAGGGCAGGGCATTCAGCCCTGCCCGGACCTGTGCATATGGAAAGTCCGCACCGATCTCATATCGAAAGATACAAACAGAGACTGGGCAAAAAAGGCGAAGCTTTAGCAGAGGGGTATCTGAAGAGAAAGGGCCTTCAGATTCTGAGGCGAAACTTCAGATATGGCCACAAGGAAATCGATCTGATCGGCAAAGAAGGGAATACCATCGTCTTTGTCGAGGTGAAGGCAGGAAGATCAAAAGATTTCGGGGCACCGCAGGAGAGAGTCGATCTCAGAAAACAAAAAAACCTAACAGAGGCAGCTTACCATTTCATTCAAGAGGAGAACATAAGCGATTGCGATTTCCGATTTGATGTCCTGGCCGTAAGCTACGAGAAGGGAAAGGAGAGAATCGAGCATATAAAAAATGCATTCATGGTGGGCTGATTTCCTGCCTCCTTTGCTCTAACTTTTCAACTATCTTCTTCCAGACCCCGGCCCATTTCTGGGGATCCTGGCTTAATCTACTGAAAAACTTATCTATCTCTTCCTGGTTCACCCCTGCTTCTTTGAATACTCTATCTTTCTCTTGCTCCAGCTTGGCACTATCTGCAGCAAACATCTCTGTAGCCAGGGAGAGCTGAACGTACACCTCCACAAACTTATCCTCTGAAAGACCGGATGATGACCTCGGTCCACATAGCAGCAGCAAAACGATGATAACAGCGATCAGACCCAGGATTGAAAACAGTTTCGCTCGGGACGACATATTGAAAGCCCGTGCCGCTAAAGCGAAGAATTCCTCTACTGCC
>JABAOH010171225.1_pt1 | contig 21112 bp, 20 predicted proteins | sample 7062181 | NCBI WGS metagenome assembly JABAOH01 (sample SAMN14538630, study PRJNA623070) | marine sediment metagenome | biome: marine biome [ENVO:00000428]; feature: marine pelagic biome [ENVO:01000023]; material: deep marine sediment [ENVO:00002113]; isolation source: pool of 5 deep marine... | reverse complement strand
GGGAGCGGTAACGCATACGGTGGGCCCACCTGGATTTGAACCAGGGACCTCATCCTTATCAGGGATGCGCTCTAACCAGGCTGAGCTATGGGCCCGAGGACCGCGGAGTGTATCAAAGGGCGGAATCGCCCCGGCCGTGCACGGGTTGCAACCCCTTAAGATTGCGTCACCGGGGATGTAGCTCAGTCCGGCAGAGCACCTGGTTTGCAACCAGGGGGTCAGGGGTTCAAATCCCCTCATCTCCACGGCCACCGACCGAAAGGCCGGTCGGGGCACAGAAGCTAGCCGGGAGCAGGACATGAAAAGCGCTGTCATCGTCGATGCGGTCCGTACACCGACCGGGAAACGCGGAGGCAAACTCTCCGAACATCACGCGGTCGATCTGGGCGCCATACCCCTTCAGGCTCTGGTCGAGCGCAACGACCTGGATCCATCCCTGGTGGAGGACGTGATCTTCGGCTGTGTCACCCAGTCGGGTGAGCAGAGCTTCAACGTCGCCCGTAACGCAGCGCTTGCGGCCGGCTACCCCGAGGAAGTGGTCGGCACGACCGTCGACCGGATGTGTGGTTCGGGTCAACAGGCCGCCCATTTCGCCGCGCAGGGCGTCATGGCCGGCGCGTACGACGTCGTTATCGCCGGCGGCGTCGAGTCGATGAGCCGGGTGCCGATGGGCTACAACATGCAGGGTCCCGGCTCGCCCTTTGGGCCGAAGATGTCGAACCGATACGCCAACGGTTTGGTGCCACAAGGCATCTCCGCCGAGATGATCGCCGACAAATGGGGCCTCGCGCGGGAACGGCTCGACTCGATCGCCTTTGACTCGCACCAGCGGGCGGCGCGGGCCACCGCGGAGGGGCGCTTCGAGAGCCAGATCGTCGCCGTGGAGACGCCCACGGGGACCATGACCCGTGACGAGGGGATTCGCGAGGACACATCGCCCGAGGTCCTTGCCGGCCTGAAGCCTGCGTTCAAGCCGGACGGCCGGGTGACGGCGGGGAACTCCTCCCAGATCTCCGACGGCTCGGCTGCGGTGCTGATCATGAGCGAGGACAAGGCGGAGGAGCTCGGCATGGAGCCCATGGCTCGCTTCGGCGGGTTCGCTCTTGCGGGGGTAGACCCGGTGACCATGCTCACCGGACCGATCCCGGCTACGTCGAAGGTGCTCGACAAGGCGGGTCTTGCCATGGACGACATCGATCTTTTCGAGGTCAACGAAGCCTTCGCCTCGGTCATCGGCGCCTGGCTCGACGAGACCGGAGCGGACTGGGAGAAGACCAACGTCAACGGCGGGGCCATCGCGCTCGGCCACCCGCTGGGCTGCTCCGGAGCCAAATTGATGACCACCCTCGTGCACGAGATGCAGCGCTCCGGAGCGCGGCGGGGGCTGCAGACGATGTGCGAGGGCGGCGGCATGGCCAATGCCACTCTCCTCGAGCGCGTCTAAGACGGAGCCCGAAGATCATGGGCCAAATCGTCCAGGTGGCGATCGCATTCGCCATCGGCGCCGCGATTCTCTTGACGGGTCGCTGGGCGGTGCGGCTGCTGGCGACTCCGGGTCCGGAGGGCGTCGATCCCGACGAGATCGTCGAGGTCGAGGAGGCTTTTCGGTGCACCGTGTGCGGGATGAGACTCACCGTCACCCACGCCCAGGGGAGTGAGGTGGAGGCACCGCGGCATTGCCGCGAGCAGATGGAGCCGTTAGCGACTAGCGACTAGCGACTAGCGATCAGCGACTAGAAGGGGAGATCCCCTCTCTCGGTCGATTGCTCCTGAGGTACTCCCCCCTCGGGGGAGAAACCCACAGCTGTGGATCAGGAGTGGATAACTACACGCGTGTAACTAGCTCGGAGATCAGTGATAGTTGAGCGTCATCACGAACCCGATTCCGATCGCCAGAAGGCCCATGTAGAGCCAGTTGATCGGGTCGTCGAACGGCATGATGTCGATGTAGTTGAGGACGATCACTATGACCCCAATCGCCATAAGCGAGAACATGGTGGCCACGTACCAGGTCGGAGAGACTTTGACTTCCTTTGGCGGCGGCGGTGCGTGGACGACTCGCTTCGGCTTGCGGCGGCCCTTCGACTTCGGCATGGGTTCAGAGTAGCGGGCCGGCAGATGTGCTCCCGAGCCCGGAGTTATTCTCGCCGGACGACGGCGGAGGTCAGCCCCGATGAGGGTTCTCGTACTCGACAACTACGACTCGTTCACCTTCAACCTGGTGCAGTACCTGGGTGAGCTCGGCGCCGACCCGATGGTCGTGCGCAACGACGTCCTCGGTCCCGAGGAGGCTCATGAGCAGTTCGCTCCCGACCGCCTGGTCATTTCTCCCGGTCCGGGAATCCCCGAGGACGCCGGCTTCTCGGTGGATTACGTCAAGACTCTGGGCGAGCGGATCCCGGTGCTGGGAGTGTGCCTCGGGCATCAGGCGGTGGTGGTCGCCTACGGCGGCGTCGTGCGTCGAGCGCCGGAGATCAGACACGGGAAGACCTCGCAGATCACCCACGATGGGCGGGGTCTCTTCTCAGGCTTGTCCAACCCTTTCACTGCCACCCGGTATCACTCATTGGCCGGGTTCGATCTGCCCCCGGATCTGGAGGTGAGCGCCACCAGTGAAGATGGTGTGATCCAGGGGGTGCGGCACACCATGCTCCCGGTACGCGGGGTCCAGTTTCACCCGGAGAGCATCATGACGACCGAAGGCAAGAAGCTGCTGCAGAACTTCCTGGAGCTCTGAGTCTCCGGCCTCCGGTCTCCAGCCCCCAGCAGACTCCGACGGGTACCTCTGACTGGCGACTGGTGACTGGCTACTGGTTACTGGCGTCTACTCCCCACAACCGATGCCGCCGGCGACGCTCAACACGGTGTCGGTGGGGGTGACCCCGGTGAGGCGGCCCCACAATTGGTCGAACCCACCGGGCTCGAAGCGGAAGGTATCCCCGAACAGGGGGTCACCACTGAACAGGGTGACCCCCGGATACATGTTCTGCACGTCCTGGACGGTGAACCCGACGTCGATCGAGGCCGGGGGACCCGGGGTGGGGCCCGGAGGCGGCCCGGAAAAGAAGTAGGAGAAGAACTGGCGGGTCCCTTCTGGAGCGAAGTAGCCGGCGTCGGTGAACTCGAGGACCAGATCGCCACCGAGGAACTCGACGCGGCGGTACTCGGTGCCCGGACAGACCCCGAAGGAGAAGGGATCGATCCATCCCGTGTCGTCGGCGCTGGGGCCGATGGTGGCGGCCACGACGCCGACGACGACATCGGGATCGTCGCCGAACACGGCAATGCCCAGCCCGTCTGGCTCGAAGAGCAATGGCGGCGGAGCGGCCGTAGTTGGAGGCGCCGCGGTCGTGGTGGGTGCCGCGGTCGTGGTGGGTGCCGCAGTTGTGGTGGGCGCGGCGGTGGTGGTGGGCGCGGCGGTGGTGGTGGGCGCGGCGGTTGTCGTTGGTGCCGCCGCGATGGTGGTGCTGGTGGTGGGGAAGATCGGCTCCGCTGCGTCGTCGCCACAAGCGGCGGCGAACAGGGTCACGACGACCGCTATGGCGAACAAGCGACGGACCACGGCGGCTCCCTCCTCAGGCTGCAAGGACCCTAACGGTGCGGCGAGGTTGCGCTCGGTCGGCTCGGCGCTGCTACGCCCCCGTCACCGGAGGATCGCTGCAGTTCGGCGGGCCGGCCCCCTCCAGCCAGTAGATGACGGTGGATCCACCCGGGACGGTGATTCCCTCAGCGGGATCGATCCAACCTATGCGAGTGGGGTCTACTGCTCCTGCTGGAACACACGTCCCCGTCGGTGTGTTCTGCGTCCAAACGAGGGTGGGGTAGGTGGCCTGGACGGTGGCCACGTCGCTGCCGATGATCGTCCCCACGCCGAGCAACACGTCGGCGACACCGATCTGATAGGTGACGTCGGTGCCCAGTGCCACCGCAGTGAGTGGGTCTGGGCTCTGTACCACGACCCTGCCGTCGCAGGGGTCGGCGACGGGGAGGATCACGTCCGCGCCCTGAATGGGAACGAGGCCGACTGCAGTGATGGCGTTCTCGGCGTCCACTTGGGAGAGGCAGGTAGTGGCGAGATCGCCGATGAGGTCTGGAACAAGCACCGGGTCGGCGGCTACACCCACGCGGACCGTCATGGTGGAACCCACCGCCACCGTGGTGCCGGGCGGGGGCGCCTGCTCCTGCACGGTGCCGTCTGCGGGATCGCCGAAGCCGAGTTCGATGTCCGGGCCGCGGGCAAAGACGAGCCCGGCACTCTCGATCTTCTGACGCGCCGCTGCCGGAGTGTCGTCGATCACGTTTGGAGCGGGCACCTCGGTGGCGGCCTGCCCGACGCGAAGCCTGATGGTCGACCCGAATTCGGCGGTCTGTCCTGCTTCCGGGTCCTGCTCAACAACCAGACCGTCGAGGGGGTCGTCCCAGTGCAATTCGACCGGGTCGTCGAAGGCCACGGCGAAACCGAGATCCTCGAGGATCTGCTGGGCGTCGGCCGGGTCTTCGTCGAGAACCGAGGGGACCACAGAGGGAACGGCGCCTTCAGAGATGATGACGACTACGAAGCCGTCGACGGGCAGCAGCTGATCGGCTTCGGGGTTCGTCTCGATCACGAAACCCTCCAACACCTCTGCCGAGGGCTGGCGCTCGATACGGATCTGGTCGGCCTCGAAGCCGGACTGAGAGAGGGTGAAGAGAGCGTCGCTCTCGGTCTTGCCCACGACGTCGGGAACGGTGAGCGTGTTGGGCCCGGCAGAGACGACTAGGTCGACATCGGAACCGGCTGCCACCAACTGACCAGCAGCCGGAAGCTGGTTCATCACGATCCCCTGCTCGATCACCGGGGAGGCCTCGAACGTGAACTCGCCGACCTCTAAGCCGAGCAATTCGAGCGCGGCGCGTGCTTGCTCCTCGGTGAGATCGATCACCCGAGGGACTTCGATCGTGGCTGCGCCTCCGGAGACGAGCAGCATGACGGTCGAGCCGCGCTCAACCTCGGTTCCTGCCTCGGGTTCGGTCCCTATCACAAGCCCGGTGGCCACCTCGTCAGATGTCACCGTTTCCTGATCGATCTGCAGACCGAGCGCCGACAACTCGTCGAGCGCAGACGCCGCTTGATTGCCGCGCAGATCGGGAACGACCACTTGGGCGGTGCCTTCGCCCGAGCCCAGCAGCCGAACCAGCAGGATCACGCCGAGGAGAAGGAGGGCGATGGCTGCGATGATGCCGATCGTCATCGTGGTGCGGTCGCCTCCACCGGGATCGCGATACACCGGGTGCTCGTATGCCGGCGGGGGCCCGCTGGGGGCCTCGGGCTGGCGTGATGGGGGCGGGGCGTTGGAGGTGATGACCCGGGTCGGCGCCTCGTTCTGCGGGGCGGCCAAAGGGACCTGCCCGGCGAGCAGGCGGTCGATGTCCTCCACCATCTCGGCCGCGGACTGGTAACGATCGTCCGGCAGTTTGGCCATCGCCTTGAGGACGATGGCTTCGAGACCGGGAGGGATGTTCGGGTCGACGCTGGAAGGCGGCTCGGGGACTTCGCGTACGTGCTGGTAGGCGACCGCCACTGGGCTCTCCCCGCTGAACGGCGGCGTTCCTGTGAGCAGCTCGTACATGACGACTCCCACCGCATAGATGTCGCTACGAGCGTCTGCCTGATGCCCTTGAGCCTGCTCCGGGGAGAAGTAGGTGGCGGTGCCGATCACGGCTCCCGTTTTGGTCAGCTGGTCGGAATCGTCCCAGGCCCGGGCGATGCCGAAGTCGGCGACCTTGACCGCACTGTCCGGGGTGAGGAGCACATTGGCCGGCTTGATGTCTCGGTGTACCAGCCCCTGGTTGTGAGCCACCGACAGTGCTACGCACACCTCGGCTCCGATCTCGGCCACCCGCCTCGGGAGCAGCGTCTCCTCGGTGCGGAGCACCTCGCTCAGGTTCCGGCCCTGAACCAGCTCCATGACCATGAAGTAGGTCTCGCCGTCCTGGCCCCAGTCGTAGACGGCGACGATGTTGGCGTGGGACAAGTTCGCAGCCGCCTGGGCCTCGCGCCGGAACCGCTCGACGAACGCCTCGCTCAGCGCGTACTCGCCGTGCAGGATCTTGACGGCCACTTGGCGCCCGAGCAGTTGGTCTTCGGCGATCCAAACATCCGCCATGCCACCTCTGGCGAGGTGGGAAACGAGGGTGTAGCGGTCCGACAGGACCCGGGGCTCTTCCACGGCGGCCGATGGTAACGGAGGGTTCCATAACCGCTGACCGTCCGTAGCTGGAGACCGTCTGGGCCCCTTGTTCGGTATTGGTTCTAGCGAATCAGCCGAACCAGACGTTGAGGATCTCAGCGACGATCGGTGCCGCCACCGAGCCGCCGGAGCCGCCGCCTTCGATGACCGCGGCAACGGCGATCGTCGGCTCTTCGGCCGGAGCAAACGCAACGAACCAGGCATGAGGCCCACCCGAGCCCTCGGCGGTGCCTGTCTTTCCGGCGACGACGACGTCGTTGACGGCGGCGCCACGTCCGGTTCCTCGCTCCACGACGGAGGTCATCATCCCGGCGAGGGCGCCGGCCACTGATTCGTCGACGAACTTGTCCAGTTCAGCCGGATCGGTGCGCTCTAGCGTGCTGCCGTCTCGGGTCAGCACGGATTGGACGACGTACGGCTCCATCATCATGCCCCCGTTGGCGATGGCGGCGGTGATCACGGCCATCTGCAGCGGGGTGACGCGAATGTCGCGTTCTCCGAGGCCGGTTTGGGCCAGGGCGCCCGGATCGGTCGCCAGGTCTTCGCCCGAGGGGATGGAAGAGATCGCCGCGCCTAACTCGAAAGGAAGAACGGCGTTCAGCCCGGCGCGTTCGGCGATGTCGGCGATGGCCGGTCCGCCCAGGTCCACGGCGAGAGACGCGAAAGCCGTGTTGCAGGACACGGCCAGCGCTTCGTCGAGTGTGAGCTCGTCGCCGTCGGCGCACGACCCACCGGTGAAGTTGACGATCGGCTGTCCCGCTCCGGGCGCCAGATACTCGGCGACATCCTCCAGCATGGTTTCCGGGGCCATGCCGGACTCCAGGGCGGCAGCGGCGGTGAGCAACTTGAAGATCGATCCGGGAGGCAGAAGCCGGAGAGCGGCGCGGTCGAGAGCGGCGGGAGTCTGCAGGTGGCCGGCGACCGTGAGCTCTCCGGACACGATGTCGTTCGGGTTTGTCGTCGGAGACGAGGCGTAGGCGAGTAAGGCGCCGGTTCGCGGATCGAGCGCCACGATCGCTCCGGTCTTCCCTCTGAGCGTGGCGGCGGCGGCCTGCTGCAGCCGGTCGACGATGGTGAGGCGCACCTCGGGCGGAGCAACACTTCCGCCGAACACGGTGATCAGCCACGAGGTGATCGAGCCGTCATCGAGCGATCGCAAATCGACGGCACGCGTTTCTTCCAGAGCCGCCATGTCGTCTTCGGCCACGAAGCCGACCAGATGGAGGTAAGCGTCTCCACCGGGGTAGGACCGCATACCGTTGCGGTCCTCGGCGACCACGACTCCGTCTGCGGTGGTGATGATTCCTCTCCGGTCATCATCCGGATCGCCCAGGGAGCGGACGTCGCGGGGGTCGTCCCCGTATGCCGAACCGGCCACGACCTGTTGGAACGTGAGCCACCCGACTAGGAGGCCCATCAGGCCCAGGAAGACAGCCGCTATCCGTCGCATCGCCCCGCTCACGATCGGTCCTCGTGCGAAATCCGCGCCAGCAGCACGACGACGGTGAGGTTCGCCAGCAGTGACGATCCTCCGTAGGACACGAAGGGGAGGGCGATTCCCGTCAGGGGAAGCATCCGCAGCACGCCGCCGACGATCAGCACTGTCTGCAGAGCCAGGGTGACGGTGAGGCCCAGGGCGAGGAGGCTGCGAAACGCGTCACCGGATTTGAGCGCAGTGCCAAAACCCACCGCGAAGAGGAGCCCGAACGCGGCCAGCATGGCGAATCCTCCCGCAAGCCCGGTCTCCTCGACTACTGCCACGAAGATGTAGTCGGTCGCCGCTGCGGGGATCAGGTAGGGCGCACCCGCACCGAGGCCTGTTCCGAGAAGCCCGGCCTCTCCCAGGGCGAAAACGCCCTGCGCGACCTGAAACCCGTTCCCGGCGAAGTCGTCGAAGGGACGCAGCCAGGCTTCGATTCGCGTCGATACGTGCGAAAAGACGTTGCGAGCCGCGGCGGCGCCTCCGGCGACGAGTATCCCGCCGCCTATCAAGTAGGCGGGCCGGTCGGTGGCGGCATAGAGGAGAACGGCGAAGATGCCGAACAGCAGGATCGAGGCGCCCAGGTCGCGTTGGTAGACGAGGACTCCAAACGAGACGCCGAACGCCAGCAGAAGCGGGAGGAGCTGGCGGGGCTCGGGGAGGCCGATCGGTCCCAGGGAGCGGGGCATCTCCGCTAGCCCCCGCCTGCGCTCGGCCAGATACGAGGCGAAGAAGACGACGAGCAGCACCTTGGCCGCTTCTCCCGGCTGAAAGGAGAGGGCTCGATCGCCCAGATCGAGCCGGATCCACAGGCGGGAACCGTTCACCTCGACGCCCCCGAGGAAGAGGTCGGAGGGGAGCAGCGGGAGCAGCAGCAGGCCTATGGCGGAAGCCAGGAATATGTACCTGAAGCGGCGCAGGACTTCGACGCCTCGGCCGTGGAGGAGGCGCAGCACTGTCATGGCGATCGCTGCGGCGAGCAACAGCCAGACGCGCTGCAGGCGGCCGAGATCCCGATCGATACGGAATATCTCGATGGAGCCGACGGCAGTGATCAGCGCGACCGGCGGCAGGAGTAGACGGGTCGCCTTGGGAGCCCAAGTGCGGATGGCGTAGAAGACGCCTCCGAATGCGGCCAAGAAGACGGTCCCGGTGATGATGGCATCGATCGTGACGCCCTCGTCGTTGGTCAAGGTGACGACGGCGGTCCCCGCCGCAGCGAGTAGCACCGCCGCGACCAGGAGCCCCGCTTCGGCTCTCTGGGTCACTCGGCGATGTCGACCACGACGACGCTGATGTTGTCGACCCCACCCGCCTCGTTGGCGGCGGTCACCAGTGCGTCGGCGGCGCCTGCGGGGTCGTCGACGGCGGCCATGATCTCTACCACCTGATCGTCGGGGATCATCGTGGTGAGACCGTCACTGCACAGGAGCACGCGGTCCCCCGGCTCCAGCACGACGCCGTAAGCATCCACCTCGACCGTCGGATCCAGTCCCACGGCACGGGTGAGGACGGAACGGTATGGATGGTTCTCTGCCTCGTCGGGAGAGAGGCGTCCCGCGGCGATCATCTCGCCCACGTAGGAGTGGTCCGTTGTGATCTGGTCGATCTCTCCGTCACGGATCAGATAGGCGCGGCTATCGCCAACATGGGCAATGTCGAGATCGCCTTCTGGATCGAAGACGCCGATCGTGAGGGTGGTGCCCATGCCCGTGAGCCGGGGCCGCTCCCGTGCTGCGTCGAGCACGGCCAGGTTGGCGGCCTGGATGCGCATTGTCGGATCGCCGCCGACGGTGACGGCGGTCTCGATAGCCATCGTGCTGGCTACCTCCCCGCCGGCGTGCCCTCCCATGCCATCGGCGACTCCTGAGACCACGAGCTCGGCAGACTCCCCATCTTCTGCGGGCCACACCGCGTCCTCGTTGTGATCCCTCATTTGTCCCACGTCGGTGCGGGCGGCCCAGGTGAACCTCATCGCACCTTCACCTGCGTCTTGCCCACGAGGACGGTCGATCCGGATGGCACCGCCACTCTGCCGGTGATCGGAGAGCCGTCGAGTGTCGTGCCGTTGGTTGAGCCCAGGTCTTCGACGAACACCCCGCCGGAGGCCGCGGCGAAAGAGGCGTGCCGCTCCGACGCGTACTCATCTTCGATGCGCACGTCCGCGGCATCACCGCGGCCGACGACGACCGGTTGACGAAGGACGTGACTCTGCCTCGAGCCGTCGGGGAGGGTGAGGTGCAGCGTGGGTAGCGCAGGCGGGCTCGGATCGGCGGGCTGCCTCACCGAAGAGGACGGCGAGGGGGTAGCGGCCGTCTCCAGGGGCGGGCCGGCGATATGGCCCCGCATCGCTCGCGCGACGTAGAAGAGGAACAAGTACAAGGCGACGGCGAAGAGGACCTTGATGACGTTGACAGCGAGGATCGGCATCAGAGCACCTGCAATGTCGATTCGACGCCGCCGAGCGTCACTCGATCACCATCAATGAGATCGGCCACGTCGATGAGCCTCTCGCCGTTGAGGAAGGTGCCGTTGGAGGATTCGAGGTCGGCGATCCAGTTGGCTCCGGCCTCGCGCCACAGAAGAGCGTGCCGGCGTGAGACGTCGTCGTCTGGGATGTGGACGTCGGCATCGGCTCCCCTCCCGACCAAGGCGCGATTGGTAGAGACGTCAAATGATCTTCCATCACTCGTGTGGAGGCGGGCCCAAGGAGCGATCTCTCCCGGCTCCACGGCGGCGGTGACCGCGGCATTGGAAGCAGGGCCGGCTGCGAATTCGATTCGGACGCGCGGCGGGCCTTCGAGACGCCAACCGCGCTCGGCGGCGGCCGCGGAAAACACTTCCTCGAGTTCGCGCTCTGCAGCGGTCACCGCTTCTGTGGATTCAGGCTCTCCGCCGAGGGTCACAAGAAAAGCGTTCGGAGCACCGGGTCCGGCGCGTGTCTCGAAGGCGGCGAGATCGGCCTCTCGGACGATGCGAGTGCCCAATTCGACGGGGTGAACTCTTCCCCGGAAGAGGCGTGCCGCCAGGCCGTCGACCAGCTGTTCCAGGCGGCGCTCCAGGCCGCGGGCAAGGCCCATAGGTGCAGCGTACCGGCAGCAGGTGGAGCAAAAACCCCTCGTGGTACGATTTTCGGCCCTCGGGCGAGTGGCGGAACTGGCAGACGCGCAGGACTCAGAATCCTGTGAGCATTGCGCTCGTGGGGGTTCGACTCCCCCCTCGCCCACCCGTGACTTACGGCCCCAAGGTGCGGCGGCAGCGACGCCGCCGCTCTTTCATCGTGTATGGCGTGCTCGGAATCCTCCTTGCAATCGCCATCGGAGTCACCCGGGCCGCGGGTGAGACCGAGTTGACGCGGGCGTACCTCGACCTCGCCTTCGATATCGCCCGCACCGAGGACGAGACGGCGCAGTCGTTCTCGAGCATGATCATCGATATCGAGGATTTCAATCGAGCGTCAATGGTCGATCGGCTCGAGAGGCTCGAGGCGGACACTGCCGAACTCGTGGATCGACTCGATGAGGCGGATCCCCCAGGTGCTCTGGAGGAGGCGCATCTCTTCCTCCGTATCGCAACCACTACTTGGCGCAGCGCCCTGTCTGATGCCCGCGTCGGACTGATCGCCCTGGCCGACGATCCCCTCGACGAAGAAGGCCTCGACGTTCTGGGCCGGGGACTCGTCGACCTGCGAGTCGGCGACAGCGCTTACGCCGGCTTCCTATCCGAGATCGCCGCGATCGACACCACCCTCCAGGGTGATCCGCCGGTGGTGGCTTTCGTTCCCGTAGAGCAGGATGCGTTGTTCGAGCCTCAGGAACTGGCGCGTCGCTTGTTCCTGGCGCCTTCCCTGGGTCCCGTCTCCAACGTGGCGGTGGCCGATCTGCGGCTCGAGCCGGGCTCGGTGGGGGAGCAAGAGGGATTACCCGTTCTCGCCATCACTGACGAGCAAAAGGCGGAGGTGACGATCTCCAACAGGGGGAATCTTCCTGCGGCCAACATCGGGGTCCTGCTCAGCCTCATCAGCAACGATGGTGAGCTGTGGGAGGCGCGCCAGGAGATTCCACTCCTCGAGGGCGGCGAACTGACCACCCTCGTCTTCTCCGACTTGCCGGTCGAACCGGGGACCATCTACGAGGTGATCGTCACCTCGCTCTTCGACGACGACGACAATGATGACGACACGTTCTCGATGTTGTTCCTCGTCAACGCGGAGGGCTGATGGACACGTGGGCCGTGCTGGCGGTTCTTCTTGCCATTGGGATGTCGGCGCTCACCCTCGCGTTCGTCGTGGTCGACCGCCGCCGCTTCTCCGCGATCCCGCGTGACGGCGGCATCTACGAGTCGGTGCGAACCATCGACGAAGACCTGGCCAACGTCGAAGCGGCGGTCGCTCATCTGCAGCCCCTGGTCAAGTCACTGGTGGAGCGCATGCCAGGAGCCCTGCGCTATGCGGCTGTGGTGACGTTCGACGCCACCGAGGAGCGGACGGGAAGCCAGTCGCGTTCCATCGCGCTTCTGAACGAGCGGCGTGATGGGCTGGTCATCACACTGCTCGTCGGACCGCGACAGACCCTCTTCTTCACCAAGATGGTGCGGGAAGGCATAGGCGTCGAACCTTTGTCAACCGAAGAGCAGACGGCCGTGGACCGAGCGCTGGGAGGCTGAGAAGCGCACTTCGCCATCCGCGGGTCGTGATTCGCTCAGAACTGATTGCCCGCTTGCGATCGCCCGCCGGGCAAAGCGAGGCGATGTTTCCTCCTCCGGAGGGGGAGGTGTCACGAAGTGACGGAGGGGGCGCGTCCTTTCAACACGACACGTGAGCGCCCCCCTCCCGGCTTCGCCGGACTCCCCCCTCCGGGGGGAGAGACCCGATGACCTTCGCGCACACTGCCCGAACGAACCGCGCCCTCTTCTACCATCCGCACTATGAACGACGTGGCGTTGCTGCGCAGCGATCCAGAGCTCCTCGCTGAAGGCTTTCGCCGACGTCACCTCGATGTGGACCTCGATGCCCTGCGCGAATTAGATGAGCGCCGCCGCGCCACGCGCAGTTCGGCCGAGGAGTTGCGCAACCGGCAGAAGCAGGCGGGAAAGGAGATCGCCGGCTTGAAAGGCGACGCCAAGGAGGCGGCGATCGCCGAGACGTCCGAGCTAGCCGAGCAGTACAAGGCAGCCCTGGCCGATGCTGACGCCCTCGACGCCGAATTCGACGCGCTCTGGACCCCTCTGCCCAATCCGCCTCACGAGAGCGTCCCGGTCGGGCACAGCGAGGAAGACAACGTCCAGATCAGTACCTGGGGCACGATCTCGTCGTTCGACTTCGATCCGCTGGACCACGTCGATCTCGGCGAGCGCCTCGACATGATCGACATCGAGCGAGCCGCCAAGGTGTCGGGCTCCCGCTTCGCCTATTTGAAGGGCCCGGCGGTGATGCTCGAATTCGCCCTGGTGCACTGGGCGTTGGGCCGCCTCGCTGCCGCCGGATTCACCCCGATCGTGCCGCCGGTCCTCGTTCGGGAGATGGCCGTGTTCGGCACTGGGTTCTTCCCCGGGGCCCGGGATCAGGTCTACGCGGCAGGAGTCAGCGACGGGGAGCGGATCGCACCCGACGACCTCTTCCTCGCCGCCACCGCCGAGATTCCGCTGGCCGCGATGCTCGCCGACGAGATCCTCGACGCCGTCGATTTGCCCATGCGGTTCGCCGGCTTCTCTACCTGCTTCCGCCGCGAGGCCGGTACCTACGGCAAGGACACGAGGGGGATCTTTCGGGTGCATCAGTTCGACAAGGTGGAGATGTTCTCGTACAGCCATCCCGACGAATCGTGGGAAGAGCACGACTTCCTACTGTCCATGGAGGAGTCGATGGTGCAGGAACTGGGCCTCGCCTATCGCGTGGTCAACGTGTGCACCGGTGACCTGGGTGATCCGGCCGCAAAGAAGTACGACATCGAGGCATGGTTCCCCGGACAGGGGGCCTATCGCGAGATCACCTCCTGCTCCAACACCACGGACTACCAGGCGAGACGGCTCAAGATCCGATACAGGGACGGTGATGGGCCCACGGCGACTGCCCACACGCTGAACGGCACCGCCGTCGCCATAGGACGCACCCTCATTGCCATCATGGAGAACTTCCAGCGCGCCGACGGCTCGATCGAGGTTCCCGAGCCCCTCCGGGCTCTGACGGGGACCGACATCATCGGCCCGTGACCCGAAGGGAGGTCTTCTCCCGGATCGCCCGTCGCTACGACCGCGTCAACCGGGTCCTCTCCCTGGGTCGCGACGGACATTGGCGTCGCCAAGCCATCGCTCACCTTCCCCCGGGAGTGGTTGTGGACCTGGGTGCCGGCACCGGCGCCGCCAACCCGGACTTCGAGGATCGAACCGTCGTCGCATTGGATCCGGCGAGCGAGATGCTGGAGCTCAACGGCGCGCCTCGCCGCATCGTGGGCAAGGGAGAGGTCATTCCATTGGCAGACGGCTCCGTCGACGGCGTGTTCAGCGCGTATGTCTTCCGCAACCTCGACTCGATCGGCACGACCCTCGACGAGATCGCTCGGGTCCTACGACCGGGAGGGGTCGCCGCCATCGTCGACCTGGGCCGGCCCGAGTCACGCTGGAAGCGAGTCCTGCATCGGGTGGGGACGGCAATCACACTGCCTCTAGTCGGGCTCATCGTCGGTGGGTATCACGAGTACCGGTATCTGCACCAGAGCCTGGATTCGCTGCCTCAGCCTGACGAGCTGTATGCCGACGCTCCTCTAAGCGTGGAGCACATCTGGCGCATGGGGCCCCTGGGTTTCGTATACGGGGCTGTGCTGCGGAAACCAGAAGGCAGATAGCGGACGGCAGATAGCTGGTGGCCGTGCAATCTGCGATCTGCCATCTACTCTTCACTCATCGTGCTAGGCGGGGCACTAGGGGTGCCCTGAACCCGAAACCCTCTTGATGCGGGGCCGAATCCCCGCCCGAGGGTCGATGACTTTCGGGTCAGCGCCGGACACGTGGCGATGACGGCCGGGTCCTACGCGGCGGGACATCGTGAACCGGGTCAGGTCCGGAAGGAAGCAGCCCTAAGCGACTCGTCCCGGGTGCCGTAGGGGTGCCTGGCCCGAGCCGGCGATCCGGGACGCGCCGGAGATCTGAGACTCGACGGCGGGGTGCACGATGACCGGCGGCTTCGCCGCCGGAGCCGTCAGCGATTAGCCAATAGCGACCAGCTCGTTTCCTCCCCCTCAGGNNGCGCAGCCGGGGGACGGAGGGGGTCGTATCTCCCCCCTCAGGGGGGAGTCCCGAGGGAGCGCAGCGAGTGAGGGGAGGGGGGTCAGTAGCCGCCGGAGCCGTTAGCCATTAGTCGTTGCCATTGGCGACTAGCGAATCGCGAATTGCCCTGCACCGAAGGGCCTTTCGGCCATAGGGGCTCAAGCGGCGGCGGCCTAGAGTCTTGGTCATATGCCTAAGGCAGCTGACCAATCAACCAGGGACCGCATCCTGCGAGCGGCCGTCGAGGAGATAGCCGAGAAGGGGTGGGGCGGCGCCAGGACCCGTTCCATCGCCGAGCGAGCGGACGTCAACAGCGCACTGATCCATTACCACTTCTCGTCGATCGAAGATCTCCTTATCGAGGCGGTCTCCTCCGCCTTCGCCGGCATCGCCACCGCCGCCGCCGAGTCGGTGACCGCCGACACCATCGCCCTCGGCTTGGAGGGCATGCTGGATGCGCTGGCCGCCATCGACCCGAACGACGCCGAGTGGCAGGTGCTCATGGAAGCGATCATGCAATCGCCGCGGGTACCGCGCCTGAGCGACCTGACGCTGGGCTTTCTGGAGACGTATCGCAGCGCCTTGCAGGACCGGCTCGCCGAGGCGGTGGCGGCCGGAGAACTCCCCGCAGATGCCGACTGTGAGGGGCTCGCCCTCGGGCTCATGGCGTTGCTCGACGGCCTAGGTCTCTACGCATTCGTCAATCCCGACTACGACACCGCTCGCGCCGGGCGGTCCATCGTCACTCTGATCACCGGAGGTTCCACCTGATGAACAGCCAACTGGCCGTGGAATGCCACGGCCTCACTCGTGTATTCGGCGAGGGAGACGTCGCCGTGCGCGCCGTCGACGGTGTCGATCTGACTATCGAGCCCGGAGAGTTCATCGTGCTGCTCGGCCCGTCGGGCTCGGGCAAGACGACGCTGCTCAACCTCATCGGGGGGATAGACGAGCCGACCAGCGGCTCGCTCAGCGTCGCCGGCACCGACATCTCGACGCTCGACGGAAACGAACGGACTGCCTTCCGGCGGGACCAGATCGGATTCGTATTCCAGTTCTTCAACCTGATCCCCACCCTGACCGCCTACGAGAACGTGCGGCTCATCACCGATATCGCCGGCTCGGATGGTGTCGCCGCTTCGTCGGCACTGGAGGCGGTCGGTCTCGGTCATCGCCTGGAGAACTTCCCGTCGGGCCTGTCGGGCGGTGAGCAGCAGCGCGTCGCGGTGGCGCGCGCCATCGCCAAGACGCCGCCCCTCCTGTTGGGCGATGAGCCAACCGGCTCCCTCGATCTGGAGACGGGCCGTCAGGTGCTCGATCTGCTGCACCGACTCAATCGTGAGCGAGGCATCACCATGCTCCTCGTCACCCACAGTTCCGTGATCAGCCAGATGGCGGATCGGGTCTTGAAGCTGCGCGACGGAAAGATCGTGGACGACTTCCGCATAGAGACGCCGAAGCGGTCCTCCGAGCTCGTTTGGTGATAGGGCGATGAGCGTTCTCTCCACCAAATTGCGCCGCGACCTGGGCCGAAGCAAGGCGCAGTTCATAGCGATCGCCGTCACGATCTTCCTCGGCATCGCGCTTTTTGGCGGCTCATTCGACGCCTACCGGAGCCTGGAGGCCTCCTACGAGCAGCTGTATGACGACGTCGGCTTTGCCGACCTGTGGGTGAGCGGTGGCGACGTCGAAGCCTTCGCTGCCGAAGCTTCTGGTCGTCCCGGCGTGGCGGCGGTCGAGACCCGTTACCAGGCCGATACCGGCATCAGGCCGGTGCCGGATCGAACCCAGTACGGAAGGCTCATCGGAATGCCGCTGGGGGAGCAGCCGGCCGTGAACGGGGTGATGCTGCTCCAGGGCGGCTACCTCGACGCGCCAGACGCCGTTCTCGTCGACAACCACATCGCGGAGCACTTCACCATCGAGGTCGGCGACCGCGTTGAAGTAGCTGACGCGGCAGGAGGTTGGCGATCGCTGACGGTCAGCGGGACCGTCTCCTCCGGCGAGTACTTGTGGCAGGCACCAAGCCGCCAGCAGCTCATCGCCACTCCCGACGATTTCGGCGTCCTCTACCTTCCCAATGAACTCGTTGCCGAACTGGCCGGGCCCGGAGCTCTGCATCAGGCGACGGTGCTCTACGGCGAGCAAGCCGACGCCGATGCGCTCGACCGCTCCCTGACCGACCTCGCCCTGTCACTGGGCGCGTCGGAGACCTACACGCAGGCGGAGCAAGCCTCGAACTCCGCGTTGCAGCAGGACGTGAAGGGATTCGGTGACCTGGCATTCATGTTCCCGATCCTTTTCCTCACCGCGGCCGGCCTCGGCGCCTGGGTGATGTTGACGCGTCTCGTGATGACCCAGCTGCCCGTGATCGGGACGCTCACCGCCAACGGCATGCCGCGGCGCCGCGTCTTTCGTCACTATCTCAGTTACGGCGTGGTGGTCGGCCTCAGTGGTGCGATTCCGGGCGTCATCGCGGGGGCATTGATGGCCTGGGGAATCGCCGGTGTCTATACGGACGCCATCGACGTGCCCATCACCGTCGTCAAGATCGACTTCACCACTCCGCTGCAGGGTTTGGCGTTTGGCCTGTTCGCCGGCATCATCGCGGCGGCGCTTCCGGCATGGCGGGCGATTCGGTTGTCGCCGGCCGAGGCGCTGCGCGGGTCGCGACCCACCGGCATCGCCAAGCCGACGCTCCTGGAGCGGCTGGTGCCTCCACTGCGCCGGTTGTCCACGGAGCGTGCTCTGGTGCTGCGCAACGTGTTCCGCAACCGGCGGCGCACGTTCACGACGATGCTGGGGGTGGTGCTGTCGCTCATGCTCATCCTGGTCTCCTGGGGCATGATCGACACCGTCCAGGTGCTCTTCGAGCGGCAGTTCAATGACGTGGAGCGCAGCGACGTGCGCGTCGTGCTCGTCGAGCCGGCGAGCCCGGCGACGCTGGATGCTTTTGCTGCGGTCCAGGGCGTGGAGGCGGCCGAAGCGCAGGTGTCGATGCCGATCGTCCTGGAAGCGAATGGTGAGCGCTACGGGACCAGCCTGCAGGCCTTTGAGACCGCGACCACCATGCACGGATTCTTCGGCCCCGGCGGCGAGAAGTCCCTTCCCGCCGCGGGATTGCTGGTTGGCGACTCTGTCGAGGATCTGCTTGGTGTGGTACCGGGCGACGACGTCACCATCAGGGTGCCTTCGCTCGATCTCGCCGTCACCGAGGAGATCGCCGGCTTCGTGGACGAACCGATGGGCACTATTGCCTATCTGGCGATCGATCGTCTCGCTTCGCTGGCCACCGGGGTCGCCGATCAGGTGTCTCCGACGGAGCTTGCCGGCAGTGGGCTCGAGTTCGGAGCGGTCCTGCGCCTCAGCGAGAGTGTCGAGTTCGACGCGGTAAGAGCAGATATCGAGGCGGTGCCCGGTGTAGTCGCCGTGGTCAGCACGAGATCGATCGAGCGGATGGTCAACTCGATCATGGGCTTCTTCTACGTCTTCATCGGAGTGATGCTGGTGTTCGGAGGGATGCTGGCCTTCGGCATCATCTTCAACACGATGTCGGTCAACCTCGCCGAACGCCAAGTGGAAGTGGCGACGATGGAAGCCGCCGGTGTCACCGAGGGCCGCATCGCCCGCCTCATTACGGCGGAGAACATGGTCGTGACCCTGATCGCCATCGGGCCGGGCCTGCTCCTCGGGTTCCTCGTGGCTCAGGAGTTCATGGCCGCCTACGACAGCGATCAGTTCACCTTCACGCTGACGATGCGCTGGACCACGCTCGTTCTATCCGCGCTGTTCATCCTCGTCGTGACCCTCTTGTCGCAGTGGCCGGGGTTGCGCGAGATCCGGCGTCTCGACATCGCCAAGATCGTGCGCGAACGCGCCGTGTAGGGCGCCTCTTGCGCAGCCTCCTGTGCCTCCCCGTCATGGGGAGGTGGAGCGCTACGCCGCCTCTTGTGCCTCCCCCTCAGGGGGAGTTGCCGAGCCCAGCGAGGCGGAGGAGGTCTGTGGTCTCAGGCGAGGTCCATGCGCTCTGGGCGTGGCAGGGCGAACCTACACTCGCGGAACCGGGAGGGATCGCTCAGTCTGGCCTAGAGCGCACGCCTGGAAAGCGTGTTGGCGGCAACGCCTCGTGGGTTCAAATCCCACTCCCTCCGCCACATGCCGAGGGCCTACGACGCCGCCATGGATGTCGCGCTTGATGAAGCGCGTCGCGCCATCGAGCACGACGATGTCCCGGTGGGCGCTGTAGTCGTCGATGCCGCCGGATCGATCGTGGCAGCGGCACACAACCGCAGAGAGGAGTCGGGCGATCCGACCGCACACGCCGAAGTGTTGGCCATCCGAGAGGCCGCACGAAGCGTTGGGGGTTGGCGTCTCGACGGGCTCACGCTGGTGGTCACCTTGGAGCCGTGTGCGATGTGTGCCATGGCCGCGGTCTGGGCGCGAATCGACCGGATTGTCTACGGCGCTCCCGATCCCAAAGCAGGTGCCGCCTGGAGCCTCTTCAACATTCCTCAGGACGAGCGACTGAACCACCGCTGTGAACTCGAAGCTGGTGTTGGTGAAGCGGAAGCTGCCGCATTGCTGGAGGAGTTCTTCGCGGGCCGCCGCTGAGTGTCGCGGTAGCTGAGCCCTACAATCGCGCTCCCGTCATGCGCGAATGCATGGCCCGGGGAGGGGTGGCCGAGCGGACGAAGGCGGCAGTCTCGAAAACTGTTGGGCCGGTTTTTCCGGTCCCGTGGGTTCAAATCCCACCCCCTCCGCCAGAATCTCACCGTTCGACCCCTGTTCGGTCTCGAACGGATCGAGCACCGCAAGGGAGGCTCGTCGAGCGAATTCTCTGGGCTGTTGGTCTGCTCCTGGAGTCGGGATTTCGCCTTGTCGCCCGGTGCTTTCGTCCCTCTCCAGAGTGGAGAAGTCGACCGCGATTGGCTTGCAGGTGGAAACGGTTCAAATCCCACCTCCTCCGCTGCGACAATCCCCATTGGAGGGATGGCCGAGCGGACGAAGGCGGCAGTCTTGAAAACTGCTGGGCCCCTTGCGGGGTCCCGTGGGTTCGAATCCCACTCCCTCCGCGAGAACATCTCACGGTTCGAGCCCGATTCGGTCTCGAACCGATCGACTTGACTGACGTGGGTCGGTGTTGTTGTGTTTGCCCCGCGGCTCGGGGGTGGATCGTCGTCGAGGGAGCAAGCATCGCCAATCGGTGCTCGTTCGGTAAGACGGTTCAGAATCCCACTCCCTCCGCTCGACGCCTAACAATGGGCGTCGCAAGGAGAGGTGGCCGAGTGGACGAAGGCGCTCGCCTGCTAAGCGAGTAGGGGGTTTATAGCTCCCTCGAGGGTTCAAATCCCTCCCTCTCCGCCAGTCGATCAAGTCGGACAGAAAGGCGCGTCGGGCCGGTAGGTTGGCGGCTTCGGCGTGGAGTCACGTTTCCTCCCCCGGAGGGGGAGGTGTCACAAAGTGACGGAGGGGGCGCACCCGTGTGGCGCGATGCGTGAACTCCCCGCTCGCTCTCGTTCAACTCACATACCGTTTTCATCCGATATTCATCAGGGCGTGAGATGCTGGGCGGGACGGCAGTGATTTCCCAGAGAAGATGATCAGGAGTACCTGATGGCCGACAAGAACAAGACCGCTGAGGACGAGAAGGTCGCCGAGGAACGCAGGTCGATCGAGAAGCGTCGCCTCATGCAGGCCGGCGCCGTGCTGGCCGCGGTGACCCTCTTCGTCGGCGGATACGCGGTGGGCAACGCCGCCGACGATGACGATGACTCGTTCGTTCGCTCGGACGTCATCGTCGACGAGCGGCGACCCGACCGCTTCCCGGACCGGGAGCGCATCCCGGAGCGGCGACGCGACCGCTTCCCTGATGGCTTCGACTTCCCCGAGGATTTCGAGGACTTCGAATTCCGTTTTCCCGAGGACTTTGAGGATTTCGAGTTCCGCTTCCCAAGAGGCTTCGAGCGGTGCTTCGAGTTCCACTATCCCCCCGAGCCCGGCGACGGATTCCACTTCCCCGAGGACTGCCAGTTCTTCGAGAGGTTCGACATCCCCTTCGAAGACTTCGAGTTCCGGTTCCCCGAGGACTTCGAACTTCCTTTCCCCCGTGACTTCTTCGACGAGGACCCGATCGATCCGG
>JABAOH010005233.1_pt3 | contig 21126 bp, 14 predicted proteins | sample 7062181 | NCBI WGS metagenome assembly JABAOH01 (sample SAMN14538630, study PRJNA623070) | marine sediment metagenome | biome: marine biome [ENVO:00000428]; feature: marine pelagic biome [ENVO:01000023]; material: deep marine sediment [ENVO:00002113]; isolation source: pool of 5 deep marine... | reverse complement strand
GAGGTTCCGCTGTTGACTGCTACTCCATATCTGGCGCCACAGTATTTTGCGAAGGTCTTTTCAAGTTCTTCAACCCTTTTGCCTTGGGTGACCCATCCGCTCTTCATGGTCTCCTCTGCCGCTTCTATTTCTTCCAGTCCGATGTCGGGTTTTCCTATTGGAATTCTCATTGGCGGTGTTGGCATTCTGTCTTGTGCACCTTTTCATTACACAATATGCTCACAGAGGCTCGCAGACGCAATTTCAAGTAATGATGCTTCAACCATGAACAAACAATCTACTCATATAAATTCTTATATTCAAACGCTGCGCGCGCCTTATTTTTTGGTTGGACTAGAGACCATGGATACTTCTCTATTTAGCACTTGAAAACAGTGGTGGCAATCAAACCGTTTCTTAGACAGTTGAAGGCAAGCGTAAGACTTCTACCGGTGCGCCCGCGCATTCTGTTTAAATTAGGAGTCGCCAATACAATTGACATGTTGGCTGCCTTGACCAATTTTCTTTCAAGAGATAGCTAGCCCAGCTCCGACGTTTCACAGGAAATACACCGTACGTTTTCATCTATCTTCATTGCCCAAGAGTGACAGGTAGATAGATTCTAGTTTAGACACGCATTTTTTCCATGTTGCTTTTTTCTCTACTATTTGACGGCATCTCTCTCCGTATTTTTCCCTAAGATTCTTGTTTTCTATGAGTTGTGTTATTTTTTCCGCCAAGGTTCTGTGATCTCTAGGTGGATAAAGTAATCCATTGACTTCGTTTTTTACCCACTCCCGATTTCCGGGTATGTCTGTTGTTACGGGTGGTAGTTCGCATGCCATTGCCTCAAGAAGAGAAACTGAGGTTGAGTCGATATATGATGTGGAAACATATATATCCGCAGCAGATAGGTAATGGGGCATTTCGGGATACGGAACGAAATCGGTGAACCTTATATGTTGAGTAACGTGTAGTTTTCTAGCAAGGTTTCTTATTCGTCTCTCTAATGGGCCTTTTCCTTTGATTATGAACTTGACGTTCCTGTGTTTCTTTATGATTATAGGGACTGCGTTGATTAGACATTCTATATCATAATGTTTGAAGAATGGTCGGGTGCTTATTATCGTTATGTCTTCTTTTCCTATGTCTAGTTTTTTCCTGATCGGATTTCCATTCAAGTTTGGATTGAATAAGCTTGTGTCGACACCGAAGGGGATTACTTCCACTTTGTCTTGTGGAATTCCCATGCTTGTCCATATCCGTTTCATGCACATTGCGTCAACTATTATTTTGCGTGCTTTCATTGCCACCTGTTTGGCCAAAACTTTCCTAAAGATGCTCATGCGATATAGCTCCAATATCTCCAACCCCCAAGAATGGAGAATGTAGGGGATATGGCTAATGTAGAGCGCTGGGGCGTAATGGTGTTGTGTGTGTAAATGTATAAGGTTGGGGTTGACATGTCTGAGAATCCTCATCATAGACAAGTAGTTTAGGATGAGGCGACGATGAACCTTACTTGTTGATTGGGTTGGCAAAACATAGATGGGCACCTTGCGGGGTTTTTGTGCAACCCATGTTTGAAAATCGGTGATTAATGATACCTTGTAGCCTTTTTTGTAAAAGGCTTCTATCCATCGGGTGCTGTGAATAGACAATGGACTAATATGACATATTCTTTTGCTCATGTTCTCATAGCCTACTGTTACCTAAGGCCTCCTAGGACTCAGCGAACAGAAAATATAAGCGTATGGAAAATGAAGCTACAATTGGACCTTCTTGAACATTGCAAAGTATGCTCCATGCGCGCAGCGTCAAACAGGGGACGAGATGAGTCCGAAGGTCTCAATGGTAAGTTTGTCAATTACGATTATAAACCTCAGGTAGATCCTATTTTCTTGTAGTATAGGAAAGAAATCAATGAGCTGGCGGGCGCTTGGTTGCCAGCTTCCTCAACAATTTTGCCTTCGTGAACTTACTATACTTTTGCAACTTTACAGGTCTTTTGTCAAGAATAGTGCCTTTTCGGAATATTTCTTTCAAAACCCTACCGTCCATGTAATCTGGAATGGGTAAACCAAGCATGTGGAGAATAGTCGGTGCTATGTCCCATGTGTTTACGTTGCTATTGAGCATGCACCTTTTTTTAATATGAGGTCCACATGCAAAGAAAATTCCTTCGGGCCGATGCGTGCCAGTTGTTGGAGCCTTTGTTGTTATCGGAGGCCCAAACATGCCAGACGGATACAAACGTGACGATATTTCGTACCCTTCACGCGGGAGGAGTAAAACATCGGCTCCTCTATGAGCGTGAGGTCCCCGAAGAACCTCGTTGTTGTAATAAACATGTGAGATTACTGGTGCTCCCTTGTCAATTACTTTTTGAAGATTAGCGAACACCAAACGCTCACATTTCTCCTTCTCGCGCTCGTTCACCATTTCATCATTGATGAATATGCCGCCGTTGGTGTTTAGCGAGTATGCTATGCTTTTGTCATAGTAAACTGAAGCCTTTTTTTCAAGGTCTGAGATCGGGGTTCTGCTCTTAATCCAACCTGGGGTTAACTTCGCAACTGCTTGGTATAGGTTGAGCCTGAGAAGCATTTGGACGATTCTCTGATAGGTTAAGCCGAACCTAGACATCAAGGAGCGAAGTGTACTCTTTTCTTGTTTTAGGAGTCCTAGAAGAGAAAGCCAATTGTTTATGTAGAAACACTTGGCTAATGGTCCGAAACCATGATCTGAAACGCCGATAATGTTTGCATCTGGTTCTAGCTCCAAGATCTCTCTAACTGTAGTATCAAGCCACTTGTAATGGTTCTTAATATAGCGATTATCGTTCCAGAAAAAGTGTTGGACCCTATCTGTGCAAGTGAAAATAACTGCTAGTACATCCCATTCGTAGTTTCTGGCCAAGTACAGCGAGCATTTGGCTATTTTTTCTGCAAATTCAAGAAGTCTCTCATACGCTTTGTTCTTGTTTGCGGCAACCATTTCATCAAAGTCTATGGGAATGTCACATTCGTAAGAGTGTGCAACACTGTTTAACTCGTCTCTGAGTTCTTGAGGGTGTACGAAGTTTTGTGAACCAAATGGCGTGCAAAGACCAGTCGTCATGATGCCATTGATCTTTTCTGGGGGATACGTCACTGGATCATTAACCACTATAGAACGAAGACCAAAGTTGCCCATTATCCGCCAAACAGAGTCAACCATCCTATTATTTGACGCAGCTAGGCCAAAGCTTGATTTGTCCTTTCTAATCATCATATCTGCTATGCCGTGCTTGCCCGCGTTGGTTCCTGTGAAAATGCTTGTCCATGCTGGATGAGTGTTTGGAGGAATCGTAGAGATTAGGGTGCCCTCTGTTCCTTGGAGTGTGAGTTCCTGAAAAGTTGGAAGCAATCCTTCATCTTTCAGAGGTTTAATTAGCTTCCATGTTCCCCCATCTATACCCAGCAATATCAGCTTTCTTCTCATCCTAGCTTCTCCATTGGTTCTATAGGTTTGACTCCATGCTTGCGCGCGCATCTTTTGAACTCATTTCTTTGAGAGGTACTATGTTTTAGAGTTACAGATAAAGGCAAGACCGTATCTGAAATAAAATTCCATTTACTTGACAAAAATGATCGTTTAGTCGTGGCAAATGCCTTTGCAAGGCAAAGTGTATAGTAAACACCTCCACAATCAATCAGAATATGGAATTAGGCATTTGAAAATCTTGTTACAGCTATTGGCCGCTATTACTCAAACCTCTGACCAATTAAATATTCGGAAAAAATAACTAGTCTTCGACGGCTATGAGAAAATAGTCTATGTAGACTGTTTGAGGGCCAGAAATATTCTGGTTATTCAAGTTGGTAATTCCGACTGTTACAAAGCCTGTTGTTGCATTGGTCCACAATTTTACTATGGCAGTTTTCCATTCAACGCTTTCGCTGTTAATTGGAACGAGAGCGACTTCTCTTCCTTGAAGCTCTATGGGCTCATAACGGAGTGTGACGTAGGCTACTGGTCCAGTGGATCTCCATCTCACGAGTATGTAGGAGTTATCATTTGTCGAAACACTGACGTTTTTCACGTAATAAGAATATTGATATGACCCCGGTGTGAAGTTCCATGACAGGCTCAGAACGTTCCCATCACGGGTGACGTTAGGCGAGATCGTTCCTGTGAGTGGAGGTGGACGAGGCTGCCATCCGTATTTGAATGAATCTTCCTTCCACACAACATTTGGGTAGAAGTTATTTGCTCGCCAAGTGACTTCGAAGAAATCGTTGGAGTCAAGTCCAGCTATATAGACAAAATTGTTTACGTCGCTGCTATTGTCAAATTGTCTGCTCACTCCATTAACCTTAAGGCTTAGAAATGTCCAATGGCTTGGATAACCACTTATATTGTAACTTGAATGCCCCCAAAGTGAAACCGTGTAGTTGACCGCGCTCCAATCCACGTATACAGAAGCTGCATGTACTATCTCCGTTGTCCCGTCATCAAACGTGACGTTGACTGTTGGACCTACACCAGGACCTTCAAATGGAAATTTGAATATATATAATTGTTCGTCTCCAAAAATCGCCTCTACTGGTAATATCTCAGATGCCCTCCACACGATGTCATCAAATCTCTCTTCCTCCCTAACTGACACAACAAAATAGGCAACGTCCGCTCGGGCGTTCACCAATGCTTCTTCCATTATACTAATGGATGGGGTTTGCTTCATTTGTAGATATAGTTGCATAGACCACCACCACCACTCGGCTATACCAAAGCTCCCTCTGGGACTGCCTCCATAAGAATAGTCAATTCCAAGAAAACCCGCTGCTACAGTCGCTAGGTTCGTGTCCCCTAGAACGACATAGCGACCCGGTGCAATCGAGTCTATATATAATACGGCTTCAACCTCGTATGCGGCTGGCTGGATCTTCGTGATTTCTTGGCGCGGGTAGGCTTGGTACAGAGCAAAGGTAAGTTGCACAGAGAGAAACAGACAAATCAACAGAAGGCTGATCGAGCGAGGATTTGCAACCTTCCTTAAAGGATTGGTCCGTAGTCCAGAGAAAGCACTTTTCAAAAGGTTTATGGTAATTACGAGACCATACGCTACGAACGGGAGCATAAGAGCATCCATTAGTGTAGGTAGCCTATGGGGTACGAGGGCACCTTTCATCCCATACATTGAAACGTAATAATTTGAGGTCACGACGAGATAGAATAGAAGAAGCATGAGAGCACTTTTTCCTTTAACAAGCCCTCGATGGGTGCGCGCGACACTAAACAGGAGTCCGATGAAAGCAAAAACAAGAAGGAGAGTGGATATTTCAAACTGAAAAGACAGAAGATTCTCTGGATTCAAAAGTTTATTAAACACAAATTCAGCCCCTTGATAGTATGAGATTAGGGGATATGAAACAAAGCTTAGAATGGAATAGACAATCTTCAAAACTCTAGGCAAACCGCTTTTTAGCACAAGCGCTCCAACGAAGAAGACCAAAGCGAAAACCCCATCTGAGGGGTGAGCAAAAACTACTCCCACCGAAGTAAGGAACGCTAGAAATAAGAACTGTTTTTTGCCAGTGTTTACCCAGAATAAAAGGAGTGTTATGAGTAGGAAGATAAGTATCAAACCAAATGAGAAAGTCTGAGAAATCGCCCCATAATAGACTAAGTTTGGGAAAAGACCGGCACTCAGGCTTGCCAACAGGGGGAAGATCTCTGTTTTCTTGACAGACAATAATTCAGCGAGTTTGTAAGCGAAAATCGGAATGAATATTGACCATAATAACGGGATGAAAAAAACATGAATCCAATAAACGTCTATACAGAAGAGTCTTCTGAAAAATACTACGAGTGCATAATGCGATTCGTACTTAACTATGTCTGCTATCAGGCGTTGTGAATATAGCCACTCGTAGGCATAAAATGTGCCGGTGTTATCTATGAACCTTGCGTTGCCCATGTATATCCAAGGGTCTCCGTACCTGCCTGGATACCAAACTAGCAGAAAAAGACTGTGAGATAGGAAAGAATGTAGCGAAGTGAGCGCGAGTTTTAGTCCAACGTTTATTTTGGTAAAGAAGAGTATAATCACTAGGGAGAGGGACGAGATGAAGAAGATGGGCAAGAAAAAGTTAGGTATCGTTAGCCAAACTGACACCTTGCCTTCGCCAGTTCTGGCGAGCAGAAGCCCATAGAACAGTATTCCAACTGATATCAGAAACGAAAAAATGGGCAAAAAAGATTCTATCGCTTCACTTTTAATGTTCTTCGACTGCGTAGACGTGTACCCAGCATCTTCACGTTTCTTAAATGCGGAGAACAGACCTAGAATCAGACAAACCCCTGTCAAGCTGACTAGCGAGAGCGTTTCACCGAACTTTACTATTAGAATCAGAAAAGTTCCCAACAAAGTCATTATCAAGGCGAAGGTTGCTAAACCAAGTGCTTGTTTTAGAAATCTTTTTTCGTTGGGGAAAAATATCTCGCTCGTAGCCACAGATGATATGTAAATGGCAACAAGAGCTGTAGGGATCCCAATGAATGGCGATTTTGTGTTCATTGAGTTCAGCAATATGACAGACAACGTGATGGATAAGATGATTATTCTGATCCATGCCCATTTATTTGTTTCAGTTATTCTGTCTCTAATGTCCTTGATCATTTTTGCGTCCTCTTAGTCTAAATAGGTTCCGTTGTGTAGCGGTGAGTTCACTTGTTTTACATGTTTATGTAGTTCTCAATCTCGCTTAAAAATCTGGTTAAATTAAATGTTGGCGCTGGCTCAAGATAGGTATATGCCACAAGATGACGAGGTTTAGAAGAGCTTGACAGAAAGTCTATTCTCCGCTTTAGTGACGGATGTTTTTGGTATGGCGCTCATATCATCTCTTTCTTAAGATGCTCCACATACAACCTTATGCCTTCATCGAACTTCGTCTTCGGTTCCCAGCCCAGCAATCGCTTGGCTTTCGTAATGCTAATCCTTGTCCCTTTGAAGTCTCCAGGTCGAGAAGGGCTGTTTATCACTTTGATTTCGCCTATAACCCTCTTTAGAATATCAACAATCTCATTGATTGTAACAAATTCGGTTCCAGCCAAGTTGAAGATCTGGTTTTCCGCATTTCCTTTCAACGCAGCAACGTTTCCTTCCGCTAAATCCTCAATGTATATAAAGCATCGCCCTTGTTTTCCATCGCCGAAAACTGAAACAGGCTCTTTTTGCATAGCCTTACGTGCGAAGATGGCTATTACCATGTTCGATCTCATACGGGGTCCATAGGGTATGCCGTATCTCAAAATCGTGTAACGTAGACCGTAGTGTTTGTGCCAAGCATACAACAAATGCTCCTGCCCAATCTTCGTCTTTGTGTAAATGTGATCGGGTATTGGTATGGCGGTTTCTTCGTCGACAACTCCTTCTGTTTTTCCATAGACCCATGTAGTTGACGCCAATATCACACGGTCAACTTCCTTCGCTGAGGCTGCTTTGAGCAGGTTAACCGTACCTTTCTCGTTGACTTCTAAGCAAAGTTCTGGATGAGGCAATGCTGTGTACACATCTGCTACGCCGGCAAGATGATAGATGTGTTCAACATCCCTGCAAGCCTCCAAGAGGTTTTGTTCATCAAGTAAGTCGCCTTTGAACCACATTGCTTCGTTTTGTAGTGGTTTTCTTTGGTCAAAAATTCGTACGTCGTATCCTTTTTCAACAAGTTTGGTTGTTAAATGAGAGCCAATGAAGCCTGAGCCGCCCGTTACGAGAACAACCATCTAATTCACCCCGATATCCTGCATGACCTCGTTTATTTTTTCAACCACATACTTTGCTTCACTATCGGTCATTTGACCGAAAATCGGTAGACAAACCATTCTTCTGCAAACCTCTTCCGCAACTGGAAAATCTCCCTCATTAGTGTTAATTAATTTTTGGTATACTGGTTGAAGATGCAACGGAGGCCAGTACACTTCTCCGCTGCATCTTACTCCTTTCTCTGCCAGACTTTGTTTGAACTTCTCTCTGTCTATCCCAGAATCTAGGAAAGCTATATACTTGTAATAGTTGGAAATCGTGTTTGGGTGGTTCTTTAGAGGGCTTATACCTCCTACTTCTTTCAACTTCTTGCCATAGTATTGGGCTATTTTGTTTCTCTTCTTGATTATCTCTGGAAGTCTCTTCAACTGAACCAGACCGATTGCAGCGTTTATCTCAGGCATTCTCCAGTTATAGCCCAACTCAAGTATAATATTGCTGTGAAAGTTTTCTTTTCCTTGGTCTCTCAAGGTAATTGCCTTCTCGGCGATTTCATCATTATCTGTGGTTATCATGCCACCTTCCCCCGTTGTCATCACTTTGGTGGGATAGAAGCTGAAACAACCCAGGTCACCGAGGGATCCTGCTTGACGTCCATCTATCTGACTTCCGTGGGCGTGTGCTGCATCTTCGATCAGGAATATGTCCTTTTCATTACATGTCTCTGCAATTTCGACAATGTCAGGGCTTATAAAACCACCTACATGGACAACCAATACAGCCTTGGTGTTTTTTGTCAGGTTTTTCTGCAAACTCTTTGGGTCCATGGCGCAAGTTTCTGAACTTATGTCCGTGAAGACTGGTTTTCCTCCAGCAAAGAATACCGCAGCAGCTGTAGCTGTGAATGTATTTGTGGGAACTAGAACTTCTTCTCTATTTTTCAAGCTTATGGCTCGCAGCGCGATCTCTAAGGCGCCTGTTCCGGAGTTCACGGCTACGGCGTGCCTTACGCCACAGAATTTTGCATACTCTCGTTCAAACTTTTGCGTATATTTCCCCAGAGTCAGCATTCCAGAGTCCAGTATTTTCTCTACATCCTTTTTTATCTGCAGTATGTCTTCTGGAAAAAAGTACACCTTCATTGAAGGAATTTGTCGAAAGGCCAACTTGATCACCTATTGAAGACCAAAAATGCTCTTTCTTCCTTATAAAACATCAGTTATGCTGTTCGATTTTTTGCTTCCGTTAGGCATACAATACAACCATTGCCGCTCTTACACAGTCACAACACAGCAGTGGCGACAGTTGGATCGAATTGCGCGCGCGCATACTTCAATCATGGGCGTGCGTTTTCCTAAGTTTTGCTTAAGGAAATTATGAGTTTGTCAAGAAGCTTGGAGTTCTTTTTCCAATTGGCTTTTTCTGTAACCGTCGCGTAGGCCTTCGCCCTGAAGGATTTTCTGGAAGCATTATCTTTGAGTAGTTTCATTATGTTTTCTGCGAGAGCTTTGTGATCTTTGATTGGAAATAGAATTCCATTAGTTCCGTTTCTTATCCATTCCCTGTTGCCTGGGATGTCGGTTACTATGGCAGGGACTCTATAGGCCATTGCTTCTAGCAGGCTGGCTGAGGTGCCGTCTGATAGGGATGTTGAAACGTATATGTCTGACAGTTGCAGGTATTGCAGTACCTCTTTTCGGCTTTTTTTGCCGGTGAAAAGGACTTTGTCTAATATGCCTTGTCGTTGAGCCAACTGTTTTAGGAACAGGGTCTTGCTACCTCCTCCAATAATCAAGAATCTGACTTTGTTTTCATGTTTGATGATTTTGGATATGGCCAAGATTAAGGTTTCAACTGAGTATACTTGTTCGTGAGAGCGGGTGGAAATGATTACTGTTTCGTCCTCTGAGATTCCTAGATTTAGGCGAGTCTTTTTTCTGTCTTCGTTATTTATTTTGATGTTGTGAACGTCGTCAATGTCGAACCATGGTATCTTGATAATCTTGTCTGGAGAGGCGCCTAGTCCAAGGCAGGCTTCAGCTTGGACGTCGCTGTCTACCAAGATTGCGTCGGCTTTCTTTAGAGAGTGCTCAACTACGGATTTGAAGATGACTAACCTTTTGGGCCAGATCAGGACGTCTGAGCCCCATACAAATAGGAAACAAGGCTTGAAGTTTGTTAGGGCTGAGTAGAATCCGTATGAGAGAGCGTTGTTGCCGATGATTATATCTGGTTTTGTTTTGTTTAGAAAGTGATTGAGTAAGAAGGTTCTGCTGAATGTAAGCGTCCAGATTCTTACGCCATCTATTCTGGGCAATTTAAAGGGCGAATCCTTGATCTTGATTACGGGGCTGTTTTGTGAGAAGGAACTTGGGTTGTGATTGAATGTGATGCAAGTGACATTGTAGGTTTTGGTGAGCCATTTGAGAAAGAAGGAATCGTACGGGCTGGAAAGGTTACTTAAATATGCTAGATTTACGCGCCTCCGCATCTGAATGAAAACCTCAACCTTTTCCGTAGTTTCCCGCGAGGATGATGAAGTCGTCGTAGTCAACGTCATCGTCACGGTCGAAGTCGGCGCGTTCGTCATAGGCGGAGTCTCCGAGGATGGATCCGTATGCTCCAGCCAAAACAGTAAAGTCGTCGAAATCCACATCACCATCTCTATCTATGTCGCCTAGTATTCCCCAGTCCACAGTTATTTCCACGGGACCTGAGTGTGAGACTTTGAGCGTCAATGTCTTAGTTGATGCGTTGTAGCTCCATGTTAGGGTTCCGTTGGTGACGCAAACCGATTCTGGTTCACCTTTATCGCTGACATAGACTTTGGTGGTGCTTGTAGTTCCAGTTTCTCCTACTACTTTAAAAGTTAGCTTGTTTGTGGTTGCTGTAGCTTCGCTTATTATGTAGCCTTTGCCATAATGATTTAGTCTAAAAGGTGTCGATGTGTCCCAGATTAGTTTACTCCATGCGATTTTGTGGTTGTAGGTTATTATCTCGGATTTTCTGTCTTCTGGCAGAGTTATGTCGTTCAGTCCGAAGTAGGTGGAGAAATTAGATTTGTATCTTCTGAAGGGTTGAACGAGAAGTCTGAAAGTCCATGATTGCCCAGCATTGTATAATGTGTCTGAGGTGGTGTCAAGCGCATAGAAAAAGATGAATCCATAGGTTGCATATTGTTCATAATGCATTGTTGCAATGTGGGAAACGTTTTGGAAGATGATGCCGTCTTCTAATAGATATTGAACATAGTAATCTGAAACGTTGAATTTAAGAACACTAGGGCTTAGCATTGCATAATATGATTCTTCTTGCGGAGCATAAGGTTGAAAATACATATATAGGTCGGTGATGTTTGCAGATGCTAATGTTGTGAAATTCCATGTCTGATAATACGAATCAGAGTCTTTCCACATCTCCACTCTCATCTCTGTCCTTATCTTGTTCTCATAATCATATCTCCAAGTGACATTGGTGAAGCTTTCAGTCCATGTCCACTCTGAAACGGAAAAATCATTCAAAGAGCCAAGCATCTGATAAGACCCTGATGCATTTTTGTAATTAACACGCCAACTCCATTCATTATGTATCATATCAGAATGTCCAATGGTCACAGCTTGTGCTGTGTTCTCTTCCATGCCATATCTCCACATATTGGAGTTTGTAAACAGCAGGGTTGTGCCAAGCTGATTTACAATGCGACTCTTTCTTTGGTCAGATGTAACATCATCATTGCTAGACACTATGTAAGAATTATCTAGATCTGCTTTCACTACTTCGGAGCTGTAAAGGGTTGTGGCAAGGTTTTCAACGTAAGCAGTATCATCTGCTACGCCTGACACAATACTGAAATACCATGAATCCCCAGCCTTAGATGCGTCAATGCCGTAATGAATTTGATACTCCGTGAAAAGCCCACTCGTATCATAGCCCAACATTCCTATCCCGATGTGGTGTGGCATCGCTGAGATTAGAATTGTGAAATGCCCCTTGTTGTAAGTAGTGTTGTAGAGCATCGCCCAAGGATATTTTTGGAGGTACTGTGCCTCCCAGATTTGAATTACCTCTCCATGATTCTTGTTAATGTTGTCCTTTTGGTAAATTGAGCCGTTGTGGTTGCTCCAGTAGTATCTGTTGGCCCATGCTTGAAAGAACAAAAAGACATATTGATTGTTGTACTGCTTCGGTATCTCCACGTTGTAGGTTCTATTGGAAGAAACCAAATAATAGGGCTTGTCTGCAAAGAACACCGAATATTCAATATTTCTCATATCTACAAAGTCGCCTACTGAAGCATTCTTCCACTCCGTAATGGACTTTACAACGACAACACTCGAAGTTTGATAGACTATTTCCGTCGTCTGAGATTCTTTATAGATCTGCCCACACCAATCAACTGAAATTCTGTGGGGGTCTGATGAGGAGTCAATAACTTCATGTCCTCCTAGGAAGTCCCAGTGTCCACCAGCAACAATGTTTACGCTTGTCTGAGGCTTAATGTAAAAATCGGAAATATGCCCATGCCAGCCCTTCGTAATGTTTGCTATGTAGTAATTATTCTCTATTTTAATGTAGTCAACCATTTCTGTAGCAGTTAAAGTTGCAGCTTTTGCTGGTGGCGTTATGTTTCTAACAAGACTCAACGGCAACAGTGGCACCAAACCTACACAAACAAGTCCGCACAACTCTAATATTTTCATTCTCACCTTATTGTCACCTATTTTTGCAACCCAGGCCATACATTCAAAAATTTTGGATGTATTCATCCAAATTCCTACTTCTTCCGATCTGGCAGTTTATGAAGGCGAATCTTTGATTCTGAATAACATTATATATTTTATTAAGCCAGCTGACAAAATATGAATCATGTGAGCTGGAAAGGTGGCTTGGATATGCTAAGTTTATGCGCTTTCGCATCTGATTAAAACACCCTAACCGTATACTTGTGATACCCATATACGCGATGAGGGTTATTGATAATACGATGGAGGAAATTGATTGCGGTGTGAGAGATTTTGAATTAATTGTTTTTCCGTAGTTTCCCGCGAGGATGATGAAGTCGTCGTAGTCAACGTCGTCGTCACGGTCGAAGTCGGCGCGTTCGTCATAGGCGGGGTCTCCGTGGATGGATCCGTATGCTCCAGCCAAAACAGTAAAGTCGTCGAAATCCACATCACCATCTCTATCTATGTCGCCTAGTATTCCCCAGTCCACAGTTATTTCCACGGGACTAGAGTGGTTGACCATGAATGTCGCTATGTTATCGGCGGGGTCAAAACTCGATGTTAGGGTTCCGTTGGCGTAAACCGATGTTGGTTCACCCCAGTCGTCAACATAGATGTTAGTTGTGCTTGTAGTTCCAAGGGGGGCATCAACGATAAAAATCAGTTGATAGCTTGCGAAGAGCTTTGAAATTGTGAGGTTGGCGTTTTCAACGCTGAACCAGCATTGGTTCAAGTAGAGTTTATCATTTGTTTGTGTGACATTGTCAAGGCTTGTAGTCGATGCGAAATTTATGTAGGTGTTTTGTTGCCAAAGGTGGAAAAAAGCACTTGATGGAATTGTGATGGTATGTGCCTCAGCATTTTTCGTGGCGACGAATATTCCTAAAGGTAGGAGAAAAATTGGGATTATGGCTTTATGCTTCCGCATACCACTCGAAGCCCCACGATGCACCCATTGGTTGGTTGGTGAACTCGATGGAGAAATGAGTGGAATTTTTGAAGCCGACCCAATAATCTCCTTGTCCACTTTGCCGAGCGGTCACCTGTGGGAATCCGACCCGAGGTCTCCGAACCAAGCCATGCGCAACCCACACTTCGTTTACAGAACCTGTAACCATTTGTAACCCCCAAGCCTCTGTTTTGTAACCTGAGTTGAAATGCACGACTGTGTTGGGTCCCAATCTCAAAATTCTTTTGTCAACATCGGGAATCGTTATGACATCGTTGTTCAATATTTTGTTGTAATCAGAAACACCTGCTTCCATAATTCCTATGGCATCCGCGTCCGCATCTCCCCTTTCTATACTGTTTCCTACGACAGTGTTGTACTTGCCGTTAATCGTAATTCCTCTGCCCTTTTTGGTGAGTGTGATGGTGTTTCCTGAAACTTCATTCCGACTAACTCCATCTCCAGTGTAATTCTTATAGAATTCCCCTATTTGAATGGCTGAGCCTATTTGTGCGTAATCGCCTCCCCAATCCGCCAAAGTGTTTCCAATGATTTTGTTCCCAGTTGCGCCTTCAGTATAAATTTCGATGCCGTCTTCATCAACAACGCTTGGATCAGCACTTCCTGTGATGTCGTTGCCAATGATGGTGTTCCATCTGAAATTTTCGCCAATACATTCGAGTCCCCATGTTGCTCGCCGAATCTTATTGAAAGCAATGGTTGAGTTTTGCACGTTCGTAAATACTATTGCGCCAAAAACTCCAGGAACATATTGAAGTGTATTGTCGTTTATGGTATTGCTTTGAATATAAATGTTGTAGGGTTTGTCGCCTAATGTTGCTTGTCCAACATGTATTCCGCTGCCTTGGTTATCATGAATGTAGGAATTATGAATACGGATATCATGGCTCGCCGCAATAAAAATGCCGCTTGGTGGTCTTCCACCAACTGTTTGCCCTTGGTTCCTGACTTCAACATTGTCTAAAGTGATTTTTGAGGAATTTTTGATGTAAATTAGTCCATAATACTCTTTTGGCGAAGAAGTTGTAAGATTCGCCCCATCAAAGACAAGGTTCCGCACTAGCACATTGGTCTTTGATTCTATCTTTAGAAGGTAGTTGTTGTCCGTGGTTCTTTGAATTTTGGTTTGTGGTTCTGAATCAATTTCAAGGTTATCTTGTGCAACGATAGGAGTGCCGACGTTATAGATCCCGTATTTAAGGAAAATCTTGCGGGGTCCACTTGCATTTATCGCTTGATTAATAACCGTTCCAGCATCTTCCCCGTAGAAATCGATTCTGCCACTCCAATTGATAGCATAGGTATAGGTCTCATCATTACGAATAACATAAGTTGCGGTTGAGGGGATAGCGTCCAAATAGATGTCAGGAGGGGTGAAGTCTTCAGACAAGCTTCCAGACAACACCCAATAGATTCCACCTGCTCCTAAAAGAGCTCCTAATAACAGGGAGATTACGGAAACAACCACGATTTTCTTGACCATTCAAAATCCTCCTCCAATCTCTCCACAATAAAATCGTTTTTCTTAATCTAATAATGTTTCGGATTTTTCGATTATATATGCGTGCGCGCGCATGATTTAAGACTTTGAACCTCTACTTGTAACAAACTTTATAGCTTCGGTGAAGCCTCGAATCATTTTGTCTATCGAAAAGAGGCTACGTGCCAATTCTTTCGATCTCTTTCCCATCTTCGCCGATAGACTCTCATCCGTAAGCAACTGGTTCAGATGCTTTTCGATCGCAAGAAAATCTCCTTTTTTAACAATGAATCCATTCTCTTCTGCCCTTACAATTCCAGGTACCGAGTAAAGAGCATTGCACTCTTCTGAAACTATCACAGGTTTTCCGCTAGCCATCGCCTCCATTACCGTTATGCCTCCTTGGGAAGGTAAAACGAATACGTCAGAAAGAGCATAGTAAAGGGGCACCGTATAGTAGCCCACTTTGCCTACGAACTTGACATCTTTTGTTAGTCCCTTCGTGTTGCACAGCTCAACTAACCGGTCTTTGTCGGGTCCATCGCCTAGTATAAGAAGAGAGGTCTCAGGCAGTGCTGCATTAGTTCTCTCAAACGCATTAATCAGAATATCCAGTCTCTTTCTCAGCTCGAGCGAGCCAGCATATAGCACAACTTTCCTATTCTCCAAACCTAACTGTTTGCGCAACATCTCTACTTTCTCTCTGCTCACTTCAGGTATCTCCTCGAAAAAGAAGTTGTCAACAGTGTTTGTTGCAATGAATATTTTGTTAGGGTCAACTCCAAGAAAAATCAGAAACTCTCTGGAACCCTTCCCGTAGGCAATCGTGGCGTCACACCGCTTGTGAACAAAACTCACTATTACGTAAACAAGTTTGTTGATCAGAGGATCTGTAGGCTTAGGAGCGTTGTCTTTTATGTTTCCTCCATTCCATAAAATTATTGGTCTTTTCGTTAGTCTACACCCGAGCAGCAGCGGTACCAAATCCAAATAGAGTCCACTTTCAGTGATTACAGCATCGTATTTTCCTTTTAATATTCTAAACAACAAGGTTGGATAGAATTTTAAAGAACGTTTCCAGTGAAAGGGTTCTGTAGGTATTTTGCCTTGGTAGGAGATTGATGGCAGAAATTGATAGTTGAACTTGAAAATGGATATATCTTCGGGTTTTAGGAAAGCCGCATGTGTCATGTAGTTGGGGGCTCTACCTAGCAAAAAGGTAAATTCCGTATCTTCAACTTTAGCCAATTCTTCAAAGAAGTGTGCCCTATAGGGTCTACACATCCCTTGTATTACAGCAATTCTTGTCCTAGTCATGGCTATTGATCCCTTCTGACCAGCTGTCGGATTACCAAGTCAGCATACATGAACCCAAATATTCCAATCTTTCCTTCTATAAGATCATTGGCGGAGTTTTTCGGAAACAATCATCCACTCTGAAGCTAGATTAGAGGGAATGTGGTCTGCCATCCTGTTATCTAGGTTCTCAAAGGCGGTTAATGGTTCCCTCCCTAAAAGAGCGGTGAATGACCTGAGGTATGGAGAGAGAAACCTACAATTGACTACACTAACCATTTTGAACCCATGTTCAGTCAACAGTCTACGGATACTTGTGAGATCAAATCGTTGATTATGCCCAATACGCTCCTTCTTATCTAATCTTAATAATGAAATCTCATCATCAGCCAGGGAAAATGTCACTTTATGCGCTCGTGAAATCATTTTCTTAGGGGAGATTAGCCTGTGAATGAACCTATCATAAAGAAGCCCAAAAGTGAGCCCATTGGGAACTACTATGATCAACCGTCCCTCTCTTCTTAACACTCTCTTCATCTCATGGATTGCCTGTTGGGCGTCCGAAATGTGTTCAAGCACGTTAATACACATAACAGAATCGAAGGAAGATTTGGCGAAGGGCAAACATAGAATCGACGCTTTCGTTAATCGTATGTTAGCATTTCTTATTTTAGACAAAAACAGACTTTCTCTCACTTCACTTTCTGCTACATCAAAAGAGTGCACGTTGAACCCTTCTTCCCAAGCACTGACAGATAACCATCCGTTCCCGCAACCTGCATCCAATATATTAGTACCCTTTAAGCAAGAAATCACGAGGTCGCGCAGTTTTTTTTCGTTTGGAAAGAAAAGGTGCCGCTGATAATATTTCTGTAAGCCTAAACTTAGCCTTTTCAACTACGAAGAGACCTCATACTTGTGACAAGTTTTGGGACATACGCGCGCGCGTATACGCGATTCTTTCATCGACAAGATGTTTTTGTATTAGCCGTTTCAATTCTGCGACCTTGTTCTTTTTGGCTGCGGCAACATTAGTCTTCTCTTTAAAATCTTCTTTGATATCATATAGTCCTATTGAATTTAGCATTTCATTGATTATGAGTTTCCATTTGCCTACTATACATGAGATCGCCTTTTTGCTGATATCATATCTTAGGTTGAGTAGGTCGGGCATCGCGCTCTCAGAAATCAAAGGTTTTTTCGGCTCACTCCCTCCAATTACCGGGATTAGACTTTCACCCCTGAAACTAGGTGGCGTTCTGACATCAAGTATGTCAGTTAGGGTTGGTGGCACATCCAGAAGCTGAACGGGAGCATCCACGTTTTTGATATGCTGGAGTCCGTACAATATTAGTGGGACGTGGAGTACCTCATTGTAGAGTATGTCATATGCGTGGCCGAATTTACCATGCTCCATGAAAGCGTGACCATGATCGGCCATCAGCAGTATCAGAGAAGAGTCTAAGAGCCCTCTATCCTCTAGATACCGCAAAAAGTCTCCAATGCACACGTCGACATACTCTACTTCACCACGATACAATCTCTTTAGTACAGGGGTTTCATCCTCTGAAGGCTTTTCATAATCTATTGCCAGATTAAAAGCAAAGGCCTCCTGACGACTTGAAAAATCCGAAAGATACCGCTCTGGAGGAATATAGGGATAGTGAGGATCCATAAAGTGCATCCAGAGGAAAAACTTGTCACTCTTATTTTTTTCGATCCACCTGAAAACATGTCTGTTTAGCTCTTCTCCTTCTAAATAGGGTATTGCAAGACCAGAAGACATATAATAGATTTTTTTCAGCAAACGTTGAACGGTAGTGCTGCGGTTCGCTCTTAAAACCGTAGATAACAAACTCACCAACTTATTCAAAGAACCTCGGTTTTTCTGGCGAGTGGCAAATGCGGAAGGGCTTTGAAGTACATCCATGAAATCGTGGAATTCCTCAAATCCACGACCCCATCCAAGGCTTTTCGATAAGAAGGGATTTGAGTGAAAAGCAACTGACCTAAACCCGTTTTTGCCCAAAACTTCGGCCAATGAAGTAAATTGAGGAAGTAACCGCATTCCTCCATGCATAAGGAAGTATGTTGAGGTTAGAATCGCTGGAAAAGACTGGTTAGTTCCAGGACCATTTGCGAAGGCCTTGGTAAACAACACAGATTCTTTTGAGAACGCATCTATATTGGGGGTAAGTCTGTTTTCACTGTTGATGCAACTCACGAAATCTGCTCTCAAGCAATCGACGGTTACGAGAAATATGTATTTCGGCTGACTCATTGCTTAATCAGCTCAATCGCGAGTGCAACCATTGAATGCACCCGTTGAGTAATTCTATCGTAAAACAATGAAATTACCCAGCGCTAGACCCTCAAGTTTAGAGTTTTCCAGTGTCCAAAGTGCCTGTTCTGGGTTGCATACTATTGGATACCCGTGAAGATTGAATGATGTGTTAAGTAATCCCCCTGCGCCTGTAAGGTTCTGAAATTCTTCTAAGACTTTGCGGTATTGAGGGTTACGCTCTTTGTCGAGAGTTTGTGGTCTGCACGTTTGATCGAAGGGGTGAACCCCGGCTACGATTTCCTCTCGCTTCTCAGTAGTATCAAATGCAAGTATCATGTATGGAGCAGATCTGGGGTTTATGAGGTATTCAGGCATTCGATCTTCAAGGATGGTTGGGGCAAAGGGCATCCAAAAATCGCGATGTTTTATGGCGAAGTTGATTTTCCGTATCACTTTTGTATCTCTTGCGTCTGCAAGTATTGATCTGTTTCCAAGGGCTCTTGGTCCCCATTCAAGTCTTCCATTAAATCTTGCGACAATCTTTCCTTTGGCGACTAGATTGCCTATTTCTCTATCTACCTCGTCATGATATTCTGCTTTTGTTATCCAACCGGTCTTCTGAAGGCACTCCTCTATTTCTTCGTTGGTGTAGGAAGGCCCATAGTACAGGTCCGTTAATGGCTCACATTCAGGTTTTGCTCCATTGTTGAGGCAGTATTCGTGATACGCTTGAAGTGCAGCTCCTACTGGCATTCCAGCATCCCCAGCAGCTGGGTAGAAGAAGGCATCTTCGACCTCGGGCATTTCCACTAAGCGTTTATTTGCTTTCACATTAAGAAAGAGTCCACCTGCACAAGTGATCTTATGTATGTCTGTCTTTTTGACGGCGTTTCGAACCCACGTCGTGATCAACTCCTCAAAGTGGAGTTGAGTGGCTGCTGCTATATTGTCAAAGCGTTGTTCGCCCAAAATCTTTTTGAGCTTGGATTGAACGAACCTGCAGTATGCGCCTATCGTGTTCTGAAACTCTAGGGGTCTCTTAGGGTTAACTCTTAGAATCTTCTTCATATGTTCAATGCAGTAATTTGGACTCCCATATGCCGCAAGGCCCATGACTTTGTATTCGTGATCCCACGGTTTCATTCCAAGATAGCGTGTGACTTCGCTGTAGAGCACGTTTCCCAAGGAATCATAATACGTAGATGTGGCTATTCTCTTGATTTCTTCGTTTTCACCAATGTTGACTGTGCTACTTAAGCCATCACCTGCACCATCAGCTGTAAGTATTAGTACTGGTTCGTTGTGCCATGGGCACGATCGGTAAGCCGTTGCCGCGTGAGCAAGATGATGTTCAACAAATACTACTTCTTTCTGGGCAATTCCCAGCTCATCAAATATCTTCCGTATTGACTTCATTTCCCGGAACTTGTGCAATATCCTAGTGTAGAGTTTGACGAATGAGTGAGAAGCCACATATGGGCTCAGCCTCTCAAACATCTTTACTCTTAAGGGGTCTTCTCTTATTGGAGCATGGGTTCTTACCAGACCTGCCATGGCTATTAAATCCACTTCGCTGGGATGAACCTTGGCTATTCTGAAGACTTCACGAATGGACAACTCTGGAGCTCCGCTATAATGCTTGATGTTTCTGGGCCGTTCTTCTTGAAGAGCAGCCAGAACCTTTCCGTCTCTTACTAGGGCTGCGCCAGCGTCATGACCATCGTGCAAGCCCAGAACCGTAACAGATCTTTTAGGCATGGTCAAAACTTCTCATGCAAACCGTCTTGTTTTCCTCGCCCAACATGTGCACGAATAAATTCTAGGCTTTCACCTGTTGCGCCTTATACCAGTTGATTGTTTCTTTTAGGCCTTCCTCGAGGGAAATCTGTGCAACGAAACCAATTTTCTCATTGGCTTTAGCCGTGCTTACCCTTCGCACCAGCTGCCCTGTTGGACTGTTCTTGTCAAAAACGACCTTTGCGTTTTCATATCCACACAGCTTCAAGATCAGATGAGCTAGGTCTTTGATCTTGACGCTTCTACCTGTAGCCAAATTCACGGGATCCGCAACTGCATACTTCTCCAGCGCCAATAGCATCCCTCGAGCAATGTCTTTGGCATGAATCAAATCTCTTGTGGATTCGCCTGAACCCCAAATCACAAATGGGTCTTGTTTTTCAACGGCTTTCCGTATCAATGCTGGGATTACGTGAGAAGTCTTCAAGTCGAAGTTGTCTCTCGGTCCATAGGCGTTAGTTGGGCGTACAATGGCTGTTTTCATGCCGTATTCTTCGGAATATGCTTGAGCCTGAAACTCTCCTATGCGCTTTACCCAGCCATACGAAGCGTTTGATTGTGCCGGCGGAGCATCCCAACCCCTGTCTTCAACGAAGTACTCAAGGTTACCTGGGTAAATGCATGCGCTGCTTGTGTATAGATATCGCTCCACATTCTCCAAGCGCGCCGACTCAAGCATCTGTGTGTTCATGAGTACGTTTGGGGTGAACATTCCTGCAGGGTGGGCGACGTTTCTTCCCACGCCGCCAACAAAGGCTGCCAAGTGGAACACATATTCAGCACCTTTTACTGCTTTCAAGCATGCGTTCCGTCTTGTCAAATCTCCCTTGAGGATCTCAACAT
>JABAOH010026496.1_pt1 | contig 21136 bp, 12 predicted proteins | sample 7062181 | NCBI WGS metagenome assembly JABAOH01 (sample SAMN14538630, study PRJNA623070) | marine sediment metagenome | biome: marine biome [ENVO:00000428]; feature: marine pelagic biome [ENVO:01000023]; material: deep marine sediment [ENVO:00002113]; isolation source: pool of 5 deep marine... | reverse complement strand
TTGGCGTCCCCTGCTTCCAAAGGATCTGGAGAAGGACCATTCCGAAACAGGTAGTTAATCAGGTACACAATGTCCCCGGCTTCGACTGCTCCATTGCCATTGCAGTCACCGCGCACGAATTGGAAGATACCTTCTCTTATCAATGAGGGGTCGCCGTAAAGGTTGTAGCCAAATGCATTCCAGTATTCAGAATAATGATCCCAACTGTAGTTTTGATCACAGTAGAATTTGGAGTCGTAGAGTGCGTTGCCCACCTTTTCGGGTCCACCGGGACCATCTATCAAAAAGTGATTGAAATGGTAAATGCGCAATTCTCCCCCTCCCAAGGAAACCCAGACTATACGGGTACCGCTTAGCGTACCCACGGAGGAACCAAATCCAGGTTTGGTCAAAAGGTCAATACCGAGATTGCCCCAGGCATTCGGTTCTGGATAGCCCACCAAACAGGAGAGAGCGTAGACGATGGAGGGGTAATCATCATCCAGGTTAGAATTGATGCTGATGAGGTTGGGATGCGACATCTCGTGAGATTCCGGAACACCGTCGCCATCGTCCCACGCCCATATCTTTCGGCCAACGCGGTCAGACCAGCCGTGGGCACCCCAGTTCACAACCCCATATTGGCCGTCGTGCCAATCACCGATGAATGCGGCTTCGCTTACCGCAGGCCAGTCGTAGACAGAAGGTACCAGACCTTCCTGCTCACTGTAATGGCTAATAGTCCACCCACTCATGAAATCCGTCTCAATTGAGTCTATGTAGCAGGCCAGGTCCTTAAAATCCCGCAAGCTGTAATCTTCGTTGGCAAAATACGCGATGGCACCGGCATGTAAGGCGTTTTGCTTCCACGCTCCGGTGTCCTGCTCAAATGCAACGAGTTTATTAAGAGTGTAAGTTATCCTGTCCGTGTTGTTCGTGGGAATCCGGCCCACGTAGACTTCTGCCAACAGGTCAGGATTGTCTTGATTATATTCGCCAAGATATCCATCACCATCCGAATCCCAGGAGTCAGCATCCGAGCCGGACAGATCTGCATAGTAATAATCAGTGGGCACGTCACCGGCCCAGGGCCAGGCAGCCGGATCGCCGGCACCATTTAAATGGGTGTTCGAATCCGGGTAGCAGTAGCGCATGGGGATGGTTGCATAATCCCCGACAAAGAGAACATACTCAATACCCCACGGTCCATAGTAGCTTCTAAGGAAGTTGCGAATTCGCTCACCAAGATCTGCACCGGATTGACCAGTGATCTCAGGATCAGTGAGCAGGACCGTTCTGAGGTTGTATCCCAGGATGGTCTTCCAGCTTAGGAAATCTGAAGAGGTTATGGCTTCCAGAAGATCGCTGGTGGTTATGATCACATAGTCGTATGAATCCTGCCAGGCTTTTGGCGGAGATCCTGTAGGCTGATAAAGATCCTTTACCTCCTGGTAATTAGCGAACAACCTTGAGGCTCTCTGGTCAGCCTTCTCGTCCCATTTCATCTCTTCAGCTCTTTGGGCATCCAGGCTGCGCGGTGCTGGCAAATCATAGTGGACATTGATTTCGACCGCATTGTAGTAAACCAGTCTACCGGATTGGGCACGATAACTGAAAGGGTACAAGGAGACGGAGGCATAGGAGTATTTCCGCAAAGTGCCCGAAGCCTTCAGCCTTCCCCTTTTGCTCGGATAGGCTTGGTCGGTTGAGTAGGCCAATTGGTTATTGGTCTGCCACTCACGTTGCATTTTCTCCACCAGTTCCGATTTCTGAGTCGGGTCGAGAAGCGGAAGGATAGGTGGGCACGGTACGATTTGGTACGTTCCCGGCAGTTGCTCAGCGCCGAGACCTTTGACTTCAACGGAATGCACGGCAGCACCGGGCGGCAGGGCTATCAATAGATTCTTGGCAGGTAGCATCGGCTTTCCCGGAACCATCAGGTACCAAAAACCGTCCATCCTGATGATTTGCCCGTCATCCTGGTTGATGATCTCGTATTCCGGCGAGTTGGCTTGAATCGTTGTAACACCGGTTCCATTTGCCAATGGAGTTGTCAGTACAAAGATGATCGTTATCATAACGGCAACTACTGAGCTATTCGNNCTACTGAGCTATTCGTCATAACGCTTCTTGAGTTCATCTTTTTCCCCTTTTCCCGTTATTGAGACTCTCTGACTGATTTTGCCTCAAAGTATCTGGGCTTTTATGCAGCCCGGGGAAGGTCCTCCTCTGAACAGATAATTTATCAGATAGACTATGTCACTTGGTTCGACCAGACTATCGCAATTGGCATCTCCTGCCTCCAGAGGATCAGGAGCAGGGCCATTTCGGAAAAGATAGTTGATCAGATGTACCACATCACCGGCTTCGACTGTACCGTTGCCATTGCAGTCGCCGCGGTTGATCGGTATAGCTCCCTCTCTTGCCAGCGAGGGATCGCCATATAGGTTGTAGTCGTACAGGTTCTTGTATTCGTAGTAATGGTCCCAGCCAAAGTTTTGATTGCAGTAGAATTTAGCATCATAAATGGCATCCCCGACCCTCTCCGGGCCGGTGGGGCCGTCGATCATGCGCTGATTGAACTCGTAGCACATCGATTCAACGCCGCCTCCCGTTGGTGGCGGGTCCGCAGATACAGCAGCGCCCCGGGTGGCGCTGAGCACGCCGGCAGAAGAACCAAATCCTGGTAGGGTCAAAAGATCGATTCCCAGATTGCCGAGGGGGTTTGCCTCTGGATAGCCCACATTACAAGATATGGCGAAGACGATCGATGGATGATCATCATCCAGATTGGATGTGACCGTGCTGATGAAGGAATACTGGGCCAATTCTGTTGGATTCTGAGATTCCGGAACGCCGTCTCCATCGTCCCATGCCCATATGGTGCGCACCGCACCTCGCGGCCAGCCGTGCCCGGACCAATTTACCACCCCATACTGACCGTTTCGCCAATCACCCGTGAAGGCTGCTTCCGTCAACATGCCCCAGGGATAGGAAGATGGCACCAGACCTTGATGCTCGCTTTGGTGACTTATGGTCCAGCCGCTCATCAGATCGGTTTCGATCACGTCCATGCAGCGGGCGCCGTCGATAAAGGGATACCCGCTGAAATCTTGATTCTCAAAAAACAGAATGGCCCCGGCATGCAGAGCATGATTTTTCCAGTCCTCGGTGTCTTGCTCAAAGGTTACCAGCTTGTTCAAAGTGTACCTTATTCGACCTGTATCGCTTGTGGGAATCCGACCGATGGACACCTCAGCTAAAAAGTCAGGGCTGTCCTGGCCGTATTCACCATGGAAACCATCGCCATCCGAATCCCAGGAAGAGGCGTCAGGATCGGACAGGTCTGCATAGTAGTAATCAGTTGGCACCTCACCACCGTAAGTGTAAGGATCGTATGGGTAAAACGAATGGTTGGTCGGATCCGGAAAGCAATAGCGCATGGGAATGGTTTCGCAGTCGCCCACCAGGAGGACGTACTCAATCCCCCAGGGAACGTAATAGGTCCTTAGGAAGTTGCGGATCCGCTCAGCTAGGTCAATGCCAGGCTGGCTGGTGATCTCAGTGTCAGTAGCAAGAACGGTTCTCAGATTGTAACCCAGCGCGGTCTTCCAGGCCGGGAAGTCAGAAGATGCTATAGCACCTTGGAGTTCACTTGTAGTAATGATAATGTAATCGTGTGTCTCCACCCATGATTTCGGAGGTGAACCCACAGGTTGATATAACTCGGCTGTCTCCTGATAGTTGACAAATAGGCTGGATGCTTTCTTATCAGCCAGGTTGTCCCACTTCATTTCTTCAACTCCTAAAGCTTCTATGCTGCCCGGTGATGGCAAGTCATAAGTTATGATAATGTCGGCAGCATCATAATGTACCAATCTGCCGGATTCAGGATGATAGCTGAAGGGGTAGAAGGAGACGGAGGCATAAGAGTATTTCCGCAAGGTACCTGCCGCTTTGAGCTTGCCCCTCTCCTTAGGATAAGCTTTATCGGTTGAGTAAACGAGTTGGTTATTCTCTTGCCACTCGAGCAAGAGCTCTTTTACAAGCTCCTGGTATTCGGGCGAATCAGCTATCGGCAGAATGGGTGGAGTTGACGCGATCTGATAACCGGCGGGCAGTTGCTCAGCACCAACCCCATTGACCTGGACCGAGTGTACTCGAGCGCCGGGCGGCAAAGCGATTAAGAGGTCCTTGGCGGGAAGCCTGGGTTTTCCCGGAACCATCAGGTGGCCAAACCCTTCCATTTCGATGAACTGTCCTTCTTCCCTGCTGGTGATCCGATATTCTCCAGCAGTGACTCTCGTAGTCAAGACGTCATATCCGAAGGCGATAGGGCTTGATGCTGAAACGATCAGTATTGCTGTTATTCTGATTGCCAAGCCTTTTCCTGAAAGATTAATCTTCCGCATTTGGTCATCTCCTTCCCATGATCATTAAGCATTATTCCAAGCATCCCAACAAAAGGCTAATTTTGGATTCTAAAAATCATATGCAAAAACTCATGTTCCTGGGAAAATCTACCCCTTGAAGCCTCCCGGTGGCGGTCCCTGCCGGAACAGATAGTTGATCAAGTAGACCACGTCAGCGGGAGCAACCGTGCCGTCAGAATTTGCATCTCCAGCATCGAGCGGAACAGGAGCAGGTCCGTTTCTGAAAAAGTAATTTATCAAGTATACCACGTCACCCGGATCGATTGTCCCATCTCCATTGGCGTCTCCGCGCAAGGCCTGAAGGTACTTTATGGTAGCATAGTCCTCGGATGTCCCACTGCCCATGCTTCCGCCTGCGACATAAACGTTGCCGCGATCATCCAGTGCCATGGCGTAGACGTAATCGTACTGGTTTGCGGGGCCGTTGTACCTTTGGATCCACAACTCGTTGCCTTCCGCATCGTACTTGACGGTGGCATAGTCATAGCTTGTTCCGTCACCATAGCTTCTTCCGCTCACGTAGACGTTACCGGAATCGTCCACGGCCACTGCGGAGGCCAAGTCGTTGGCATTTCCAGGTCCGTTGTAGCGTCTAACCCAGAGTGTGTCTCCACTGGGATTATACTTGATGGTTGCATAGTCGCCAGCTATGCCGCCTCCTACGCTTGCGCCAGTTACGTGCACGTTGCCGGAAGCGTCAACCGCCAAGGCGAAAGCGCCATCGTCCAGATTCGCAGGACCGTTATAACGTCTTACCCAGGCAGTATCGCCACTAGGGTAGTATTTGATCGTGGCGTAATCGTCGTTTCCGTCGCTGGCGTTACTTTGCCCGGTTACATAGATATTCCCCGAGTGGTCTACTGCGATTGAGCAGGTGCGGTCCTCTCCGCTTCCCGGGCCGTCGTACCTTTCTGCCCAGAGTTCATTTCCATCTAAGTCGTACTTTACAGTGGCATAATCTTGAAGCGTTCCATCGCCCCAACTGTCTCCGGTGAGGTAGATGTTGCCGAAGTCATCTACAGCTATAGCGTATGCTTCATCCCATCTGTTCCCCGGTCCGTCGTAGGTTCTGACCCAGGCGGTGTCGCCGTTGGGACGATATTTTATGGTAAGATAGTCGGAGTTGATCGAGGTTCCAAAACTGTATCCGGTGACGTACACATTACCGTCATCATCCAGGGCCATCGCATAAGCCCCGTCATCGTAGTTTCCCGCCCTGCCGTACCTTCTTACCCAGGCAGTGTCGCCGTTGGGATGATACTTTATCGTGGCGAAGTCCTGACCCGTCCCACTTCCCCAGCTTTCTCCTGTGACATAGACATTGCCAGAAGCATCTACAGCTATGGCATGGGCCGCATCTCTGGCACTTCCAGGGCCATTGTATCTTCTCACCCAGGCAGTGTCTCCATTCTGATAGTACTTGGCAGTCATGTAATCATTGGCCGGTGTCACGCCGCCGTAACTTTCTCCAGTGACATACGCGTAGCCGGAATCGTCTACGGCGACGGCATAAGCCCAGTCTCCGGAGTTTCCAGGCCCATTGTATCTTCTCACCCAGGCTGTATCTGCGATCATCTCCGCCATTGCAGGTATGGCTCCGAAGGCGAGAATACCAATCCAGGCTAAGAGAATGAGAATCTTACTTCTGCGCATAAGCGCCTCCTACCGCGGAATTCATATATGGCATCTTATGGTTCACAAGGGGGTGGACCGTTTCTAAAGAGGTAGTTGATCAAATAAACCACATCCCCCGGCCCAATCACTCCGTCTGCGTTGGCATCCCCGGCTTCCAGGGGATCGGGAACATCACCGCTTCTGAACAGATAGTTTATCAGATAAACCACATCTGAACCGTCTATCGATCCGTCTCCATTAGCATCCCCACGCAGGACCTGGAAGTACCTTATGGTAACGAAGTCCCAGAAGGTCTGATTGCTGTAGCTTCCTCCCGCGATGTAGACATTTCCAGAGCCGTCCAGTCCTATGCGGTAGGCGTAATCGTAATCGTTATCCGGTCCATTGTATCTCTTGCTCCAGATCTCGCTGCCGGAAGAATCGTACTTCACTGTAGCGCAATCCCAGTATGTCAACCCGCCATAACTAACCCCTGTCACATAGACGCTGCCGGAACCATCTACCGCTATGGAGTGAGCATAATCATAACCGTTTTCCGGGCCGTTATATCTTCGAACCCAAATCTCATTGCCGGAAGAATCATACTTCACGGTGGCATAATCCTGGTACGTTCCACTGCCAAGACTAGGCCCGGTTATATAGATATTGTCGGAACCATCTATACCAATGGCATAAGCGTTATCACTTCCGTTTCCCGGCCCGTTATATCTCTGAACCCAAATCTGGTTGCCTGAGGAATCATACTTTACGGTGGCACAGTCTTGGTCCGTCCCCATGCCCCAGCTAAATCCTGTGACGTAGACATTTCCGGAGCCGTCTACAGCTACGGCACAAGCATCATCATGATGCCCCTCTCCCGTTCCGTCGTATGTCCTCACCCAGGCAGTATCACCATTTGGGTAATACTTAATGGTGGCGTAGTCTGAATCTGTACCGGTGCTCGGCCAAGTATATCCGGTCACATAGACGTTGCCTGCACTATCTACGGCTGTGGCAAGAGGCGATTCAGCGTCGTTGTGGTATGTTCTTACCCAGGCAGTATCGCCATCGGGATAATACTTTATGGTGGTAATGTCGTCTCCTGTCCCAATTCCGCAACTCGCCCCGGTCACGTAGACGTTGCCAGACGCGTCCGCGGCTACGTCATGTGCGGCATCCCCGGTGTTTCCTGGACCGTTGTATCTTCTCACCCAGGCAGTATCACCGTTTGGGTAATATTTTATTGTGGCATAGTCATAGCCTGTTCCGTCACCCCAACTTTTTCCGACGACATAGGCATTTCCAGAAACATCGACTGTTATGGCATGGGCAAAATCGTAATCGTTTCCGGGACCGTTGTATCTTCGAACCCAAATCTCATTGCCTGAAGCATCATATTTGACGGTAGCAAAATCTTCTAATGTCTGGCTGTCGTAACTGTGCCCGGTTACATAGACACTGCCAGAAGAGCCATCTACAGCTAAGAAATAACCGTAATCATAGTCGTGCGCAGGCCCGTCGTATCTTCTTACCCAGGCGGTATCTACAATCATCTCCGCCATTGTACCCACAGTCCAGCAGGTTAAAACCCCAATGCAGATTACGAGAACGAAGATCTTATGTCTGCACATAAGCGCCTCCCTCCTGCAGGAGGACTGATATATTCCGCCTCACGGTTCACACGGCGGTGGACCGTTTCTAAAGAGATAGTTGATCAAATAGACCACGTCCCCCGAATCAACTACGCCGTTCGCATTCACGTCTCCTGCCGCCAACGGATCGGGAGCATCACCGTCTCTGAATAGGTAGTTTATCAGGTGAACCACGTCAGATGGTGCGACCGCCCCGTCGCCGTTTGCGTCGCCGCAGAGAGCCTGGAAATACTTAATGGTAAGATAGTCCTCGGCTGTCATGCCGGCGTGGCTGTGTCCCATGACATAAACGTTGCCAAAACCGTCAAGGGCCAAACCAGAAGCCCCGTCATTGCCGTTTTCCGGGCCATCATATCTTCTCAACCAGGCAGTGTCTCCGCCGGGGTAGTACTTGATGGTAGCGCAGTCAATATCTGTCGCGCTGGAACTTAATCCCGTCACATACACGTTACCCTCTGCATCCACGGCTATATCGTACGCGCAATCCCCCCCTTCTGGCCAACCTCCATATCTTCTCACCCAGGCAGTATCTCCATTGCGATAGTATCTTATGGTGGTATAGTCGGCATCAACCAGGCTCCAGAAACTCCCTCCTGTGACACAGACATTGCCCAAGCTGTCTACCGCCACCGCATAAGCTCCGTCCCACCACTGCACAGGCCCGTCCCACCTTGCCGTCCAGGCAGTATCACCATCAGGATCGTACTTGATGGTCAGATAGTCAGGTTCTATCCCACTGCCTATGCTTTCTCCAGTCACATAGACACTGCCGAGGGCATCCACGGCCATTGCATAGGGGAGATCCTGGTAGCTTCCTGGACCATTGTATCTTCTTAGCCAGGCAGTGTCTCCCTTGGGGTCATACTTTATGGTGACATAGTCGTTGTAAACAGTCGAACCACCGTAGCTCTGTCCAGTCACATAGACGTTGGCGGAATCATCCACCGCTATGGCGCAGGCCCAATCTCCGCCGTTTCCCGGTCCGTGGTATCTTCTCACCCAGACGGTATCTCCATCAGGATAGTACTTTAAGGTGGCATAGTCGGAGTGTGTCCCGTCCCCGTAGCTCCACCCGGTTACGTACACATAACCGGAATCATCGACTGCTATGGCACGGGCTGCATCGTTTTCGTTTCCAGGACCGTTGTATCTTGCCACCCAGGCAGTCTCCCCATCGGGATAATACTTCACCGTAGCGTAGTCATAGCCTGTTTCACCAGCCCAGCTTTCGCCGGTCACATAGACGCAGCCCCAACCATCGACGGCTACGGCATAAGCTCTATCCCCGGCGTTCCCCGGTCCGCCATATCTTCTTGCCCATGCTGTGTCTCCGTCGGGATAGTATTTGACGGTGGCGTAGTCATAGAAGGATGTGTCGCCGTAACTCTCTCCGGTCACATAAACGTTGCCGAACTCGTCCACGGCCATGTCCCGCGCCCAATCTCTATCGTTTCCCGGCCCATTGTACGTTCTTACCCAAGCCGTATCGACGATTATCTCTCCGAAGGCCGGTAGCGTGGACAAAATCAAAAGGGTTATTGCGATTATCGGAACCAACGTTTTGATTTTTGGCACAGCGACCTCTCTACAAAGAAATCTACACATTCATCCTCATGGTTCGCAGGGCGGCGGCCCACCTCTGAACAGATAATTGATCAAGTAAACCACGTCACCCGAATCAACTACGCCGTTCGCATTCACGTCTCCTGCCGCCAACGGATCGGGGGCATCACCGCCTCTGAATAGGTAGTTTATCAGGTGAACCACGTCAGCCGCTGCAACCGCTCCGTCGCCGTTTGCGTCGCCGCACATGAAATAGCGCAGGTAAAAGCCGAATGGATGTCCCTGCCAATCGCCTTCATGCCCGGCTTCATCCGATGCTCTGACTCTCCAGTAATACGCGGTTGAATCTGTCAGAGAATCGGCTATGACAAAACTGGTGTCATAGATGCCAACATATTCATAAAACTCAGGTCCACCAGGAAACAGACTGTCGTCCCCTACCTGAAGGGTATAGAATACCGGAGAACCCTTGCTTTCCTTTGACCAAGAGAAGGTGGGACTGTACACCCCGAGGGTCTCACCGTCGGCTGGAACCAAGAGTGTTGGGACGTCAGGTGCGCTGGCGTCTACATCGAAACTCCAGACCTCGGAATATTCGCTGGTGTCGGCACCCCAGAAAGCTCTTACTCGCCAGAAATACTCCACCTCGCTTAAAGGAGCGGTAACTGTGAAGACGTTCGAATCGACGCCGGTATACGCGAAATCGATGCTCGCAAATGTGCTGTCGGTGGAGACCTCCAGACCATAGGTGGTTTCATCAAAATATCCGCAGGCGGCCCATTTGAAAGTAGGGAAGAGGGTCAACTGATAGGTGCCATCCTCCGGAACCATAGGCCGAGGTGCTAATAACGGAATGCGGAAATTGGAATAATACACGTTCTGGTTCCCATCCCGAGTATCAGTCCAGGTACAGTGAACCTGATCATTGTAAGCGTGCACTCCGATGTATTCTGCTATGAGCCCGGCTTTGGGCTCTTCCGGCATCAAGAATGACACAGAAGGCGCATTCACTTTCTGGGACCAATCTGGAATCTGCTTCCCGCCTAAAGCATCAGCCGGGTCAGACGAAACATCGGAAACCCTGTAGTTTGTGGTGAAGGTTTCTCCCCCGTCAAAAGAGAAGGTAATGTAGGCATCGAACTTTCTGTAGTTGGGAGGATCGTTTCGCTGATCATAGAACAGAATGATGATCGCCCCTTTTTGATTAACAGTAATCCATTGATGGAATTGCCAGACCGGCTGGCCCAAAGGATCGTCGTTGACCCGAAGCGGCGTGGTCCAGCTCTGTCCGCCATCAGTCGACTTCATGAAGAGGACATCAGAATGATAATAAGGCCCATCCTGAACTCCATCCGGAACAGTCAGGTAGATAGTGCCGCGGTAAGGACCGTTGGTGACGTCTACGTCCACGCAAACGGAGTTGTAAACATCAATTCCACCCGGCGCTTCCGAGATATAGTTATTGATGAAGATCCTTTCGGGTTCTGTGAAGCTCAGTCCTCCGTCTGTGGATTTCACCATCCTCTGGACCCTGTACCAGTCCGGTCCGATCAGTTCCCATCCAGCCCAGATGACGTAGACATTTCCATCAGCATCGACAAATGGAAACGCAAATTGTCCAGCGTCGTAGCCGCCGAAGTCATCCGGGTCTCCGACGACGAGAGTATCATTCCAGGTGACACCTCCCGTGGTAGAGCGAACGAACATTATCCTCGTGGGGTTTGGGAAACGAGCCCAGGCCAAATACATGTTTCCGTCAAAGGTTCCGCTGGTTCTGTCTATGGCAAGAAACTCCTTGTCTTCCAGATAGTCAGCGTATGAGCCAATGGGATAGAAAGGACCTGACCAGCTAGCTCCATTGTCGGTGGTTTTCCACAGACTGAAGTCGCTGAACCCGTAACCATTGTAGTTCATGGTCAAGGGATAGAAATTCCCCAAACGGTCGCCTGAAATAGCGGGGTCAGAATAGTAGAAAAAAGCGCCACCGGACAGAAGGCTGTCGGTCCACGTATGACCTTCGTCATATGAGACTCCGAGCCCAACCCGCCTGTAGCCGAGACGAAAGTCTCGCCATACGATCATGACCACATTTGAGTCTACAGGAGAGACCCAGATTTGCTCTTCGTTATGTATTTGCGACGTACCGTCGGTGTTGATCATCATATCGGGAACGTCAGCCTGCACCGCAGTGAAGAAACAAAGCACCCCAAGCCAAACAAAAAAGCCGGCAAGCACAGGCCGGTTCCCGGTCAGTGAAGGAGAACGCATAACTTTCCTCCTCTCGAGGGCGAAGGTTTACTCCCCTTATACAATTTAAGGCGTTTTGCCCTTTTGGCAAGCTTTATTTGACCCGTAGATGGTATGTGGCGATTTTGGGTTGTCCATTAGGATTTGTCCCCCATGCGCACTTCTACCCACATAGGACCGAGCCACCGTTGACGTTTATTACCTCACCATTTATGTACGTAGCGAGATCGGACGCCAAGAAGAGTATGGTCCCCGCTATCTCTTCCGCAGTGCCGGCTCTGCCCAGAGGTATCTTTCGCAGAATCTCTTCTCTTTCGTCGCCGATTAGAGATGAATGACTCATTTCTGTATCCACCCAGCCAGGAGCGACACAGTTTACTCTTATGTTATGCGGTGCTAACTCCACGGCCAATGATTTGGTCAGGCTTATTACGGCTCCCTTGGAAGCCGCGTAATGCGAGTGGAAAGGTTCTCCTCGCTGTCCGGCGGTGGATGAGATATTGATGATGTTACCCGATTTACGTTTTATCATATGCGGCACTGCGGCGGTTATGGCATAGAAAACGCCTGACAGGTTCAAATCCAAGGTTTCGCGTAGTTGCTCTGGGGTCATCATCTCAATGGCTGCATGCTTCCAGATTCCGGCGTTGTTCACCAATATGTCAATCCCGCCGAATTCTGCTATAGCATATCTGATCATCTCGTCTACCTGTGTCTTTCGGGAGACGTCTGCCCGAAAAGGCTTTGCTCTAACACCAAGTTTCTCGGCATTCGAGACAGCCTCCAAGGCAGCTTTTTCATTAGCGTGGTAATTTATCAACAAATTACAGCCGGCTTGTGCAAACAAAAGCGCTGTCGCCTTTCCAATTCCTCTGGATGCTCCGGTGACGACCGCGACCTTGCCTTCTAGGCTTAGCATCATTCCTCCTCTGGTATCAGATTAGTCGCCCTCAGTTCATTTTGACTAATTTATCGAAAAAGACGATTTTGTAAATACTAAATGAGTTGACGCTCGGGAGCTAACTCAAGGCTGAATCCGGAAAGTAAGCAGATTGGACACGCGGGGAACCTAGCTCTGACCAATCTTCCCGGAACGCTCTGGCTCGTCCTCCAGTTTACAAATGTCTTGACTTTCAGGGAGCGGCGACGATATTCTAGCGTAAGATGAGAGTTCAAGGGGTAGGAGTTGACCATGAATGAAAATAGACGTGTTTTCCGGATAGGAACGTCCGGCTGGTCGTATCCGGCGAAGGCGGAAGGGAGCTGGACCGGCATTTTCTATCCTCCGGGCAAGGTGGACGAGCTTTCCTACTATGCCCAGAGGTTCAACACGGTGGAGATCAACTCCACCTTCTACCGGCCGCCGGTTCCGGGATATGCTTGGAACTGGGCCAAGAAAACTCCGGAGCATTTCGATTTCACGGTCAAGCTATGGCAGAAGTTTACCCATCCCTGGATGTTCAAAGAAAAAACGGGTCAGGACTCCAAGATTACGCAGGAGGATGTGGACAGCTTCAAAAAGGGGATAGAGCCGCTGGTGAAGACCAAAAAGCTTGGATGTCTGCTGATACAGTTTCCTCCAAGCTTCCAGCTCAACGCGCCAAACCAGGAAGGCTTGGATAGAATTCTTGGCTACTTCGAAGATTATCCTATGGCGGTCGAGCTGCGCCACAGAAGCTGGAGCGATCAACTCAACGTAACCGCCGACACACTAAGCGAGCATAATGCGAGTCTGGTCTACATAGACGAGCCCAAGTTCTATTTCTCCATCAAGCAGGATTTTAAGCTCATCGGTCCCATCTTCTATCTGCGCATGCACGGAAGGAACGTGGAGAAGTGGTTCAAGCACAAGTCAGCGGCGGAAAAGTACAACTATCTGTACTCGTCGGACGAGTTGGAGCCGTTCGTCAAGGGCTTAAGCGACATCAAGGACATGACCAAGAGGCTTTACGTTTACATGAACAACCACTACGCGGCAAAGGCTGTGGCCAACGCGATAATGATCAGGTATAAGCTGAATCTCCCCATCGATGCCCCGTTCTGGAAGCAATTGATTGCAGAATATCCGGAACTGAAGGAGTTCCCGCTTAACATAGAGGGTGAAGAGGATTTGTTCGGCAAAAAGTAGGTCCGAAATGTCCGTTAGGAGTTTCACACAAAAATGTCTGTGGTTCAAAATTAAAGGCCGAAATTCGATATTTGCGGAAAATAAAAGACACATTTTGATTTTTGAATTGAAACCTTGAACTTTTCATTTTGAATTTTGATCTTTGAGGGTGATTAGGATAGACCCGGCCTGATGAACAGGTCGGGCCACCCTTTCGGCTTAGAAGCTGCGAGAGCCAAGAAGGTTTGTGAGAGATGGAAATCCGAGAGTTGGGTCCAGACGAACTGGACTACGCCGTTCTTCCTTGCGTTGATCCGGGTTTCAGAAGAACCTTGAAGCAGGGAATGAATCTTCGACTGGAATTCTTGAAGAAGATGAAAGGAGAAGGACTCTCTGTTTTGGTCGCCCTCCACGACGTGGGTAANNGGTGAAGTAAGGGTCGCGGATCTGTCCTTGAGAGGCAAGATCGCCGCCGGTTTGATCGAGTACACGCCCATCGAAAAGACCAACTTCCCGGTCAAAGGAGAGAACCTTGCCTTTATCCATTGCATTTGGGTGATTCCGCCGTTTCAGAAAAAAGGGGTCGCGAAAGCCCTTGTTGAAGATTTCGTGGCGAGAACCTCTCGCCTATCCGGGGCGGCGGTGATTGCTTATGAGGGAGAATCCTGGTGGGGATTCTTCGATTATATGCCCAAGGCGTTTTTCGCCAAGCTCGGTTTTGAAGAGATACGGAGAAGTGGCAATTCGGTTCTGATGCTCAAAAACTATGGCAACGCCAAACTGCCCGAATTGATTCTGTCTCATTCCAGTGCAGCCTCGAATCAGGCAAGGGCTAACGTGGAGTTCTTCTGGAGCACCCAGTGCCCATATTCGTGGTGGGTGGCGAGAAGGCTAGAGAGAGAATTTGGAAAGACGGCGCAGCTTGAACTGAAGCTTGTGAATACTAACGAGAGAAAAGCAGTTGAAGAGTTCGGGCTTACCTTCGGCCTGAGAATAGACGGGAGAACGCTGTTTGATCGAATACCTTCCTGGGATGAGGCCAAGAATGCGGTGGAATCTGTTGGAAATGTCGGATAGGCCTGTCGGTTATATGCGACTTACAGGCTGTCAGGTCAGACCCTTTGGGCAAGAGCTAACAGTACAACAAGTGAAGTGCGGAATGGTTATTTGTCCTTCTGTTTTCTGGGTACGAGCGTTGGTTCGGGGTGCCCTCACCCCGAACCTTGTGTGTTGCGGGCTAAGAGCTTGCCCTGAGGATTCAGGCCGAAGGGTACATCGCAACAACAGCGAACCCCTATCTGAAGTCTCTCGATTGGAACTTCACTGCGCTTTGTGGGAACTCTAAGGGAGTAAATTCCTCTCCGATCACGTTTATTATTCCCTCGTGCTTTTCCAGTTTCCCTTTCACTAAAAGGATGGATGAGGTAACGATTGCTCTTCTGGATTTCTTCACCAAATTTGGTTTCACCACCACATTGATCAAACCGGTCTCATCTTCCAGGGTCAAAAAGACGAATCCTTTGGCGGTTCCCGGTCTCTGTCTTATGATAACCAGACCGGCGACTTTTATATCATTTCCATTAGTTTCTTTCAGATCACAAGCCCGCTTCACTTTCAGTTTATTCAGATGGTCACGGAGGAATATCATTGGGTGGATGGTTGGCGAAAGCCCCAATCCATCGTAATCTGCAACCAGAACGTCTGAAGGATTCATCGAAGGTAAAGCGATCTTTTCCGTCTGATTATTTCTTAATCTCAACTCCCCTGCGCTTTTGTTAGCTAATCCTTGGACTTTCCAGACTGCTTCTCTTCGGTCCAAGCCGAAGCAGGAAAAAGCCCCCACCATTGCCAGTTGTTCCAGTCCTGATTGGGGAAGATCGGTTCTGAAAACGAAATCATCTAAGGATTCAAATCGTTTTTGAGTTTGTGCTTTTTCGATTTTCTCTTGGGCAGATGGCCCCAGCTCCCGGACGTACCTGAATCCCAGGCGGACTTTTTCATTCTCAATAGTACAGTCCCACTTGCTTTTAGTCACATCCACATGCAGAGTTTCCACTCCATGCCTTTTTGCATCTTCAACAATGGTGGAAGGATTGTAGAACCCGAGAGGTTGAGCATTCAAAAGAGCACAGTAGAATTCAGAAGGGTAGTAAGTTTTGAAAAATGCGGATACATAAACCAGAAGTGCAAATGAGGCAGCGTGAGATTCGGCAAATCCGAAATCCGCAAATGCTGCCAGTTGTTTGTAAATTCTGGATGCAGATGCAAGGTCGATTCCGTTTTTCACCATGCCGCGAATAAGAGACCTGCTCAGCTTTTCCATCTTTTCTCTGGATCTTTTGTGCCCCATTGCTCTTCTCAATTCGTCCGCCTGGGAGGCGGTAAATCCGGATGCCTCCATGGCTACCCTCATGCCTTGTTCTTGAAATAGAGGGACTCCTAGTGTCCTCTTCAAGATTGGTTCCAGACAGGGGTGAGGGTAAGTAACTTGTTCTTCGCCCTTTCTTCTTCTCAAGTATGGATGAACCATCTCCCCCTGAATGGGTCCAGGGCGGATCAAGGCCACCTCGATGACCAGATCATAAAAGCATCTGGGCTTCATCCGGGGAAGCGTATTCATCTGTGCTCTGGATTCCACCTGGAAGATTCCAACGGTGTCGGCACTACAGAGCAAATCGTAGACTCTGGGATCGGCATAATCCAAATGTGCCGGATCGACTTCGATTCCTTTATGTTCTTTAACCAGCTTGATGGCATAATCGATCAGAGAGAGCATGCCCAGGCCCAAAAGGTCGATTTTGACCAAGCCGACGTCTCCGGCATCGTCTTTGTCCCATTGGATTACGGTTCTGTCCGGCATGGTGGCGTTTTCTATGGGAACGATTTGAGAAAGAGGTCTTTTTGTAATCACCATCCCGCCGTTGTGTATTCCCAGATGTCGAGGAAAGCGCTCAATCCCCCTGCAGAGTTCCGTCAAGAACCTTACCCTTTTGCTGTCCAGCTTAAGCTCCGATTCTTGCACCCTCTCGATTATCTCTTCAGCATCTGAATAGTGATCTAAAAGTTTGGCTAACTTATCCACCTGCTCTAAGGAAAAACCCAGAACCTTGCCCACGTCCCTAACCGATGATCTGCCCCGATAGCTTATCACCTCGCAGACCATTCCGGCATGCTCCCTGCCGTATTTCTCATAGACGTACTGAATTGCCTCTTCTCTGCGGTTATGCTGAATGTCGATGTCAATGTCCGGCGCTTCTTTTCTTTCCTCTGAAAGGAATCTTTCGAAGAGCAAATTGAGCTTGACCGGATCAACTGCGGTTATTCCTAAACAATAGCAGACGGCGGAATTGGCAGCAGAACCTCTGCCCTGGCAAAGGATGCCTTTTTCCCGACAGAATCTGGCTACGTCCCAGACTATGAGAAAATATCCCGCCAAATTAAGTCTCTGGATTATGTCCAGTTCATGGGCGATCTGCTTGGCTGCTTCCGGTGTCATGGGCTTATATCTTTCCCTGGCCCCTTCATAGGTTAGCTCGTAGAGATAACTGAAAGGAGTTTCTCCTTCGGGCACAGAGAAGGCGGGTAAAGACGGCTTTAAAGAATCAAGAGAGAAATTACAACCTTCCGCAATTCTTACGGTATTTTCAACAGCTTCGGGATGCTCGGCAAAAATTCTTTTTACCTCCTGCGGATGCTTTAGATACCTTTCTGCATTAGGATAAAGAAGCGTTCCGGCTTGATCCAGATTAGTGCGGTTTCTTATGCAGACCAAAACGTCCTGTAGTTTCCGACCTTCCGGTTCTATGTAATGGACGTTGTTTGTGGCAACAAGGGGGAGGTTCAGCTTCTTGCTTAAACTTATCAATTGAGAGTTTAGCTTGGCCTGTTCAGGACGGTTATGATACTGAAGTTCCAGAAAAAAATCCTCGCCAAAGATTTCCTTGAACTTCAAAGCCATCTTTTCAGCATTTTTAGAATCATTCTTCAAAAGTAAAGAATGTATCTCACCAAGAAGGCAACCGGAAAGGGCAATCAACCCTTCTGATCTGGAGTAAAGTTGGTCTACATTTATCTTTGCCTCTCCCTTTGGATGAGATAACAATGCCTGGGTGAGAAGCTGGGATAGGTTGGAATAACCTTGTTGGTTTTTGACAAGCAGCAGCAAGTGATGTCTGTTCTCCAGGGTGATCTCTGAGCCTATTATGGGTTTAATCCCCTTTTCCTTACAAGCCTTGTCAAATCGGACCGCACCGTAGAAACCATTGTGATCTGTCAGGGCTAAGGCTTTATATCCAAGCTGCGAAGCCTTCTGAGCCAAATCTTCAGGATGACTTGCTCCATCCAAAAAGGAAAAATTGGAGTGACAGTGTAGTTCCACATAATCCATTTCTAAGCCTCTCAATCAAAGATGCCTTGCAAAAACCACTTCTTTGAGGAATTGTCGAAAAAGATAAGATATTGTTCTCCTTCAGAAAGCTCGATCTCGAAGTAATCTCTGTCATATCTTTCGGACCACCATTCGCCTGATATCTCCCAGGGTCCTCTTTGTCTTACCACCTCACCATACCAGGAGTCAGCGATTACAAATCTGATCAAGCCGTTTTGTTCCCTGACTGTGGCCGGCTTGGGCGGATCGTACAGCCTGAATCCAGATATGGAATTTTCGGAAAAACTAACTTGGGTTTTTGTCGGTTCAGGCACAGATTTTCCCCTTTTCTTTTTTCCCCCGGTAAATTCCTTTGAGTTTTCTTTTTTTGGTGGAGAATACAAGATCAACTGCAATCTACCTTCAGGTTTGTTTGACGATATGACCCGAGGAGAAAGGATGTTTCCATTACCTAAAACTCTTTTCAGACGGGTGAGAATTTGACCTAAAGGGTTAGCTTCCTTTTTCTGGTAAAGACTGATTTGCTCCGATGATAGGGTAGAAGTTGTTTGAATGCTAATTTGAATTTCTTTTACCGGATCAGGCAGAATGACGTCTTTTAGTTCCAGTGCGAGCAAATCGATAAAGGGTTTAGGCTTGTTGGTCTCCTTAGCCAAGGAAATGGGAATGGGTATTTCGTTGTTGTTGCCGGTTTTCAGAGTCACCAGAACTTTTTCACAGCCCAATCCTTTCTGGGCGAGCTCACCGAGTTGTCTTTCAAGGATGGAATTGACGTAAAAGAGAATGCCGATTTGGGTTTCAAGCGGCGATTCAAAATCTTGAACCTGGTTTTCTTTCTGGTCCAATCTTTTGGGTTGGATTGGCTCATCATCCTCACCCCTTGCCATTTTCAAAAGCGTGACACTCTCTGAACCAAATCTCTCCATTACCTCTTGATCGGGTAAGAGGGCGAACTGTCCCAAAGTCTTTATGCCGAGCCGGTAGAGTTTTTCGTACTGGTCTTGATCGATTGGCAAAAGCTGTATAGGCTGAGTTTCCAGGAAAGTCTTTTCTTCGCCAAAGGGGACGATGGAGAAAGAATAAATTCCACTGATTGAAGCCCCAACCAGTGAGGTAAACTTGTTGCTAGCTATTCCGACCCTAACTGGGTAGCCCTGAGTTTTGACGAATGAGATTAATTTTTGGGCCAGATCCTTTTCTTCAGGATAGGTTCTGGTGAAACCTGAGGTGTCAAGGTATGCGATTCCGGGCTTTGCTTCTTCGATGAAGGGGCTAAGTTTTTGTAATTTTCTTAGCAGCTCGTCAAATCTGCGTTGCTCCTTTTTTGCATCCTTGATCAAGACGGTAAGTTCCGGGCAGACATTTTTTGCCTGAACAACTGTCATCTCCGTTTCAACCCCTTTTTTAGTTGCATGGGTGTTGGTGTGTAAAACGATCGATCTATTGCTCGAACCCTCAGCCAGAACCACAGGTTTTTCTGATAGCTCTCGTTGATTGATTAATTGAACCACTAAAGGGAAATCGGGTATCAGAACACAGGCGACTCTTCTATTCATTTAATTTCAACTCCACAGCTTGATTCTCTTTTCCGAACAAACTCTTTTCCGTTTTGATTCGAAGTTTATCATTACGTCTTTCGATCCTTAGGCAAAGAGCCAGTTGATTTCTTTGGATCGTGGTTGAATCCGGCTCTCTCAAAAAAATCCCAATTCCTCCGGCTTGTTTAACAGCTCTTTTCAAACGCAGAAGAAGGGCTTTGGGAATCTGATCTTTTGTGCCGACCAGATCGAAAACACCTAAGAAGATGCTTCCGTTTCTGAAAAGAATCTCCGCCGCTCTCAACCCAGTTTGGATATTCCGGGGTCTTAAAACTAAAATGCTTCTCAAATCAATTCCGCTTTTTTGGGCAGAGGGTGGATAGAAGGTTTGACAGAAATCAAAGTATGCAGTTAACCTTTCTTGTTTGTTTAGTCCGGAAATTATCTTGAAAAGCAGAGAGGTTTTGCCAGACGATTTCGAACCAACCATCTCAACCAGGTGACTACGGGGTAGCCCTCCATACAACATTCTCCGGTCAAGGAAATGGATCCCGGTAGGTAAGGGGACGTATTCATCCCATTTTGTCAGGATGTGAAATTTGGTGGCAACTTGTTCCCGCAACTTTTGAATAAGGGTTTTGTTAATAACAGAAGACAAAGATTCTCTCCTGAATCTAAAAGGGTCCTATTCGCTTCCAGGCAAAACAGCCTCATGATTTATATTATCGGCATAACTGCACAAATGTGCACCTACTATAATATACGAAAGAATCCAAGGGTGTCAATAATATTTTTAACAATTTTCCCGGTTTTGGAAACTGTTTGACAAATCGTCACTTAGCGGTTTAATTTGGACTAAGGCAACCGGAGGAAGAGGTGAAAGTAATTCCCCTGGCATTTGACTCTCTTGGCGTCAGGTCCATGGCAACCTTTGTGGAGACGGACCTGAAAATAATGATCGATCCGGGCCTGGACCTCGCACCGTTGAGATACGGCTTGCCTCCAACAAAGACCGAAGAGGAGAGAGCTAAAGAGCTGTCCGCCAAGATCAATCAATATGCCAAACAGACAGACGTTTTCATCATCACACACTATCACCACGACCACTACTTTCCAGATGCAGACTTTTACCAAGGTAAGACATTGATATTGAAACACCCACGAAGCAACATAAACCACAACCAGAGAAAGCGGGCTAAACTCTTTCTTGTATCCTATAGGGAGAAACTAAAGAGAATAGAGTATGCAGATGGAGCAGAATTCGAATTTTTAAATACCAGAATCCGAATCTCCTCGGCATATCCACATGGTGAGGTTCTCTCCAAGTCCGGATTTGTGATTATGTGTTCAATCTCGCATTCAGGAGAGAAACTGGTCTTTGCGTCGGACGTTCAGGGTCCCCAGGTGAGTGAGGTCGTCGACTGGATAGTGGGGGAAAATCCCGATTTGCTTATAATCTCAGGCTATCCCACATATCTGAGGCAACACGCAGATCAAAGAGTACTCGAAACATGCAATCAGAACCTGATCGAAATTCTTGTTCGAGCCAAGACCAAGACCATAATCCTGGATCATCACCTGACAAGGGATCTGGATTACGCGGAGAAAATAAACGA
>JABAOH010003720.1_pt1 | contig 21143 bp, 19 predicted proteins | sample 7062181 | NCBI WGS metagenome assembly JABAOH01 (sample SAMN14538630, study PRJNA623070) | marine sediment metagenome | biome: marine biome [ENVO:00000428]; feature: marine pelagic biome [ENVO:01000023]; material: deep marine sediment [ENVO:00002113]; isolation source: pool of 5 deep marine... | reverse complement strand
CGCTCCATGGAGAATCGGCCCAAAGTCACGATCATCTGGGGTTTGATGAGCTCGATCTGCCTATCCAGGAAGGGTCTACAGGCCTCGATCTCCTCGGGTAGAGGATCGCGATTGCGTGGCGGTCGGCATTTGATCACATTGCAGATGTAAACCTGTTCTCTCCTCAAACCGATGCTTTCCAGCAGTTGGTCAAGTAGTTGGCCGGCTTGCCCGACGAAGGGACGGCCCTGCTGATCCTCGTGGAACCCGGGGCCTTCCCCGATGAATACAAGTTCTGCATCCTCTAGTCCCTCGCCGGGCACGGTGTTGGTCCGCGATTGGGACAGGACGCAACGCTCGCAGTTGGCGATCTCCTCATAGAGCTCAGTCAGTGCAGACACGGCCATGCCTCCTCAGAAGTGGGGTTCCACTCCTTTTCATCTTGGCTTCGCGCCACTGGTCCGCGGCTGACGAACGCCGTCGTGTCACCCAGGAGATTCTATCACATCTGCCGGGGATTGTCTAAGAAAGAGGGAGCCAGAACTCGCGGAAGGCTCGCAGAAGCCGGTGCGCAATCAGAGGCGCCCCCACACACCGGGCCGGGAAAGCCGGTTGCCTGCTTTGAGTGGCGTAGAGATTCATTCCCGCGCAGAGAACCGGGAAAGCGGCCAAGGCCAGTTGCGAATGATGCTTCGAGCGAGTCTACCTTCACCCGTGGCCTGGGTCCTACAACCCGACGCGCTGCCTCGGCACCTTCTTCACGGCCTTCGCGTCCTTGTCTTGCCTACTGAGGGGTGATATACTTATGCATCAAAACGTGGTGTGCAGTGCCTGTCAGCAGGTCGCACTCCGCGGGACAACACCTGGGCCTGTTAAGCCTGGGCGTGGTCCAGACGGCAGCCTGGTCGAGGGTGGTCCCCACACGAAAGCGGAGCCCAAGGAGGCGAGTGAGGTGCAACTGAACGCTGGTCGGCGCGATCAGCTAATCGACAACGTGGCACGTCGGATAGATGGCTGGGGCTTGACCAGCCCGGCTGTCGCCCTTCTTGAAACTCACAAGCCCCTGGCCTTCGTTGCCAGCCAGGCGCTCCTGGCTTTCCAACCCCTTCTCACGATGTTTGTCGGTGACGTCTCGCTGGACGAGTACGTTCTGCTGCTGGAAGACAGGAAGAACGTGGAGCGGGTCATCTGCCGCCTGGAGGATCTGCAGCAGGAGCTGAGCACCTCCGAATAGTCTGTCCCTTCCGAAGAGGAGAGGCCTTGGAGACCATTGTCGACATTCTCAGCAACCTGGGCATTGGTGAGCAGCAGGCTTTGATGTTTGTGCTGTTGCTGCCCTTCTTCTTCTTGCTCCTCATCCTCAATCGTCGCATGCGCAAGAGGGGCAAGCCCATTCTGCGCTCCATCTCCGGCTACGAGGCGCTGGGCGAGTACACTGGCCAGGCCACGGAGAGCGGGCGCTCGTTGCACGTGTCCATGGGGACGGGTGGCATAGGTACATTCGTCACGGCGGAGTCCCTCGCCGGTCTCACCGTACTCGAGCACCTCGCCGCTCAGGCAGCTATTTCAGGGCTGAAGCCCATTGTCACTGTATCAGACCCCTCGCTCTTGCCTGTGGCCCAAGACGTGCTGCGAAATGCGTATGCCGCTTACGGGTATCTCGACGAGTACGATCCCACTTGTGTGAGATTCATCTCTCCGGACAAAGTGGCCTATGCTGCAGGAGTGAACGACATCTTGGAGCATGCCGAGGTGGCCGGGAACGTCATGGTCGGCAACTTCGCTGATGAGTTCCTGCTGATGAGTGAAGTGGGTGCCAGAAGGGAGATCGGCCAGGTCGGGGGAGCCACGTCTCCTCAAATCCTGCCCTTTGTCTATGCGTCGGTGGACCACTTACTGATAGGTGAGGAGATATTCGCCGCTGGCGCGTATCTGCTGAAGAGGACCAGTCACATCGCCAGCTTGGCGACTCAGGACTGGCTGAGGACTGGCATCATCATCGCCATAATCATCGGCGTCCTCTTGAGCAGTCTGAGTTGATCGCCGACGAGAGGCAAGGACAATCCGGCAGCTGATATGTGAAGGTGCGTAGATGAGACGGCTTATCAACGCCATAGCACTGGGCATGAAACGTTCGATCCCCATGGCCATAGCCATTGCCATCGGGTCGCTGATGTTGGTCGACTTCTTCTTCGATGAGAGTCACATCAACGCTCTTGGCAGTTTCTTCGTCGATTCTGCCGTAATCGTCGTTGCCTTCGCGTTGCTTCTCGGTTTGGTGAACGTGCTGATAGTGCATCTCAGAAGGACAGTCCAGAGAGAAGAAGGCTGGATGTACAGCATTGGTCTGCTGGCCATTGCTACGGTCGTACTGCTAGCCGGGATAGCCGGCCCAGATGGCCGCTTGGTCACATGGATCTTCGATAATGTTCAGTTGCCCCTCCAGGCGGCTACCTTCTCTCTGCTGGCGTTCTTCGTGGCTACTGCTGCCTATCGAGGTTTTCGCCTCCGCAGGCCGGAATCGCTGGCGTTCATGCTGGCAGCGATCGTGGTGCTCCTGGGTCAGATCCCCGTAGGGAGGTATCTGAGCGACGTCGTCCCGGCAGCCAAAGATTGGCTGCTGGCCGTTCCCAGTACCGCTGGGGCGCGGGGAATCATCATCGGCGTGGCTTTGGGAACAATCGCCACCGGTGTTCGAGTTCTGATGGGTCTCGATCGTCCGTATGGTGGTGAAGGGGGCAGCCCCGAATGATCGAGTGTCCTAAGTGCGGAGCTTCCAACAAGGATGCAAGTAGGTTCTGTGGCGAGTGCGGGCAGCCCCTCGCCACCCGCGACAGCGTGACGTGTCCTATGTGTGACCATCGTAGTCTACCCGGGAGCACTGTCTGCAGTCAATGCGGAGCGCGCCTCTTCCCCATTGGGGTAGCGCCTTCCGAGGAACCGGTTGAATTGATTGAGATCGAGGAGGAAGCTGCGCTGTCTGAGGCCATCGGCGAAGAGGACACGGTTGCGGAACCGGGTGATCTGGGCGAGGGGGAGGAGCCAGAGGACGTCACTGCGGTCTCAGAGGCAGAACCTGCGGAGTCTATGCCCCCTTGGGCGCAAAAGCTAGGGGAAGTGTCAGCTGAGGAAGTGGTCCGAGAGGAAGAAGCGGTCCCGCTCGCCCCGGGTGAGCTTCCCGACTGGCTTGAGGTGCCTCCTGAGTATGAGGAGATGATATCAGAGGCCAGGCGGCCGGCCAGGAAGGACGAAGGGGATGAGATACCGCGCGCCGAGATCCCTTCTTGGCTGGAGGCGCTGCGGCCTGAGGCGGAAGAGGGTGTTGTGGAGCCTGGACCAGCGGAGGATTCTGGCGAGGCAACTGGTCTGCTCAAGGGGATCACGGGCACACTGGGTGCCGAACCCATCCTAGCCATCCCTCCACGCGCTGCCCAACTGCCGGAGGTGGCTGTCTCTGCGCTTGCCTACGAGCGGGCCGAAGTATTCGACAGCGTGGTGCGGGAGCCAGCCCGGCCCAGTGCTGAGATCGCTCGGCCGCGACGCCTTGAGAAGCTGGTGGCCTCCAGCGTGCGCTCGATCATTTATCTCATCGTGGCCGCCGCTGTTCTCATGCCTCTGGTGTTGGGGAGTAGGTGGTCTGAGACCAACATGGTGGTCACCTCCTCCACCATAGACATGTATGACACCATCGAAAGCCTGCCAGCGGATTCGGTGGTGCTGGTCTCTCACGACTACGGGCCCGGGGTGGCGGGAGAGATGATACCTCAGGAAAGGACCGTCCTTAGCCATCTCATGGAGCGCAACGTCCGGTTGCTCAACGTCAGCCTGACACCAGAGGGTACGCGCCTGTACCAACAGGTGGTGGACGAATTGGGCGAGGTCTATGAATACGAGTACGGGACTGATTACTTGAACCTGGGGTACGTCGTCGGCGTCGAGGTGGGGCCGCGTTCTGTTGCCGAGGGCCTGGCAGATCCTAGGTGGACGAACTTTGTGCGTGGCATCGAAGACGTTTCCTTGGTTGTCGAGTTCGCCGGCGCGCCGGAGTACCTGCGCTTGTGGCTGGAGCAGGTACAGGGTCCCTACCAAGTGCCGATGGTTGCTGGGCTAAGCGCAACGGTTGATCCCTTTGCCAGGCCGTACTACGGCAATCAGGCCTCTCCTCAACTGCTGGGCATGCTGACAGGGCTAGTGGGAGCGGCGGAATACGAACTGCACTCCGGTCGCTCCGGACCGGCCTTGGCAAGCATGGATTCCCAATCTGTGGTGCATGTCACGATAATCCTGTTGATTCTAGTGGGAAACGTTGCCTACTTCCTGGGTAGGTTGAGGGGGAAACAAGCACCGTGAGCGAAAGCTTCGCTATTTGGATTGCAGCCATCTTGACCTTGATGGTTTACAGCTATCTGTTCTCCGATAACCCCCTATACCGGTTGGCGGAGCACCTGCTTGTGGGGTCGTCCATAGGCTACGCAGCTGTCATCGTCGTTCACACTGTCTTGCGGCCACGTCTCCTTGAGCCACTGGCGAGAGATCCGACCGGCAACTGGCCCTATGCGATCCCGCTACTGTTGGGGTTGCTGCTCTTAGCCAAGGCGAGGCCGACCACCGCCTGGCTGGGCAACTCGTCTGTAGCTTTCCTGTTCGGTGTTGGCGCAGCCTTGGCCATAGGTGGGGCCTTGCTAGGTTCCTTGTTGCCACAGATTCAGGCTTCCTGGGTACCCGTTTGGCCGAGGGCCGCAGGCAGTGTCGAAGCTGCGCTGGAGAATGCCTGTCTCGTTGCGGGCACTATTGGCACTCTAGCTTACTTCTATTTCACCGTGGGCTCGGGCAGGGGGCCACAGAATGCGTTGGTCAGGTTCTGCGCAACCATTGGCAAGTGGGTGATGGTAATTACCTTTGGGGCCGTATTCGGAAGCAGGGTGATGGCGTACGTCTCTCTGCTGGTCGAGCGCACCCATTTCCTGCTGGCGGATTGGCTAGGCCTCGTGGGGTAGTTGGGGGGCATCTCTTGAACCCAGCAGCGCAGGTAGCGATGGGCGGGAGTGTGTGCTAGATGGCACAAGAGCAGCAATTGGAATCGATCTTGGTGGCCGACTGTGGCAGCACCGCCACGCGCGTTTCGCTGATCGACCGCGTGGGCAACGAATTCCGGCTGCTTGCGGGAGCCGAAACGGCGACCACAGTCGAAGTCCCGTGGTCTAGGATCTCCACAGGCATACGCCAAGCCATCCGCGAGATTGAGAGGTTGACCGACCGCACACTCCTGGACGGACAGGAACAACTCATCGTCCCCGAGAGAGAGAATGCCAGCGGAGTCGACGGTTTTGTGGGCACGGTCAACGCTGCGGTCCCTTTGCGAGTGGCGATAGTGGGACTGATGCGAGACCTGAGCGTGGAGAGCCTGTTAAGAGCGGCCGAGACTTCTTACGTCGTCGTCCAAAGCATCGTCGGCCGAGGTCATGTGGCTGCCACCGATGGAACACAGAGCAGTATGCAAGCGCTGTTGAAGGATCTGCTCAGGAACGGCCCAGACGCCATTCTGCTCGGCGGGGGCGTCGACGGAAGTGGGATAGCGCCCGTGTTGGAGGCCGCCGAAGACCTCGCTGCCGCCCTTTCCTCCCGGGGAGCAGGAGGGAGAATACATGTTGTCTTTGCTGGGAACAAGGAAGCTCGCCCTCGGATAGCAGAGATCCTGGGCGGTTGCTCCAATTTGCACGTCGTGGATAATGTGCTTCCGACTTTAGAGACCGAGGATCTGCGAGCTGCAGAACAGGAGGTGGATAGGCTCTATCGCGAGTACAAGATGGGCCGAGTGCCGGGCTTTGGAGAACTCAAAGCCTGGGCGTCGGCGCCGGTCCTGCCCACTGCGGAGGGCTTCGGATTGGTGCTCAGGTATCTTGCTCGAATGTACAAGTTGGATGTGTTTGGGGTGGACATCGGTGGGGCTGCCACCCAGGTGGCCGGGGTGATAGATGGTCGTTACGATTCTACCCTGAGAGCTGACCTCGGGGTATCCTATAGCATAGGCAACGTCTTGGAGGAGGCGGGCATAGACAAGCTTCTCCGCTGGCTGCCGTTCGACGTGGAAGCTGAGGAGGCTCAAAATTGTATCCTGAACAAGACTCTCAGGCCGATGACGATTCCTGAAACCAGGGAAGAGTTGCTCTTGGAGCAGGCTGCCGCACGGGAGGCTGTGGCGTTGACGATGGATCGAGCGCGTAGCACATGGCTGAGTCGACAGTCATCTCTCCGGCCGGGGCTCATGCCTGGGGTAGACCTCATAGTGGGCAGAGGAGGAGTGCTTTCTCAAGCACCGCGGCCCGCCCAGGCGGCTCTCATTCTGCTCGATGCCATCGAGCCGGTAGGCGTCTGCAACCTGGCCCTGGACAAAGCCTCGCTTCTGCCCCAGCTAGGTGCCCTAGCCTCGGTGCAGTCTTTGGCGGCCGCCCAGGTGGTGGGTCGAGACGGGTTTCTGAGGCTGGGCACGGTCATCGCACTGGCAGGCAGAGGTCGCGTAGGAAGCGTGGCCTTGAGGATCAAGATGGAATACGATGACGGGCAGACTATCAGAGTGGAAGTCCCTTATGGTGCCCTGGAGACAATCCCTTTGGCGCCGGGGAGAAAAGCTGTTGTCGAGTTGAGACCCAGTTCCCAATTCGATGTCGGTTTGGGCAGGAGAGGTAGGGGAGCTACGACAGAGGTCGACGGAGGAGTGCTAGGTATCATCGTCGACGCGCGAGGCCGCCCTCTGTCTCTGCCTGAAGACAAGACGCAGCGCTGCGAGAAGATCCAAGAATGGATGTGGGAGGTAGGCCTGTAGAGGGCTGGAAGATGGCATATCATCCTTTCGTCACCCGTGCAGTGTCTAACTTGGTGATAAGACGAGAGCGGATGCTGCCGTTTCGGGGCGAAGTGCTCATCGGCACGGGCTACCGGGTGCAGCCTTCTGATGTCATTGCCCGAACGACAGTGCCGTCGGAAATCCACCTGCTAAATGTGGCCAAGACTCTCGCCGTCGAAGCGGGGGATGTCTCAGAATGCGTACTTGTGAGCGTAGGCGACCAAGTTGCAGTCGGCGATGTGCTGGCTGCTCCGCGCGGCGCTTCGCGCCTCTTCGGTCGAAGCTACCGCTCTCCAGTAGCTGGCATGGTGGCTGGGATATCCAACGGCCGGGTGCTGGTCCAGTCGTCTAGTAGTACTGTCGAATTGATTGCCCTCTATAGAGGGACCGTGATCAATGTCATGTCAGGACTCGGAGCCATCATCGAAAGCAAGGGGGCGCTCGTACAGGGGATCTGGGGGTCTGGGGCAGAAGGATTCGGTGTTCTTAGGATGATGGTTCAGGATCCTCGCCAGGCCATCGATCCGGAGGCGATTGATGTGACCAGTCGCGGCACTGTGCTGGTAGGAGGGTCTTCGATCAGTGAAGAAGTGCTATATCGAGCCGAGAACAGGGAGGTTCAGGGCATAGTCGTGGGTGGGCTTGATATACGACTGCGCGACGCGGCCCGTGAGATGTCCTTTCCAGTCGTTGCGACAGAGGGCATGGGTGAGTTTGCAATGTCAGAGCCCATCTTCGACCTCCTCCGTGCGTATGAGGGTCAGGAGGCGTCAATAAGGGGCTTGATGGAGGCGAGAGGGGGCGCGGTTCGGCCGGAGATCATCATCTATGTCCCTCGTCCGACAGAAGACGCCGTACTTGAAGGGCGTCCCGAGTTTGTGTTGGAGATGGGTTCTCAGGTGAGAATCGTGCGCGGCCCATTCATGGGCGAGACAGGAAGAGTAGTCGGGCTCGGTGCTCACGCCAAGACTCTGCCGACTGGGGCCGCTGCCAAAGGCGTCGACGTAAGGCTGGAGAGTGGCAAGGACGTTTTCGTGGCACAGGCCAATGTGGAGCTATTCGGCTGAATTAAGAGGCTTGAGTTCGGTTGGCGATGCTGAGAACTGCCGGCCGCTGCGAGGCTCGATAGTCGATAGGCGGACGGTCGAGTCCTGCGCAGGCGGCATTGATCGAGCGTGAGTGATCCCTTTGGAAAGGAGGGAGAAGATGGCAAATCCCGATGGAACGCAGAACAGACTTTTCACGGTGGTGGCAATCGGACTGGTGGGCTTGCTTATGATTGGCCTTCTGTCCATAGCCGGCCTAGTCGTGTATACGAGGTTTCTCGCGCCTACCCCATCGCCGACGGTAGTGGCTGGGGCAACAGCCACTGCTGCACCGTCTGACACCCCTACGGCGGTCCCCTCCACACCGGTCGCCACCCCAACTCCTGCTGGAGAAGCCCCAACGCCCACGCGGGTGGTGCAAGAAGGCACTCCGACGGTTGGCGACGAGACACCTTCCCCAGAGGGAGGCACCCCTACGGCCACGCCCGAGGGCGGAGGCGAGATGGCCCCCACGGGCTTCGGGCCCTTTGGAGCCGCGCTGGGTGGTGTCGTCCTGCTTCTGATCATCCTCTTCGTCCGTAGGCTGAGGTTGAGGTCGCAGTCGTAGACTTGCCACCAACGAGTCAGCGGACAGATCGGGCCCGGGCACGGCGCGACACGGATATGACAGTGGGTGTGAAGTAGCCAAGCTGACGAAGGACTAGAAGGTTCATCGCTTGGGCGCGTGTCCGTCCGATCATTGACATATTTCCTCATATGGGCTACAATGTGGAGGTCCTTTGCCGTTGGCCCGAAGTCACCGCAGCAAGCGCTACCGGCGGCTGGAGGGTCGGCGGAGAAAGCATGGAGAAGCGAGCGGAGTGCTGCGCATGATGTTGGTTTGTTGATCGCCCATGAGCCGCTTGCGTTATCTCATCCACGTGCTAACCATCGAAATCGGCAACCTGCTGTCATCTTCTTCGAGTTGCTGGGGCTCGATCCTACGTCCACCAACCCGGTTCTCGCCAATGTGCACGTTGGCGTCGGACTCTCGGGCGTGCGCTGTTCGGTGCAGAATCCTCTCACCGCTGGCACCGCTCACCCTCAGCAGATCGTCGCTGCCATCTCCCTCTTCCGTGGGTCATCTACTGTCTTCGAGGGAGCAAGCACCGCAGGAGGATCTACCGACGTGAGAGCGTACCGAGTCGCGTCGATGGGACTTCGTCCTGCACAGCGTCGGGTTGATTCGCTCGGTGTGATAGGAGGTTACGCTGAGGTCGCGGCTGGAGGGCTTGCGGTGGGAGATATATGCGAAACAGATTTGACCGAGGGAGTGTGTCCGCAGTAGCCACTTTGCGGCATGTCTGGGTTGGCGTTTCTCTGGCGAGCTGGCGCCAGGTGGGGTACTGACCACGAAAGGAGTATGACACCAAATGGGTCTAGTGGAAGGAAAGAATGCTATCGTAACAGGAGGCAGTTTGGGCATAGGGACGGCCATCTCGCTGGATCTCGCTGAGCAGGGAGCCAATGTGGCTCTCACCTACCGCAGTCATCCCGATGAGGCCAAGGAGGTCGCCCGCCAGATAAAGGAGATGGGCCGGAAGGGAATGGCCTACCAGATCGACGTATCAGATTTCGACTCAGCGCAGGAGATGGTCGACAAAGTCATCAAGGAGTTCGGCGGCCTGGACATCCTGGTGTGCAACGCCGGCATGAATTGGGACGGCGTCATCTGGAAGATGAGCGAGGAGCAGTGGGATCGCGTCATCGATGTGAATTTGAAGGGGTACTTCAATTTCGCTCGCGCTGCCACCCCCGTTTTCAGGGAACAGCAATCGGGGAAGATAGTCAACATTACCTCCATAAATGGTCTGCGGGGCAAGTTTGGCCAGACCAACTACTCGGCTTCAAAAGCTGGCATCATCGGCTTGACCAAGGCTATGGCTAAGGAGCTGGGGAGGTACAATGTCAACGTCAACGCCGTGGGTCCGGGGCTCATAGAGACGGAGATGTTACGACAGAACCCTGCTCGCCAGAAGGTGGAGGAGATGGCGCTGGCGGAGATCGTCCTCGGCAGGCTGGGACTGCCCGAGGAGGTGGCGTGGGTGGTCACGTTCCTCTGCAGTGAGAAGGCTCGCCACGTGACTGGTGAGGTGATTACCGTGGACGGGGGACAGTATATCTGACGAGGGCGAAATGAGTGCCGACTTCGAGAACATCATCTTCGACCGCCAGGAGGGCGTGGCCAGGATAACTCTCAGTCATCCGCCGGTCAATATCCTGGACATCCTGACCATGAACGAGATAGTTGCGGCGCTGGAGAGTCTGCAAGGCGACCAGCAGACCAAGGTTCTGGTCTTCGCCGCCAAGGGCAAGGCCTTCTGTGCAGGGGTTGATGTCAAAGATCATACGGTGGACAAGGTGGACGAGATGGTTGAGGTCTTCCACCGCATCTTCCGCGTGATGTGGTCTCTCGATGTCCCGACGGTGGCTGCCGTGAATGGAGCTGCTTTGGGTGGGGGCTGCGAACTGGTCACCTTCTGTGACATGATCATCGCGTCTGAGAAGGCTACCTTCGGCCAGCCGGAGATCCAGGTGGGGGTTTATCCCCCAGTAGCGGTGGTCACCTTCCCGCGTTTGATGCCTCACGTGAAAGCCATGGAACTTCTGCTTACGGGTGACGTGATAGACGCCCGAGAGGCCGAGCGGCTGGGCATGGTAAACAAGGTAGTTCCTGTGGATTCCTTTGACGAGGAAGTGGCCGACTTCTTGGGTAAGCTGACGGCCCTCAGCGGTGCCGTGCTGCGCGTGACGAAGCGCGCCACGCTTCAGGGCCTGGGGCTGAGTTTTGAGGAAGCTCTAGCTGGCTCCGAGGATCTTTACCTGAATCGCTTGATGAAGACGGAGGACGCTACCGAAGGACTTCAAGCTTTCATGGAAAAGAGAAAGGCCGTCTGGAAGGACCGATAGCCTTCGATGGGCAAGACCGCGAAGAACATGGTGTCGGAGGGCTTCGTGGCTTCCGTCTGCAAGGAGGCTGGGCGGCACATGCTGGACGGGTTCGGGGATACCTTGGAGATCACCCGCAAGGGAGAGGTGGATCTCGTCACCGAAGTTGACGTGGCGCTGGAGCAGATGATCACGGAGGCGATCCACGACGAGTTTCCCGATCATCGAGTCATTGGTGAGGAGGGGTGGACGGAGGGAGAAACGCGCGAGGCTGAGTATGCATGGTTCCTCGACCCTTTGGATGGCACCACTAACTACGTCCATGGATATCCGATGTTCTGTGTCTCGGTGGCCTTGGCACACTGGGGCGATGTCCTGCTGGGCGCTGTGTATGACCCCTTGCATGATGAGTTCTTCTATGCCCAGAAAGGAGAGGGGTCGGCTCTCAATGGCGAGAGGATCACTGTTTCCAGCGCTGGTGGTCTGATCTCCTCGCTTCTCTCCACCGGGTTCCCTTATCAGCGCGCCACGATTCTAGACAACAATGTGGCGCTGTTCAACGCGCTGATTACCAGGATACAGGGCGTGCGGCGCAGCGGTTCGGTGGCTCTGGACTTGGCCTACGTTGCGGCCGGGCGGCTCGACGGCCATTGGGAACTGCACGTGAAGCCCTGGGACACCGCTGCAGGTGGATTGCTCGTAAAGGAGGCCGGGGGACGGATCAGTAGCCTAGCGGGCGAACCCTGGAGTCCCTTCGAGCCCCACATCGTCGCCAGCAACGGCAGGATACATGACGAGTTGCTCGCCGTTCTAGCCCTGGCGGACTGAGCTTCCCGGGGAGGTGTGCGCGAGAGGCTGTACCAGAGGGCATCAAAGATGTACGTTGATGCAGAACTCGTTGAGGAGGCGGAGCGCAGGTTTGGCAAGCCTCATGTGTTGCACATGGAGCACGAAATAGGCCAAGCGGAGCTAGCCTTTGTCAGAGCCACTCAGAAGCACGGCCGTTCCCATGACATCACGCTGTTCATCTTCAAAAACGACTATCTCGCCTTGATCCGAAAGCCCATGTTCGATCGTCCGATCTACCGTGCGCCAAGCGGTGGTCTAGAGCCTGAGGAGTCCTTCGAGGAAGGGGCCAAGCGTGAGTCTCTGGAGGAGACAGGGTTGGAGATCAAGCTGGAAAACTATCTCCTGCGCATCCACGTTCGCTTCACTGGTGGCGAGGATTATCTCAACTGGACCAGTCACGTGTTCAAGGCCCGGGCCATCGGCGGCGAGTTGAAACCGCAGAACACTTCGGAGATCGCAGAGGCGAGGTACGGAACAATAGAGGAGTTGCAAGGACCCGTAAGGCAAGCCCTATTGGGTAGTGGGCGTCGCTTGCTAGCCTATCGAGTCGCCCTCACCGACTTGGCGGTGGATGTCTTGCAGGGTATGACAGGGCAGTGCCTTCCGCGATAGGAGCAGCGAAAGGGCCAGAGTAGGCGAACGCTTTGAAGCCGCAAGGAGGGGACATGGAGGAGGTACAGGATCGTCAAGAGGGTGGGTTGCACTACGGTTGGATCATCGCCATCATGAGCGTGGTTACCGTGCTGGGCGCGCTGGGATTTGCTCGCTTTGGCTACACGATGATCCTTCCCAGCATGAAGGATGGGCTGGGTCTGACCGACAGCCAAGCCGGTGACTTGGCCACGGGCAACATGATCGGCTACCTCGTGATGGCCGTCACCTGCGGATACCTAGCCTCGCGCTTCGGCCCGAGGATCGTTATCACCATTTTCATGTTTATCATTAGTGGCTCCATGGTGCTCACAGGCTTGGGACCCAACTTCGGGGTGGCGTTGCTGGGCCGCACCTTGACCGGAGTGGGCAGCGGAGGGACAAATGTNNATTGCTGTGAGCGGTTCCAGCTTTGGCATGCTTATCACCGGCTTCCTGGTACCCGCCATACTAAACAGGTATGGGGAGGGCGTCGGTTGGCGTATTGCCTGGTTCTATCTGGCAGGCTTCTGCGGGTTGATCGCCATTCTCGGCCTCGTAATACTCAGGAATCATCCCCGTGAGAAGGGACTGCTGCCTATAGGAGCCGAAGAGGAGGCCGTCCCCGCGGAGCCTAGGTCGTCGTCGTTGCAGTGGGGATTGGTGTACAAGGCGGCGCCGGTGTGGCACTTGGCCCTCATTTACGTCATGTTCGGCTTCTCCTACATCATCTATGCTACTTTCTTTGCCCGCTACTTGACCTGGGAGGCAGGGTTCACCACGGAGGCGGCTGGGGCGCTGTGGTCGGCGGTGGGCATGGTGAGCATCATCAGTGGTTTCATCTGGGGCACCGTCTCAGATGTGCTGGGGAGGAAGTACGGCCTGGCCATAGTCTACTTCTTGCAGTTCCTGTGTTTCACCACCTTTGGCCTGTGGAAGGCGCCGACCGGCTACTACCTGTCGGCCTTGCTCTTCGCCCTGACGGCCTGGAGTATTCCAGGTATCATGGCCGCAGCTAGTGGCGATCTGCTGGGGGCCAGACTGGCTCCCGCTGCTTTGGGTTTCGTGACCCTCTTCTTCGGCGTTGGCCAGGCAGGCGGTACCTTTGTGGGCGGTCGCATCGCCGATTTCACGGGATCCTATACCCTTGCTTTCCTGATCGCAGGCGCGGCAGCTCTAATCGGAGCGATAGCTTCCCTGTTCTTGAGAACGCCTGAGAAGGCTCTATAAGAATACTCAAAAGGAGGTAAGTAGAGTGGAGATCAAGACAGTTGGTGTTGTGGGTGCCGGCATCATGGGCGCTGGAATCGTCCAGGTTTCGGCCCAGTCGGGCTATCAGGTCGTGGTCTCGGAGATCAACGATGAACTGCTGCAAAAAGGCATCGGCACCGTCGACCACTTCCTGGGCAGGGCCGTGCAGAAGGAGAAGATGACGGCCGAGCAGAAGGATGAGGTCATGGGGCGCATCCGTGGCACGACCGACCCCAAGGATTTCAAGGACTGCGACCTGATCGTGGAGGCCATCATCGAGAACCTGGATCTGAAGAAGGAGATGTTCAAGCAGCTCGATGAGATTTGCCCTCCCCACGCACTGTTGACCAGCAATACCTCATCCATGACCATTACCGAGATGGCGGCGGTCACCAGTCGCATGGACAAGGTGGCTGGCTTGCACTTCTTCAACCCTGTGCCTGTGATGCGGTTGGTGGAGATAGTCAAGACCATCGTCACCAGCGATGAGACGGTCCGAACTCTGAGGGAGTTCTCCGAGTCGCTGGGCAAGACGGTGGTGATGGCCAAGGACACGCCGGGGTTCATCGTCAACCGGTTGCTCATACCGTATCTCCTCAATGCTATCCGGTGCTACGAGTCGGGCTTGGCGAGCGTGGAGGACATAGATACGGCCATTGAGCTGGGGCTGAACCATCCCATGGGGCCCTTCCGTCTGCTGGACATCCTCGGCAGTGACACAACTCTATTCATCGCCGACAATATGTTCAACGAGTTCAAGGACGAGACGTATGCGGCTCCGGTCCTGCTCAGGCGAATGGTTTCAGCTGGAATTCTTGGCCGCAAGTCCGGGAAGGGTTTCTACGGCGAGTACAAGTGAGCGCGCGCCTCGGTGCCAATACCGTGCAGTCTGTGGAGAACTGGAGTGAGGAGGTGTAGTCTATGCGGTACGAGCTTATCTTAGTAGAGCGCGAGGACAACGTAGCGATCATCACCATCAACCGGCCTGACAAGTACAACGCTCTCAACGACCAGGTTGTGGCGGAGCTCGGTGGCGCCCTGGATGAGTTGGAGGCTGACCATGATGTGCGGGCCATCATCATCACGGGCGCAGGCGAGAAGGCGTTCATTTCGGGTGCGGATGTCGGCATGCTCCAGGCATTGGAGTCCTCGCAACAAGCGGCAGCGAATTCTCGCCGTGGACAAGCGATGACTCTGAAGGTCGAGTACCTGCCAAAGCCGGTCATCGCAGCCATCAACGGCTATGCGCTGGGGGGAGGGTTGGAACTGGCCATGGCCTGTGACATCCGGATCGCTGCGGACACCGCCAGGCTGGGGCAACCTGAAATAAATCTGGGCCTAAACCCCGGCTACGGCGGTACCCAGCGCCTGCCGCGCATAGTTGGCAAGGGGATGGCAAAGTTGCTCATCTTCACGGGCGACATGATAGACACGGAGGAGGCCCTGCGCATCGGTCTGGTGCAAAAGGTCGTGCCTTTGGCCGAGTTGATGGATGAGGCTAAGGCGCTGGCCAAGAAGCTGGCTGCGAAACCGCCACTTACGCTGGCTGCCTGCAAGGAAGCCATCAACCTGGGACTCGAGGTGGATCTGGAAAGGGGGCTCCGCATAGAGTCCCTGGAATTCGGGGCTCAGTCCACCACCGAGGATTACCAGGAAGGTACATCCGCTTTTCTGGAGAAACGGGAACCGGTCTTCAAAGGGAGGTAGACTCTATTCTCGCTTCGACCTTGACAAGTTGTGGAAAGCGTGTTATAATGGATGTGTGGCGCGCAATGAGCGGCATATGTCTCGAGTGACATACTTTCCCACTCTTGGCGTCAACCACAGACCTCGCGCAGTCCATACCTCGACATCCTCGAATTACCCTCCCCAGGGGGCGGAATGCTGTACGAGGATTCCATAAGGAAAGGAGAAGACGGAAATGGCAGTAGAGTGGCTACCAAGGGATGATGAGAAGAAGGATCATGCCCTTTGGGGCGATGAGCACTTCGGCACTTTCGATGAACCGCCGTGTGTAGTATACGAGAAGAAGCCGATCTTTGATCCCAAGGGTAACTCTGTAGAGGGACTGTACAGTGCCTGGATCTGGCTCAACAATCCCCGGCAGTACAATTCCTACACGACGGAGATGGTGAAGGGCGTAATATCTGGGATGACCAACGCCGCGGCTGACAGCAGCGTCGTGGCGGTGGTCTTCACCGGTGTGGGCGACAGAGCCTGGTGCACCGGTGGAAACACCAAAGAGTACGCAGAGTACTACGGCGGGAGGCCCACCGAATACGCTCTGTATATGGATCTCTTCAACGGCATGGTGGACAGCATTCTCGACTGCAAGAAACCGGTCATCTGTCGGGCCAACGGGATGAGAGTCGCCGGAGGTCAGGAGATAGGTGGGGCCTGTGATTTGGTGATCTCTTCTGACACAGCGGTGTACGGCCAGGCTGGTCCCAGACACGGCTCCGCCCCGGTTGGCGGCTCTTCCGACTTCCTGCCCTGGGCCCTCAGCATGGAGGACGCCATGTGGAACTGCATCTCCTGCGAACTATGGAGTGCTTATAAGATGTTCCGCAAGGGATACCTCAGCAAGGTCGTTCCCGTGCTGAAGGACAAGGACGGCAACTGGGTGAGGAATCCCCAGGTCATCACCGACGAGTACGTGAGGGATGGCGAGATCGTCTACGGCGAGTTCAAGACTGGGGATGAGTTGAAGGAAGCCAGAAACTTCGTCTACAACACGCCAGCCGATTTCGAGCTCCTGGACAAGGAAGTAGACAAGATGCTCTGGACCTTCACCAACCTGTTCCCCAACTGCCTCCAGATGTCTATTGATTCTATCAGGGCTAAGAAGAAGTTCTTCTGGGATCAGGGCAAGCTCTACTACCGGCACTGGCTGGCGGCGAACATGTCCAGCGAGGCCTTCCTGGGCTTCCACGCCTTCAATACCAAGAAGATCACAGGCAAGGACACCATAGACTTCATCAGGTACCGGCAGCTACTCGACGAGGCTCGGCTGGTGGACGACAAGTTCTTCGCCGAGGTCCTGGCCAAACCTCAGGAGGGGTAGGATCTCGTGTAAGAACCTCGCATTCTGTGGCAGACTGCGAGTAGCGGACGTATCGACGTTCAGCAAGGTGCTATGTGGGTCTGAGTAGTTCACATCGTCGAGCGTGGGTGCGAACTATCAGCATCCCTGGTTTGTCGTCAACTGTAAGGAGTTTCCGCTGTTGGCGGTGGGTACTCCAAAGATGGTCATAAAGTCGAGGCCAGAGGGCTTCTGGTAAAGCTGGTTTGCTGTTGGGTTCCTCGTGATTGTGCTGTGGTTTGGGAGCGATTGCATCAATTGGCGCGGTAATTGTCGCGAGATTCCTTGACAGAGCCGAACCGCGGTGCTAGAATAGTTTTGTCTGGTGTGGGGAAGTGAAGAGCTTGAGTAACAGGGAAGGAGGAGCGCGATGGCGGTCTGGTTGAACGTGGGCGAGATTATGAGGGTCAATGCCATCAAGTTTGCCGACAAGATGGCCGTGAAGGGGCTGGCGGTGAATGATGGCTTCAATGAGCTGTCCTTCAAGGAGTACAATGAGAAGAGCTGTCGCCTGGCCAATGCCTGGATGGACATGGGCCTCAAGAAAGGTGACAGGATCTCCGTGCTGCTCTACAACGTGATGGAGTACATGGACATCTACCTGGCTGGTGCCAAGGCGGGCCTGGTCATCGTTCCCATCAACTTCAGGTGGGTGGGACCGGAGATCGAGTATGCGGTCAACAACTCCGAATCCAAGGCCTTCATCTGTAGCGAGGAGTTCGTGGACGAGGTCGGCAAGGTCAGAGACGGATTTGAACTTGTCGGAACCGACAAGTTCATCTTCATCGGCGAAGAAGGAAAGACCCCCGATGGGTACCTGAACTACGAGAAGATCATCGCTGACGCCTCGCCAGGAGAGCCCGACATAGAGGTTGATCCCAAGGACACCTGGATCCACCTCTACACCTCGGGCACCACAGGGAGACCCAAGGGTGTCACCAGGTCCCACGAATCCTACACTGCTTTCTACCTGATCAATGAGGTTGATTTTGGGTACCGTCCCGACGACATCGGGATGATCGTGATGCCGCTGTGCCACGTGAACTCCACCTTCTATTCGTTCGTGTTCACCTACATCGGCGGGGGAGTGTACATCCACCGGGCAAGACACTACGATCCGGAGGAGCTTCTCCAGGTCATAGAGAGGGAGAAGATAACCTACACCTCTTTGGTTCCGACTCACTACATTATGATGTTGAACCTCCCCGAGGAGGTGCGGACCAAGTACGATCTCACTTCTGTGCGCCAGTTGCTGATCTCCTCCGCGCCAGCCCGCAAGGAAACTAAGCTGGGCATCATGGAGATGTTCCCCAACGCTGAACTTTTCGAGGCTTACGGTTCGACGGAGGCTGGCTTGGTGACTCTGCTCAAGCCGCACGAGCAACTGACCAAGCTGGGGTCCATTGGCAAGGAATGCGCAGGAACAGACTTGATCAAGCTCCTGGATGAGGACGGGAATCCCGTTCCTCAAGGCGAGGTCGGCGAACTGTACTCCCGCGGGCCTATGATGTTCGACGAGTACTGGAAGATGCCGGAGAAGACAGCTAGCTCCTTCCGTGGGGAGTACTTCAGCGCTGGGGACATGGCCAAACAGGACGAGGATGGCTACTTCTACATCGTAGACCGCAAGGACAACATGATCATCACAGGCGGAGAGAAAGTGTATCCCTCCGACGTGGAGTCGGTGGTGGCCTCTCACCCTGGCGTGCTGGATGTGGCCGTTATCGGTGTCCCCGACGAGAAATGGGGTGAGGCAGTCAAGGCGGTGGTCATCCCCAAGGACCCAGACACTGCCCCGACGGAGAAAGAGATTGTCGAGTTTACTAAGGGGAAGCTCGCCGGCTATCGAAGACCTAAGAGCGTGGACGTCATCAAGCCCGAAGAGATGCCCCGTACGCCCACTGGCAAGATTGTGCACCGCAGGCTGAGGGAGCGGTACCTGGAGTAGGTAGCAGGAATCGCCAGAAGCAGATTCCCAACTTGAGTCAGTAGTCCAGCGTTCCTGCTGATAGGGTGAGGGATACCTCATACCGAGGTCGTAGATGTCTTCGTGAGGAACGTGAGCACTGGCGTGGAATACGAGCTGAGCGGGACCGTCGCGATCGTCACCGGCGGTGGCAAGGGGATCGGCAGGGCGATCGCTATGGGGCTGGCCGAGGCAGGCGCCGCTGTGGTCGTGGCAAGCCGCACTGAGGCTGAGATAGAAGCGGTGGCCGAAGAGATCCGTGGCACGGGAGCCAGGGCGTTAGCGGTCGTCACCGATATCACTTCCACCGAGCAGATCGAGGTTCTTGTCGAGACCACCATCCACGAGTTTGGCAGGATAGACATCCTGGTCAACAACGCAGCCACAAGCTACATAGCACCTCTTCTGGGCTTCAAGGAGAAGGTCTGGGATAGGATATTCGACACCAATTGCAAGGGAGCATTCCTCCTGAGTCGCACTGTTGCAGAGAGGATGATCGACCAAGGAGGAGGAAGAATCATCAACATCACCACCGTAGGGGCTGAACGAGGAGGTGTTGGCCTGGGTGTGTACCATGCGAGCAAGGCGGCCCTGAAGATGTTGACCATGTGCATGGCCGCCGAATGGGCGCAGCACAACATCAGTGTCAACGCTGTGGGGCCTGGCTTGACCCGAACGGACTTCAGCAAGCCCCTATGGACTGATGCGGTGCGCGCCGAAGGATATCTGAGCGCCGTCCCCAAGGGCCGGGTGGCTGAACCCGAGGAGATAGTGGGGGCGGTTCTTTTCTTGGCTTCTGCAGCGTCCGACTTCATCACCGGCCACTCTATCTATGTGGACGGCGGCTATCTTGCCACGTGACCTTTCCCAAGAGCTAAGGAGGCAACTTGGTGGACTACATCAAAGAGTTGCAGGACATCGTCGGTGAAGAGAATGCGAGGGCCGACGAGGTCGAGTTGATGGCCTACTCGCGCGATATGTCGGTTCACGTGGGTATTCCCGAGGCCATCGTCTTCGTGCATTCAACAGATCAGGTATCGAAGATCATGGCCCTGGCCAATAGTCACAGGATCCCGGTGATCCCCAGAGGCTCTGGGACCAGTGTGACGGGAGCCGTGCTGGCTCCTACAGGGGGCATCGTCCTCGACCTGTCCAAGATGAACAAGATAAAGGAGATCAATCGGGAGGACGGATACGTAGTGGTGGAGCCAGGCGTGATCCTGGCCGCGTTGAACGCGGCGTTGGCTCCCACTCATTTCTATCCGCCGGACCCTAGCAGCGGGGTTCTGGCCTCCATTGGGGGCACGGTGGCTACCAACGCCAGCGGGGAGCGGGCGGTGAAGTACGGCGGCACCAAAGAATGGATTATGGGCCTCGAGGTGGTGCTGGCGGACGGCCGGGTGTTGAGGACAGGAACCACGGTCCCTAAGAGCTCCTCAGGTTTCGATCTGACACATGTCTTTATCGGCTCCGAGGGAGCGCTGGGTGTGGTCACCGAGATCACAGCCAGAATCCTCCCCATGCCCGAATATGTGGCCTTCGCTACGATCAGGTTCAAGACCTTGGAGGATGCAGGTGACACGGTAACCGAAATCCTGACCCAGGGTATTCCCCTCTCGAAATGTGAAGTCCTGGATAGCGTATCGCTGGGTGTAGTCAAAGAGGTCATGGGTCTGGAGATCCCCGATGAAGTTGGCTGCATGCTCTTCATCCAGGTGGATGGTGAGAAGGCCACGGTGCAGGAGCAATTGGAACGGATTGGCGAGATTGCAGACCAGCACAAGCAGATTGGTATGCAGGCGACCGATGATGCTGCAGAGATGGCGAAGATCTGGGCCGCTCGGTCGGGGCTGGTGGCTGCCCTATCTAAGGTGGCGAGGGGCGAGCGTTTGATGCCGTTGGTCGAAGATTTCGGCGTTCCCATCAGCAAGATACCTGACGTGATCAAGGAAGTTCAGAGAGTTGGCGAGAAGCACGGTTTCCGCATCGCCAGTTTTGGCCACGTTGGAGACGGCAATATCCATGCCGTCCTTGTGCTAGACGCGAGGAAACCAGAACACTGGCAGAAGGCCAAGGAGATCGCCAAAGACTTCATCGACGTGACCCTCAAGCTTGATGGCACCCTCACCGCGGAGCACGGCACCGGCATGGCCAAGTCTCCTTTCATAGTCGAGGAACTGGGTGTCGGCCAGGACGTCATGAGAACCATCAAGGAAGCCCTCGACCCCAACGGCATCCTGAACCCGGGAAAGATGGGCCTGGATGACATGGTGGGGGACATCTACGACTATTTCGCCTTCACTGATCTCCTGGACAAGCCCGAGGAGGTGGAGAGCTACGGCACGTACGTGGACAATGAGATATTGGCGTGTATACAATGTGGATTCTGCCGTCTGGGCTGCCCCATCTTCGCGGAGACCGCTTTGGAGTCCCGCAACGCCCGAGGTCACGTCATTCTGGCCTACAACCTGATGACGGGGGCCGTCGAACCGTCGGAGGAACTAGCTGCCAGCTTCTACCAGTGCACCACCTGTCTGAACTGCAAGGCCACCTGCCCCGCTGGTATCG
>JABAOH010002062.1_pt2 | contig 21145 bp, 18 predicted proteins | sample 7062181 | NCBI WGS metagenome assembly JABAOH01 (sample SAMN14538630, study PRJNA623070) | marine sediment metagenome | biome: marine biome [ENVO:00000428]; feature: marine pelagic biome [ENVO:01000023]; material: deep marine sediment [ENVO:00002113]; isolation source: pool of 5 deep marine... | reverse complement strand
TTGGAGCCGGTATTGTCATCTTCGTTCGATTCTGGGATCGTCCCTTCCGCATCCACCACGACGTACACCTGATGAGCTCCGGGCGACACGTTGGCCCAGGTGACCTCGACCGTCTCTGCCCCGCCACAACCACACAGGTCGGAGATTGGCTGATCTGCACCGATCTGGTTTCCAGCCCCAGGAGGGGGGGGGGCATCATAGAAACGCACCACGAAGCTTCCTTCGACAGCCTTGCTACCACTGTTGCCTACTTCGGCCTTCAAGGTCAAGGTGACGGGGTCCGTCGGCGAGTAAGGTGCTGCGGGGTCTGAGAAAATCCGGGTCGGCAGCAGGTTGACATGGGGCGCTGGCACTTGGCTGGTGACATAGGCTTCCCACTGCTCGCCGAAGAAGTTGATACCCTGGGGCTTTGGGTTGGCAGGGGGGTTAAGTCCCGAATGGAAAAGATTGCCGTTGTAAATCTGTCCCCATTGGTTCTCCGTGTCGTCGTCCAGGCTGTACCAGTTCCAGCGCTGCACTACTCTGTTCTCGTCAGGGGGGTACCCGAGAGAAGTGTCAACGGATTCGGAGCCCAGAAAGTAGTCAAAGGTCGCATACATAAAGTCCCGAACCCGAACGGCATCGAAATCATAGCCGTCTTCGTCTTCAATGTCCGGAGCCATGTTGATTCCATACTCCGTGATGATCAACGGCTTGTTTCTCTCCCCCTTTTCCTTCATCCACTGCCGGAAAGCGACGATCTGCTGCTTGAAGAGGCTCATATTGTCGTTATCCTTGATCTTGTAGAGCTTGCCCTGTGTAGCCGCTATGCCAGGCGGGATGTCGGCCCCCCAACTGCCCCTCACCTCCTGTAGAATGAAACCATGAACGTTCCAAACATCAACTGGTATCCTCTCGCCGTACCTGGCCTGGTATTCATCAAGGATCATGTCAAGATATTGCAGACGCAGGGGAGTGGCCTGGATCACGCCTCCAATGGCCACCTTGGCGGTCGGGTCCCATCCCTTTATGGCGTGGTAAAGCTCATGATAGGCCACGGCGTAGACTGAGGGCAGCATCTCATCTTGGGTCCAGCACGTGCCATCGATCTCCCAATCACGTCGGTCCATTTCGTTGCCAATAAGCCAGAGAGAGCCCTCATTGTTCTCTACATGCGTCCTCAATGTCGTCCAGCCAGATGGATTCGTCAGGGTGTAAGTATAAGGGGTGGTATACGCACCACAGGGGCTTTCCTTGCTTTGATGTAACCGAACCACCTGCACGTGTTCCATCCCCTCCGGACGTGTGGGGTTCAATTCTGTTCTGAAGCGATGATACCATCCGGCGTGGAGCCGACCTATGTCCGAGTAGTCGCTCGGATCCCGCAGCATTGCCGCAAATCCGAAGTGGCAATTAACAAAAGAGGTCTGGCTGGCAGCCACAGACGGCCAGAGGAAAAAAACAATGGCTATCAGTAAAACCATAAGACCAATCGCTGCCGCGGATGGTATCAGACTCTTTCCTGACTTCATGACGCTGCCTTCTTGTCAAACAGTGGGAATGTCGATAGTCTTCCTCCTGGGTGTTGCCGGCTCGCTGAGCGCTACTTGTACTGTCCTGCTCCCGCCGGATTGCCAAATCTGGTGGGCTGGTGGCGGGATCGCCAGATCCCGCTGGAGCAGAGTGGGATAGCAACACTCTAACGGGAGACTACCCGATTCTCACTGTACATTATACAACGTTATCGGAACTCAGTCAGTAGCCCGTTGGTACTGATTACGTGAAACTTGCGTGGAAATTGGCTTAGAAATCCACGGCTCGCAGTATCGGGATCGGGGATAGACATCACGTCAAAAATCAAGGGCGAAGGCACTCCAACAGGGCAGCTTCCCAATTGGCGATCAGCAGCGCAGCGCTTGCCAAGAGCAGCAGGACCCTCAGACCGAATCCCATCCATAGCTGGCCTCTATCGTAACACATCAACCCTCTTCTCCCTGACGCCTCCTAGCCCAGAGGGCGAGCAGAGCAACCAGGATGGCGACCAGGGCAAATCCCAGTAGCGGCACGAGACCATTGGCTCGTTTGGGCGTAGAGGTGGACGTGGCCATGGGAGTTGGCGGTGAGGGCAGTGATGTGGAGGTCCACGTCTCGGTGAGGGTGGTCGTTAGCCTCGGTGAGGGCAGGAGTGTGGAGATCCACGTCTCGGCGACGGTGGACGTTCGCCCCGGTGAAGGTGTTTCCGTGGGCATGGGCGTGGCGGCAGCAGGCTGAGGTGTGTCCGTGGCGATCACCAGCGTGGCCGTCGGCAGGGCTGGTGTCAATGTCACTGTGGGCGGTATGGGGGTGTCGGTTGGCAGGAGCGTCGCCTCTGGTGTGGTAAGGGTAGGCTGTGGGGGCTCCTCAGGGGGTTTTTCAAGGGGTGCTTCAGGGGATGCTTCAGGGGATGGCTGCGGCACCGGCGTGCGTGTGGGCACTGTCTGGCGGTGTGGATTCTGGCCCGGAGCGGCCCATGTGTCGGGCCTCGGTGAAAGGGTCACCAGGGCGGCCACTGTCAGGATCACCAGGCCAGGCCAGATGAGAAAATGTCGAAATCGCTTCAGCACCATCCTCTCCTTATCTCAAGGCGATGCGGCCTCTGCCAAACGAAAGATCAACACTAGCTTCCGATCGGTGGATAGATCAAGGGTGTAGCAGATTCGTGCCTCTTCCACATTCACAGGATGAGGTTCACTACTCACAACCTCTGCTCCCTGGGGCAGTGAGACATTGACCTCAACCGGGGTGACATCGGTTCCCGGTTGCTTTTGAATCAACAGTTCGTACCGATAGCCATCGGCCTCCCGGCGCACAATCTCGGGTGGAGGCTCGTATTCAAAGTGGATCTCCCTCCGCTCGGCGGGCGCCAACTCAAAGAAGGTAGCAAAAACCGTCTTGCCTGCTTCCAGCGGTTCAACCACAGACTCGCCGGAGGTTCCCCACCCACTCAGCATGTGAGAGGCGGGGACCGGGGTGCGGGTGGCCTGCAAGAGCCGGCTGCCCTGAGGGACATACAGCCGGAGATAGCCCCAGTAGCACCTGTCCATCATCTGTTCGTAGATTGGATCGTAGCGAATCTCTTGCACGCAGTCTTCGATCTTTTGAGTGCTTCGATGCTGGTAGGTAAGATCGAGGGTGCTGTGGAGTCGGCCCTCACCATCTATATCCACAGTATACCTGATAGACTCCTGGATCTTGGCGTTTGCTTTGTTCCACCCCACGTTGGCGTCCACCACGAAAAGGTAGTCACCCTCGACAGGCCGAACAGCGCCATCCCAATAGAGATCGCTCAGGATGGCCGCTGTCTGGGAATCCCGAACGTAGACCAGGATGTGTTTTTCCTCCAAAGCCCGCCGTATCTCAGTCATCACCGCCAGGGCATCAAGGGAGCCCACGTCCCCCTCCAACCTGGTCCGCATAGCCTGCATTATGGCGCCCACAAAATCCTTGCGATGTCTCCACCACTCACTGGTCATCCCTTGGCCCTCGGCGGGAGCCCAATAGGCCCTGATCTTACTGATGACGTTCTGTGCATCCACCGCTTCCCTATACTCCTCCAACTGCAAGGGTCCGAGCGCTTTGAGTAGAAGCTGCAACGCCTTCTGATCCACAGCGATGACGCCGTCCACTTGTACCCCCTGGCCCAGCTCGTACAAATCAGCCGCCGCCTCAGCAGTGGTCGGAAAATCGGGCGACCAGTTGGCATCCCGGAAGACCCAGATTTCGGCCAACATATACTCAAGAAGGGGGGCAGGCGGGTCCGGATAGGGCTTGGAGAAGTCATCTACGGCATAGCTATCCTCGAAATCTAACGCGATGATCCTACCGTGGTCAATCGTCAAAAGACCGGCCCCAGTAATGTAACCGCCCGTGGCCCGGCGCTCGTCTTCGTTCTGGCTCAGGATCAGGTAGGATCGAGGGCCGGAGGCGCCTAGCAGTTCCGGCAAGACCTGTGCTCCCCCCACCGCTGAATTGATCAGCGGCCAGTAGTGGTCCATCCGCTCCACCCAGCGGGCCATGCGAGGCGACAGATGGGAGGCGTCCACCTCCGCACGGAGAGCGGGAACGGCCTCCAGTTGGCGCTGCGCCTCGGCCAGTTGCGGTTGGGCAGCCACCAGCAGGGGCAACGTCTCCTGCAAAAGCGCCACAGAGCCGTCGGAGCGGGTCCCTTCACGCAGCGCCAGTTCGGCCACCGGCGCCAGCCCATCGAAGGCCATCTCGCCAGCCGATGAAACGCGGACCCCGATCTCCAGCAGACGCGGTGCAGCCACGACGTCTCCCCCCAGATAGGGCAGCCAGCCCAGTTTGGGAGACAAGGGCAGGAAGGGGCCTAACTCAGCTTGGAGGGCTTCGAAATCCTCCCGCATCCCCGAAAGTGCATCGCCGACAGCCTGCAGATCAAGGGTCCCTAGTCCCTCCGGCTTCGATCCTTCCTTTGGAACCATGCCATCAAGGGCCCGCAGGTGTTGTCGGGCCAAGGAGAGATGGTGCCACAGCCGGCAGGCTTTGCCGCCGAACAGCCCCACCCCCAGCAGCAACACCAAAACCGCTACTGCATCTATTTTCTTACGAAGCTGTCTGGATCGAGCGGGCATCCTCACCTCTCCGAAGTCGGATCACCCTCCAGGTGATGTCGCTCCCTTTGCTGCGAGCAGCGGTACGAACTCAAGATCTCGCTGTCCTATCAGATAAATCGACCGGAGCGGCAAGCTGGCCTCGATCAGCAGGAGAAGCCCCCACCACCTTTTTTCTCGTTGCACCCTAGCTGTCTCCCTTATCTGCCGGTTGGCTGTCAGGGCCGGGCCTTTTCCCACGTCACCGGCTGGGAGCGGGTGGCGTAGCGATAGAACCCAGCCAGCGCGGTGGCGTTGGCGAAGCAGAAGTAGGAGACCAGTTGCAGCGGTCGCCAGCGGAGGCCCATTCGCGTCAACAAATAACCTGCTACCGCCGTCAGGTAGAATAACACCTGCAAGATCAACGTCCAGCGGTAGAAAGCAAAAGGCCACAGTCCCACGTTGGCTATGAACGCAGCAATCATAAAGAAGGGAGCCAACCAGCGCATGACCTTATGAGACACATATTGAAAAGCCGGCATGCCACGGAAAGGGTTCAGCATCCCTTTCAAACGGCCGATGGCCTGAAAACCACCGGCGGCTATACGCGTCCGCCGCTGCCACTCCGCCGCCAGCGACGGCGAAGCCTGCTCCCAGATGATAGCTTCCGGTTCATACATCACCCGCCAGCCATCCTCAACCAGGCGCATAGCCAGCACAAAATCTTCGATGAGAGAATCCTCTGCCAATAGCCGATATAGGTCCCGCCGTATAGCCATCAACGCACCCTCGGCCCCAATAGCCGATCCGACGATCGAGTCACAGCGTTTAAGGTGTGCCTCGTAGCGCCAGTATGTAGACTCCCCTTGAGCAGGAACTGTGCCATCATACCGAATACGCTTTGCACCCCCGACACAACCCACTTCTGGGTCAGCAAAGTTACGTATCAGCCGCCGTAACGCCTGGGGTTCTAACATGGCGTTGGCATCGGTAAAAACCAGGATTTCTCCCTGAGCCTGGGGTGCGGCTAGGTTGAGAGCTGCAATCTTGCCCTGCCGCCTTGGTTGAGACAGCAACCTGACCCCTTGCTCAACGAAACTGGAAACGGCCTTAGCCGTATGGTCCGTCGAGCTATCATTGACGACAATGATCTCCCGTTGTTCAGACGGATAATCCAACCCCAGGCTATTCCGCAGCTTGTCTGCCATTACCGATTCTTCGTTGTGCGCTGGAATAATCAGGCTGACCGAAGGGGTAATGGATGCGGCGTGCACCGGTCGGCGGATGAAGCGGGCCAGCGCGGTGATCACGATGGGGTAGCCTATGTACGTGTAACCTACCACTAGAGCAAAGACCCAGAAGACGAGCTGCAATGCCAAAGCAAAGTGAGAACTCAAACTATGCTCCTACTTTGGCTCAGGCAGGTATTCGACAATGACGTAGCGACAATATCGCCGGAGCCACGGGAGGCGGCGCAACAGCCACTCGTCCAGCGCCGACAACACGGTATACTGGTTCCAGCACGCGCCGCTTGCCAAGTTTGCCTGGTATGTTGAAGAACACCGCTAGCGAGTGGCCCATCTCACGCCAGAGCGTTGGAGCCGCTACGGCGCCTCGGTTTCTAACTACACAAGGCAGGAGATGATCCCCGGCTAGCATACAGGGGCCAAGGATGTCATTTGCATTGTAGGCTGGAATGATCACGGAGATCAACGGGCATCTTCCCTGGGGAGAACCACCATCAGGCCCCCAGACTTTAGGGCATGGAAAGCAGCCGGGCTTCTGGACAGAAACAAAGCGCCCAAAAGCAAGGGCGGTAGAAAGACTACCAGGTAAAGCACCAAGCTGAAGCCCAGGGTGACGCTTCTCTCCACCGAGAAGAGCGAGAGGGCCAGCACGCAGAGATACTGGAAGACGCCCACCTTGCCGGGCGAGGATGGGACGGCTCCCCCCACCTGCAGGACAACTAGCAGGAAAAGGGCAGCTACAAGGGGCAGGGCTATCCTCATGGCCAAGAAGACGATATAGTTGGTGGCTACGGCCAAGACCCAGATCAAAAGCGACCACCCCCAGATGCCCAGGTTAGCCTGGACGTGCCGCAGAACCTCAAGACCTTTCAGGGCCGATTCGATCTGCAGATAGAGCTGGCGGCCCGCCAGGGGCGGCAAGAGGCGCAGCAAAGCCGCCACCCCCCGCAATATGCGATCCCTTTGATACGTCATTGCTAACGCCACCACCAAAACGGCCCCCGTGCCGATAGCGAGGCTGAATCCCAGATCCCACACCCACGAGGGTAGATAGATCAATAAAAACAAAAGGATCAGGCAAAGCAAGGTCATGAGCATATCGAAAAGTTTTTCCACCACAATGGTCCCCAGGGCCAGGCTTTTGCTGACCCCCTCAGTGGCTCCGACAGTGTACGCCCGGACGAGTTCCCCCAATCTGGCTGGAATGGCCAGGTTGACCATTTGGCCGATCACCAATGCGCCGAAAAGCCGCTCAAACCGCAACTGAGCCAGGTTCGGATAAAAAAGGAGCCGCCACCGGGCCGTCTTGGCTATTCCGGTCAGTACCACAGTCACCACGGCCATGGCTACCAGCCCATAATTCGTGCGGGCCAGGGCAGCGAGCACGTCTGCTAGGACGACGCTCCGGAGAGCGAGCACCAAGCAGATGACGCTCAGAAGAATACCCAGCCACCATTTGGCGCTACGCCTGATGGTTGCAACCGATAGAGGGCCCACGGTGCCTACCCCACCTCAGCGAACAACTTGCTGTACCGGGCGAAGATCAGGTAGCCCACCACCAAAATGGCCAAAGAGGTCAAAAGGGTGCGCAGAAGAAAATCTAAGGCAGGAGGCCCTCCATAGTACAGGATCACCCGATAGGAGGATATTATTGAAGCCATCGGATTAATGATGTAGGCCAAGCGCCAGATATTGAGATCCAGCTCCCAGAGCGAGTATTGATGGGGTAGAATCTCCATAGGGTAGAAGACGGGTGTCAGAAAGAGCCAGGCCAATAACATCAACTGCACGATATGCTCCGTGTCGCGGTAGAAGACATTCGAGGTCGCCAGGATCAGACCTAACCCCAGGGTGAAAGCAAACTGCTCGAGCACAACCACTGGCAGCAGCAGGATCCAGACGGTCAATTTAAACCTAAAGACCAGAAGCATTCCAAAAAGGACACTCAAAGCCAGAAAGAAGTGCACCAGGTTGGACAGTATTGCCGACAGGGGCAATATCTCCCGAGGAAAATAGACCTTTTTCACCAGGTGAATGTTGGCCACAACGCTGCCAGTAGAGCCTATGACCGCCGAAGAGAAAAAGTTCCAGGGCAGGACAGCACAAAGAATGTAGATCGGCAGACGGTCAATGCCGCTGGTTGGCTGCAAGAACGTGAAGACGATGGTGAAAACCACCATCATCAATAGAGGATTCAGCAAGGACCACAAAAACCCTAGGACGGAGTTCTTATACCGCACCTTGAGGTCTCTCAGCACCAGGCTCCATACAAGCTCTCGATAGCGAAAGACCTCGGCGATTTCGGCCAGCAAGACAGGTCTCGTAGATGTCAACAATCTCTTTCCCAGCAGCCTCCCAGGAGTAGTCGTGCTTTGCCCGTTCTCGCAGTGCTGGCCGGTTTGCCCATCCTGTTCTCGTCCGACAGAGTGAGCATATGGCCTCCGCCAGGGCAAGGGTAACCCGGTGCCCCAGTCGTTGCAGAACCCCGGCCTCAGCCGAGAGCCAAAACGGCCAAGATGATGATCAGACACAAGAAATCTACGATGCTGGTGTGTGTCCCAAAGCATCTTGATGAAGCTGTGGGTCTTTTCTCAGGAGGAAGAATCATGACGTCCAGCTTCGATGCCCATCAGCGCACGAAACGTCTTAAGCCCGGTATCCTGCTCAGCAGGCCGCTCCAAAAGCTCCTCCGCCTCCTGCGGCCGTCACCGTCTCGCGAATAGTAATAGTAGTAGTAGTAGTAATAGTAGGAGCTGGCCCCGCGCACGGAGAACTTGTTCAACACAACGCCCAGGATATTGGCTCCCACTCGCATCAGGTCTTCCTTGGCCCGCCGCGCTGCGCCCCGTCGCGTGGTTCCGGCATCTGTGACAAGGAGTGTCCCGTCTGTCTTGCTGGACAGCACTGCCGCGTCAGTGACAGGCAGAGACGGTGGGCTATCCAGAAGTACCACGTCAGCTTCTTCCTTGAGATTCTGAATCAAATCGGTCATTTTCTGAGAGCTGAGGAGTTCCGAGGGGTTGGGTGGCAGGGGGCCGGTGGTTAACACCTGCAGGTTCTCAACCTCGGTGCTCTGTAGGTATCCATCGGCCAGCGGCCGATCTTGGAGCAGGACACTGGTCAGGCCCTCTGTATTGGGCAGATTGAATATCTTGTGTATAACAGGCCGTCGCAAGTCTGAGTCAACGATGACAACCCTCGCCCCTGCCTGGGCCATGACCACTGCCAGATTGGCAATAGTGACGCTCTTGCCCTCCATGGGGTTGGGGCTGCTGACCACGATGCTTTTCAGAGGTTTGTCAATGGCAGAGAACTGTATATTCGTGCGCAGGATTCGGTAGGCCTCAGCGATGATGGACCTGGGGTGCTTCATGGTGATGAGTTTGTCAGGGTAAGTGTCGCCGCCGATGCGAGTGATAGCTCCCAGGGTGGTAAGTCCTACCGTCTGGGAGATGTCCTCCGGGGATTTGATGGTGTCATCTAGGTACTCCAAGAAGAAAGCGGCCCCCACGGCTAGGATCAGCCCCACTGAGGCTGCCAGAAGGACGTTGGAGTGTGTCCTGGAGTTGATAGGGGCAGTGGGCACTGCCGCTGGCTCGACGATGGTCAGGTAGTTGGTAGGGCCTCTTTCGGTGAAGGCCAACAGCGAAGCATAGTTGCCCCGCCAGGCATTGATCTGCGCCTCCAGAGCCTGGATCTGGGCTTGGGTATCCTGGATCTGGCGGGCGCTGAAGGACGTGGTCAGGTTTTGCTCCAACTCGGTTATCTGCTCCTGGGCGGCCTTAATCTTGGCTTCCAAGTCGGCTATCTGCTGCTCCACGAACGCACGGCGCTGCTCCCGCTGTGCCCTCTCCGGCGCAGTAGGGCTCTGCAGGATAAGTTGATTGGCGATCTCGTCGGCAATAGCCTTGACCCGCTGCGGGTCGGTGTCCCGGACCGTGATCTCCAACAACTGGGTCCCCTCGATCAGGCTCACGTTCACCCAGCCGGCCAGAGCCCGCCAGTTCATGTCCAACCCCAGGGCGTTGATGGCTCCCTCCAGAATGGGCTGTCGCCTGACGAGCTGGACGTAGGTCTCGGCCAGGCTCTGGGCAGTGAAGATGTCCAGACTGTCGGGGTCGGGGCTCTCAATGCTCTGGCCCACCATGATCGTGGTCGTGGTCTGATAGATAGGGGGCGCGGAGCGGCTGGCCATGAAGGTGGGGATGGCAGCGATAGCGGTGCTTAAGACGATCAGCCACAACCATTTCCAGATGACAGCGAGATATTGACGTATTTCCATGGATCATTTCTCCTTGTCTTCTAGCGCACTTTGAGGCGCTAGTAGAGAGGGAATATCCCTGGGCCACTTTATCCAGACCGGATCCCAGTCGTTGTAGGGGTTGTTGCTTATGTTGCGCTGCCGACTACCATCGGCATCCATAAGCCAGATTTGTCTGCGTCCGCTCTCCCTGTTCGAGCAGAAGACGATCTGCTTGCCATCAGGGGAGTAACTGGGGTGCTTGTCCCACTCCCAGTCGTTTTGCGTCAGCCTGGCGTCGGGCACGACCGCCTCTTCTTTCCTCATATCTATCACGTGTATCTCGTCGTTTCCGTCCTCCTGGGAGACGTAGGCGATGTGGACACTGTCCGGTGACCAGGCTGGCAGGTAGGCCTCCCCTTTGGGAGGCGCTCTGAGGCGCCATATCCAATTGTCGGCCGTGTTGCGTACCCAAAGCTCATGCTGGCTCTTCCACTTGTAGGCAAAGACCTGCTGGCTCATGTCTGGTGAGTAAGTGTCCAGATCGAGGGCGAACTCGTAGGCCCAGGGGGCGGTCAGTCGGGCGACGTTGCTTCCATCAGGATCCATGACCCAGACAGTAGGTTCCTTTTCTGGTCCTCCCTCTCGGTCGGAGAGAAAGGCGATCTTGCCCCAGAGTTCGGGTGGCATCCTAGTCGAGTCTGGCGTGGGAGTCGGTGTAGGTTCGGGGGTTACAGTTGGGCTGTCAGTGTAGATCAGGGCCGGTGTGGCTGTGGCTGTGACCATGTTGGGCGGCGTAGGTGTGGGTGTGCCCGTGGTGATTGCCCTGGCCATGGCTATGGCGGCCATGTGTTGGGCTGTGGCTGCATTCTCCGGTGTGGGCGTGCTGGTCACGACGATGGGCGTGACCCAGTTGGGCGGCAGGGGCGTGGGGGTGCCGACGGTTGTGGCACGCCCAGTGGCTGTGGCAGCCACTGCGGCCGCCGTCAGCACGTTCTCCGGCGTGGGCACACTGGTGATCAGAACGAAAGTGGGGGTGGAAGTAGCTGTGACCATGCTGGGCGGCGTAGGTGTGGGCTCGCCAGTGGTCATGGCCACGGCCGTGGCCCAGATCGCCCTGGCGGTAGCCGTGGCTGCGTTCTCCGGCGTAGGCGTACTGGTTACTACAATAATATGAGGAACAGGTGTCGCGGTGACCACATTGGCTGGCATAGGCGTGGGCGTGCCGATCATGGTAGCCCGAGCCGTGGCCGTGGCCACTAGGGCCGCCGCCGTCAGCACGTTCTCCGGCGTGGGCGTGCTGGTCACCACGACGTATTTGGGTGAGATTGGCTTCGCAGGCGGAGGGCCTACGCTCAAGATCAACACCGGTTTGGCCCCCAGGCTCTCGGGGCCGTAGCCGGTGTCCCAGGCGAAGAGGTCATTGTGGCCCGAAAGAGGCCCATCCAGGCGGAACGATACCTTGCCCGTTTCCAGGATGCGCTCTTCAAGGGCTGCCCGTTGCTCTACCGTCAGGGTAAAGACGTTTACTTTGTTCCTGCCCAGCTCAACATTGCCCAGGGCAGGTGGAATGGTCTGCTCTACCTTAAAGTTATGTATATCCTGATAGATGTGAGATGGCCAATCGGCATCGGCATTGGCCTCCAGCATCCGTAGTTCCCAACTGCCACCGGCTCCCAGACGTTCTTCGCTCAGGCCGGTCAATTGCACGATGGCCGAATAGACAGGAGCTCCCCGGGGGACAACCGAGAGATCAAACTGCAGGGCCCCATGGTAGATATTCCCTCCATATATACCGACATACATGTATGAATCGCCAAAGTGGTTGCCCTGCTCCTCGTTGCTGGTCACCCAGCCGACGGCACTGGCGCCTGGCGACAGGTTATAGATGTTACCGCCAGGTGGCGGGGTGGATGTGGGGGTGGGGCGGAGAAACTGAAACGGTGTCGGCGCTAAAGTAACCACGGGCGAGGGCGTCGCCGTGGGAGTTAGAGTTCGAAAGGCCGCTGCAGGAGGCTCTGGCGTGGGCGATACCAGGAGGACAGAGGAGCCATAGTAGACCAGGGTCAGGACGGCCATCACGCCTGCCACCGCCCACAAGGCGATCCTCAGAGGCGAAAGGCCCTTTTCAGGGCCCCCTTCCCAATACTCTTCTTCCGTCGTTTCTGCTGCTTCCTCAGCTCTTTCTTCACGTTGAAGCGGCTTGAGGGTCCGATCAACCGGTAAAGCGGGTGGAGAGATGGTCTCGGGCGCCCTACAGTCGGGACAAGCCAGGTGGTTGGCGCCCAGACAGAACTCCTCCTGATGCTCCAGTTTGATGGGTACGGCTCTTCCCGACACGAAGCAGCAATGAGTATCTTCTGGGTAAGAAAAGTGCGAGGATCTATCTTCTTCGAGGCCCAGGTGAGGGCAATATGGGGGTGAAGAACTTGCCATACAATCTCCGCTTGCGGTAGTCGGTCACTATCCACTCCAGTGCCTCTCTTAGCGCATCGGCCACACTATGTCCATTATATCTGCCAGCCTTGATTTTGGCAAGTTGTTCTTCCGCCCTACGCTGCCCTTCCAGGGAACGGTCCCGTGTATGGATAGTCTCTCCGTCGCAAGACGTGGCACAGGGCCAGAAACCAGCGGTAGGGATAATATAGCGGCACCAGGAGCTGGTGGGGGATGCGGTAGCAGTGCTGCATGTAGCCTACCGGTGGGAAGAGGTTGCACCACACAAAGCGCAACCGCAGTCCCCAGCCCGGTATGCTCGCCAGGTTGGCCCGGAAACTCTGGGCCGCCGAAGAGTGCACGGTGTTGAACCAGGCAAAGACCCGCTCCTCGTCGCGCGAGGGACGCAGGGCGCGCAACCGCTCCAGCACGGCGGAGGGAATCGGCGTGTTCCACTCCTTGCCCACCCGGGTCAGGATCTGCTGCACCGGCAGCACCAGGTCGTACGCCTGGGCCCGGGCCAGCACCTGGTCCCACTCAATCTGCTCCTGGTAGAAAACAATCACTTCGGCCACATCGTGCAACCCGAGCAGTCCAAACCCTTCTCCATCGCTGTGGTGCAGCAGCAGATGGCCGCATAGATGGAGCACTTGGGCCTCAGGACCCAACACCCAGGCGGAAGCATCCCCCATACCGACGGACCGCGCTGTCTGCCAGAACCAGTCGATGGGAATCGCGTGCTGATAGTAGAAGGACAGGAACAGGCCCCAGTGGACATCGAACACGGTCTCCACCTGACCCTGTTTGTGCAGCACTACCTCGTTCCAGTAGGTGTGGGATGGGATAGTCTCGTAGTCCAATGATGTAAGCACATGCAGCGCGGTGGACACATCCTTTCGCCGCACCAGCAGGTCAAGGTCCACCATTGGACGCACTGAAGCGTTGCGGTAGACCGTTTCGGCCAGGGCAGCTCCCTTGAGAAGGATGACGGGCACGCCCTCTGCCATCAAATGGCCTACCACGCCCTTCAGTTTGTGGAAAAGGAACAAATTGCGGCCGGCATTGTGATAGTAAACGAGGCGCAGATCCTGTTTAACTGACGGCGGAAGCAAGTCCTGGTCGCGCGCGATGTGATAGAGCAGCGGGGCCACACCTTCGACGTAGGCAACCCGGCGTAGGACATCCCAATCGAGGTCATTTCGCGTGCTCAGCGCCCGTGCGCGCTCCAGCGCCGTAGGGTCCCAGCGCCCACACAGGCAGAGGAGTAGAAACTGGGCCACGCTTTCGTCTTTCTTGCTCTGTCCCTGTTCAGCCATCTTCACCTTCAACCGGGGGTGATGATCTGTTGTTTGGCGACCAGCGAACGATAATAGTCGTTGCCTTCCAAGAGCTCCTGGTGTGTGCCCATCGCGATCAGCCGTTTCTCGTTTAATAATAGGATGCGATCCGAGTTCTGTATAGTTGACAACCGGTGAGCCACTACAAACAAGGTCTTGTCCCGGACCAGCGTTGGGAGCGCGTCAAAGATGGACTTCTCCACTACACTGTCTAGCGAAGAGGTGGGCTCGTCCAACACCAGGATGTCTGGGGCCTTGATCAGCGCCCGGGCGATGGCCAGCCGTTGTTTTTGCCCTTCCGACAGGTTGACGCCTCGCTCGCCGACCGGGGCCTCGTAGCCTTCCGGCAAGCTGACGATGAACTCGTGGATGCCGGCTACCCTGGCCGCCCGAACAACCTGCTCCTCGCTGGCCTCAGGATTCCCGTAGCGCAGGTTGTCGTTGATCGTCCCGGACAACAGCAGCGTGCTCTGTGACACGTAGCCGATACGCTGGCGCAAGGACCCCACTTCATACTCTGAGGCCGGCCGGCCGTCGAACCAAATCTCACCCTGGGTTGGCTTGTAGAAACGCAGGATGAGGCTCACCAGCGTCGTCTTGCCCACCCCGCTGGGACCCACGATGGCCACGTGCTCTCCAGGACGGATGAGACACGACACATCCTGCAGCACCGGTTCACGGCCATCGTAGGAGAAGGAGACGTTCTTGAACTCGATCGCGCCACGAAGCCGCCCGACCCTTTTGCCAGTATCCAGGTTGTCTTCCGGAACGATATCAAAGAGGGCCGAGACCCGCTCCAGCGCAGCCAGTGCCTCTTGAAGTCGCAGGTTGGTGGCAGCCAGAAATTCTGCTGGACCGTATACGTACCCCAGGTAGGCCTGGAAGGCCAGCAATGACCCCAGGCTCCAGTCGCCCACGATCACCTCATAAGCACCGACGACCAGGATCACGAGCCTGGCGACATCGCCCAGGGCGCCGATGGTCAGGCTGGCGACCGAGCCGACCGCCAGTCGCTCCAACGAGATTTGGAGGGCGGCCCGCAACTCGGACATCATGCGATCCACTTCGCGCTTCTCGGAGACAAAGGCCTTGATCAGCGAGGTGGCAGACAGCGATTCCTGCATGCGGCGTGAGACGTTGGCCTGTTGTTCCATGCCCTGGTGGCTCAAGACACGCGTCTTGCGGGAAAAGTAACGCACGCCGACCATAAGCCCAGGGAGGATGACCAGGGCCACGATGGCCAGCCTCCACTCCAGGTAGAGGAGCAGCACCACCCCGCCCGCAAAGCGGAGGAAGTTACTAACGATGAGGAAGAGGATGCTGGAGAAAAACCAGTGCAGCCCCTGCACGTCGGACGACAGGCGCGACATCAGGTAGCCGATCTCTTTGTCGTCGAAAAAGGACTTGGGGAAGCGCAGTGCCCGGTCGAGGAGATCGTGCTGGATGTCGAGGAGGACCTCTTGCTCGAAACGGGCAAAGTAGAACCGCTCCAACAGGCTGGCCAGCATTTCAAGCACCGTGACCCCAGCCAGCAGCAGCATGGCCCCGGCCAGCAGGCTCAGTTGCCGGCCCAGGATGACGTCGTCAATCAGGTAGCGTTTGACGAGGGGTTGGGGAAAATCAAGCAGGGAGCTGAAAAAGATAAGGAGAGCGCCCAGCACGCCTTTGTGCCAGTGCCGGGCGACGAAAGGGCGCAGGTTCTGGAGATTGGCCTTTAGACCGGCGTAGCCCTCCCGACCAGCAATGCGGTCCTCCGGCAGTTCCCGGGAGAGCCCCTGTTTTAAATACGTGAACCAGGTGTTCATATAGACTACTCTGCGCCATACGGTCTGGGAATCACCAGGTCATACGGCTTCTGGCATTCGAAGCGGTTCTGGTGAGGCCACCAGCGGGCCACTGTCCGCCCGCCACAAACGTACTTGACCTGGGTGCCGTAGTTGTTAACCAGCCGCACCCGGGTGATCCTGGGCCGCCACACCCGGCGCATCAGGCCGCTGGCTCGCAGGCGCTGGTAGAGCCCGCGCCCCAGCCGCGCTGCCAGGTTGTACGCACGGCGCCGGGCGCGCAGGTACACAACCCACAGTTGACCCGCACGCCCACCGCGAACCAGCCGCCGCCGCCCACCGCGCTCGACGTACGTAACCCGTCCCAGCAGCCTGTCTGCTGTCACGAGCTCCTCATCAACCTGTGTGCTGTTGTCACCCTGCGTGAGCAGTCCCGCCGGTCTGATGGCCACAACGCGATGGACGATGGGGATCCCTTCATCATCCGCAGTCGTTGGGCGGAACGCGATGACATCACCGGGCCGGATGGCAGTGAACAGGACTGGCTCGATCACGACTTGATCCCCAGGCCGCAACGTGCCCAGCATGCTACCGCCGTGATAGGCATGCATAACACTGGGTGCGGCTGACCTAGGTTCCGAACGGTAAAGCATCTGGCGATCCCAATTGTGGAAGGGTGGAGAGGCCAGGGGCGCGATTCACGGCCAGACTGGGCTATTCCCCGGGCCTGAAATACCCGGTGCCCCCCCTGCCTTACATGTTCCACTCGTATTGTTCAGCCCTTTTATACACCCATCAAATTCATTCTGATTGCCCCAAAAACAGCCCTCTATTTCGTTCCAATTCCCGTTATCACAGCCCCCCGAATAGTTGCTATTCCCGTTATAACACCGTCCTAGAATAGACCCTACAGGTCCCAGATCCTTTGCCTCCGGTTTCACATACTTGACCTTGTGCTTCATCTCTTCGCTCATGAGATACCTCCTTAAACTGTCAACCGCCTTAGTAGTTCAATCATCAATGGGCCGCAACACGATTCATAGCATGCCAAAGCAGGGGGATGGGGCCTCCTACCCGCTCCTGCTGGACGGCCAAATCCGGGCCGAGCCAATGAGTATCCCTTGCGGGTCATCGCATGGTGCATTGTTTTGGGGCCGATAAGCAGGAGCAAGCTCTCGACGCGACGAAACCTGTCTGTGCCGAATAGTGTCTTAGCACCCCAAAGCGGGGCGATAAACGATTGGGGTCTGTTCATCGTCTACAGTCGTTGGACGCAACGGGACGACATCACCGGGCCGGATCGCAGTGAATGGGAGCGGCTCGATTGCGACGGCGGGGGCTAATACGGGCACGAATGCCAGTGGTGATTCCCGTTCACACAGTCACATGTAAAGTTGTCATTCCCGTTAAAACAGCCCATTTCTTTATTGGTATTGCCATTCCAACAGTACAATGGGTCGTAGACTCCATCTCCCACTTTACATCCTCTTCCTCCCAGAATAGGCGCTGCGGGTCCCAGATCCTTTGCTTCCGGTTTGACGTACTTCACCTTGTCCATGAGATGCCTCCTTTCTTTCAATTGTCAACTGCTGTGGTAGTCCGATCATCCATCGGACCGCAACACTATTCGGCACAGACAGACCTCGCCGTGTCGAGAGCCTGCCCCTGCTGATCCACTCCAAAATGATGTACCATCAGGTCAACGACGCGGCCTGATAGGTTGAAAACGAGCCGATAGGCCGGGTATCTCCGGGCGATGGCCGCCACGTCTGCAAAGCTCCTGCGCCTAACGTCCGGGGTGAAAGCGTTCTGACGGACCATCTCGAAGAGGCCGTTCATCAACTGACGACAGGCCGATAGAGCGTCGAGCCGTTCCAGCCGGACATCGTCTCCTTTGGCTAATGCAAACACGGCTTGCAGAGGTACGCCCCGCAGCTTGGCTATCTCTCCCTCGCTGAGGGGCTGCAGTGGTTGCGGGGAGCCTGCATCAGCCACAGACCAGGAACCGTCGTGAGCAGGAATGAGATAGACGGCATCTTCAGCCAGAGGACGGAAGGACGGCCTCAACAGACGGCGAATGGTGCTCTTGCCCGCCCCGCTTGTCCCCAAGAAGACCAGCGCCCCACCTGGAGCAACCACCGCAGAAGCGTGGAGCCCCCAGATCCCGCCCGGGTCGGGGATATCTGCGCCCCTTCTTTTCAAATTCTCGATGAACTCGATACTAAGCATGGTCATCCCTATTCCACGACCGCAGCCGCGTCTCTGGGAAGAGACCCCTCACCTTAGCCTCGGCGCACAAAGACGATGGCCACACCAGGCGCCCATTATCCACATAGTTCTGGACCACGCAACTGGTCAGGCAACGTGCCGCATGGATGCACTGCCCGCAGATGCCAGGGTAGTTGCCATCAAGATCGTGGCGCAGTTGCCTCAGCGTCGGATGTTCGAGCCATACCTGGCGCACGCTGTCCCGGCCCAGGTAGCCGAAGCACAACTCGGGCACGGTGTGCCCGATCCCGCACAGGGCCATCTCTCCCGCTCCCAGGATGCCCAGGATATGGCGCACGCCGCACGCATCGCCGACATCCTGGCTGCGCACAAATTCGCCTACCGTGTACAGGGCGGGTGGCGTTATCAGGGTGAGCGGTATCGGTGTCCGGTCCTGGAGCTCACCGCGCACGAAACGGATCAGGGCTACCTCCTCGTCGAAATCCAGCGCCTCCCCTCGCTCGTGCATGATGATTCCGCGCCCGGCCCGCGACACTGGGTTGAACTTGACGGAACCGGCGCCGCGCTCGACGGCCAGTTTCACCAGGTCTTCCACTTGGCTGATATTGCCCCGATGAGGACTCATGATCACCTGCGGTCGGTAACCCGCGTCTACCAGGTGGCCCAGGCCACGCAGGGCGGCCTCGAAGGCGCCTGGCACACCGCGGAAGCGGTCGTGCGTCTCGGCATAGGCGCTGTCCAGGCTGACCGAGATAAACTGCAGACTGGTCTCCTCTTTGAGGTGCCGGGCTAGGTTGGCGTCAATCAGCGTGCCGTTGGTCTCCATATTCATTTGCAGCCCCTCGGCCGTCAGCATATCCACCATCTCGACGAACCGGGGGTGCAGGATCGGCTCGCCGCCGGTCAGCTTGGCAGAGCTTAACCCCAGCGGTTTCGCTTCCGCCACGGCCTCCCGGAGCAAGTCCACGTCCAGGCAATCGCCCGGCGAGGGTTCGCCGTCCACAAACTTGGGCACGATCCAGCAATGGCGGCAAGCCAGGTTGCAGCCAGTCGTCAGGTACAGATAGAAGGAGTGCAACGGCGGCACACCTTCCGGTAGATCCGGAGGCTGGCCTTCTTGCTCGACGGTCACATCGCCTTGGCAAAGATCATAATGTGTCATAGGGGTCCTCTCCCCGGTGTATGCGGTAGCAACTCATCGGGTCACGGGCGTTCAACTCGCCTGTGATGCTCATCACCGTGCCAGGGCAGCCGCCGGTACAGAACCCGGCGTACGGACAGTCGCGGCAGGTCGGGAGCGATCCGATCGGGATCGAGCGCCGCTGTCGTACCGTGTTGATGGCCGGATGGTGCAGCCACGCTTCCTGCAGGCTGTCCACACCGATCACGCCCATCTTCAGGGGGGACAGCAGATGGCAGGGTAAGATGGTGCCGTCGTGCTGGACGCCGAGCTGGCTAAAGACGCCACCGCAAGAGGTCAGCTTTCCACAGCCGGGCGTCTCTGTTTCGCCGCGTGCCATCCGGGCTTCGATGTCGGCAAACTCTCTTGCCAGAGCCAGGGGCCCGGCCAGAGCACTGATGCGTCCCCCATAGCGCTCGTTGAGGGCCATCAAGGTATCCATGGCCTGCTGCCGTTGATCGCGCGTCAGGATGACGCTTTCGCCGGGGCACTTGCCCGAACCCATGAGATAGGCTTCGTTGGTGCTGAAACCGGGCAAGCCCACGTCCTCTAACAGCAAGCGGGCGGTATTCTCCAGGTCGTCCACGTTGTGGCGGTTGATGGTCACCCGCACTGTGGCGGGGAAGCCGTTCTCCACCAACAGGCGCAGGCCACGCAGCGCCCGGTCAAAGCTGTGGGGACGGCTTTTGTTGTGGATCTCGGCCCGCGAGCCGTCAATCGAAACCTGGATCGAATCCAGACGCAGGCGACGTTTGCCCACCTTAAACTGGGCCAGCACCTTCTCAGTGATGAGCGTGCCGTTGCTCAGAATACTGTAGCGCATGCGGTTGGCGATGATGCCATCTATCAGTTGGAAAAGGTCCGGACGGGTAAAGACCTCGCCCCCGGTCAGCGTCACGCGCTGGACGGCCAGCTCCTCCAGTTCCTCAAAGAAAGCCAGCCAGCGCTCGGTCGGCAGGTCACTGAGGGCCGTCATCTCGTCGGCGTAAAAACAGTACTTGCAGCGCAGGTTGCAGCGGCCGGTAATGGCAATTTCCACCGAACGGGGCGCGGACATCAAACCGGGCGGGGGCACGGTCAGATCCTGGGAGATATCACTGGACATCATTTTCCAAAACCTCGCCGATGAACCCCCCAGGCTGCAACGTTTGGATGAATTCGTCCACGTCGGCAGCCACTTGGTCGGTGGGCACATCCTCACACGCCTCCAGCAAGTGCGCCACGATCTCATCCCGCGTGCGCGGCCGGTCCAGCACCTGCCAGATCAACAGGCCGATGGGATTGATGACCAGCATGGCGTCCGTATCGGGATTGAAGAGCAGCGCGCCGTCCGGTCCTTCTTCCCGACAGGACACATCTGGATTTACCAGGTATCGCCTCGTATCACTCATTTTTTTCCTTTCCTGTTTCTCCCGGCACTCCACCACGCCCTGTGCTTCCAGGGCGGTCAGTAATTCGAGCACGTCCGAGAGCACCCGCTCGAATGGTTGCCCGTGGGCCTGCGCTACTGCTTCTGCCACCTGGCACACGGTGCGTTCGCCATCCAGCCGGCCAACGATGTTACGGGCCATGGGGTTCAAGTGCACCAGCCGGAGCTGCTCGCAAAGTAGGGCCAGCGATCCGTCCTCGAAATCTTCTATTGCGACCTCATCCCGAAGGACGTAGTGAGCCTGCGATTGCAAATCGTTACTATTCAGAGTGTTGCATAACTCCTGTGAAGCCCACCCATGCTGCTGACTGGGTTTGAGGTCTGGTTCATGCCATATTTATTATACCACACTTCAGTCTGTTTTGGAAGGACTAAAAAGGTATTATTTTTCAGATAGCTCCGGGTTAGTAAAATGCGCCTCTGAGTATTAATACTTTGTGCATTTCTGCACAAATTGAGCCCCCCTCATAAACTGAGGAGTGATGGGTACATGTATTGTCTGAGGTCTGTCACTTCCTCGGAATGGCAGTGGGGACACCTCACTTGTTCAGGCCAACGAGTCCCGCGCAATTGTTAGGCATCACAGTGCAAGTCTTCATCGCTCGCCATGTGATCTTCTGTGAATAATACAATGCCACAGAGCAGCACTTCTAGTCGCAGCCAGGCAGATCATTCAGCAGGATTCTTTATATCTC
>JABAOH010008571.1_pt2 | contig 21146 bp, 17 predicted proteins | sample 7062181 | NCBI WGS metagenome assembly JABAOH01 (sample SAMN14538630, study PRJNA623070) | marine sediment metagenome | biome: marine biome [ENVO:00000428]; feature: marine pelagic biome [ENVO:01000023]; material: deep marine sediment [ENVO:00002113]; isolation source: pool of 5 deep marine... | reverse complement strand
GTAAGAAAGGTCTGGAGTTCAACCTGGAAGGTATCGAATTCGACGGGCACCCCCATTACCTGAAACTTTTCTTTCAGATAGTCTGCCGCTTTGGGGACATCCTGGCTCCAGGAGTACCTGGTCTTGATGGAATCCTCCACTCCTCCGATGAAAACTGTGTCCTCACCACTGAAGTCGTCGATTAAGGAAAGGAGTTGCTCTTGATCTAGTTTGTTCACTATGCTGTCTATCAATGGATCATACTCCCGGGAAAGGGACTCCAGATAGGATGGGATAGAGGCTGCAGGTTCCAGCGGCAAAGGTTCTTTTTGGATCCTTCTTAAGCTGAATCCCGAGGACGCCAACGGTTCAATCCTTCCGGGATTGCCTGTTACCAGAGCCATGTCCGGCTCCAGCATTAGGATCCGTGCTGTGGCTTGGATTTCTGGCAGACGGGATTGGATTGTCTCTCCCGGCCTGGGGAAGACGAAGTAGTGCTCACCGAGGTACCCTTCCTCATCCACTATTTGAAAGGGCATTCCCAGCTCTTTGAGAAGCTCTATCTCATTTTTGCCGGCTCCCGCAATCCAGAAATCGGAGGCTTTGGCGTAGACTTCGATTGCTGTTCCCTTTATCTGGTCAATGACTACCTGATTGATCCCGTCGATTCTGATCAGATAATTCGACTGACCCCATGCCGGAGCAGAAAGCAGAAGAAGACAGAGAACGAGGGGAATCGAGAGCTTCTTCACCATATCTCCTTTGTGGATTAGGGTTGGAAGTAAAGGTTAGCCAACCATAAAATAAGCCATTTTGGCTTGGTGTCAAGAGAAATATGCCTTATAGCAAGCTGCGTCCAGAATGTCTGCCTTCAGGCACACCTTTACTTCTTGGTGAAGCTGAAGTCGTTGATTCCGCTCAGGCGGAGCTTCACACTCCGGACAGGCAGATGATGTTTTGCAGAGCTGCCGGAAGAATTAGCATTCAACCGGCTTATGCTTCCCTCAGGGGCGCAATTGCTTTTCCCATTTTCTGGTCAGCTTCTGACGAAAAGAAAATGTAATAAAGAATGCTGGAGGTAACATATAATCCGACGGTGATCAGAAGTGGAGGGGTAAATGCATAGGCTTTTATCAGCCTTCCGCCCAAATTGGCGCTGACGGCCCAGGAGCCCGTCCAGGAAAGCATCAGAAGAGCGTTGGTGAGAGCTTGTTCTTTCTCCTTCACCTTCTCCATGGCGAAGTTGGTGGATATGGGCTGGCCCATGTTCATGAGCGACGCTCGGAACACGAAGGCCACCACCGCTGCAGGCAGATAATATGTGAAGGCCAAGACCAGCATGAAGGGGATGGAGGCCAACTGGGTAAATACCACCGTCTTGATCATCCCGAATCTTTTGGAGAGGACCGGGCCGCTTAAGATGCCTCCCAGCATGGAGATTTGTTGAATGGCAAAGTAGGTCCCGATAGTACCGGCCGGGATACCAAACCTATCTCTGAAATAGAGATTCAAAAAGGGTATCACAAATCCCGCTCCCATGCCCACGACGAAGAAGGGAAAGCAGAGTTNNAAGCTTTCTATCCCAAGCTGTTTTGACTCGGGAGGGTTCGTCAGGTGCTTTCTTTTGCTTGATCATCACGAACGGAATCACGGATAGCAGTCCCATCCCAACGGACACGTAGAGAGCATATCGGAAAGCCAAAGCTCCGGAAATACCCAAATTAGAAAACATCCCTGGAAGCTGTCCTCCGCCGAGGCTGCCAACTATTCCTGCAACCAGGTAGATGCCGAAGTGTAAACTGAAAAGATAGGTTCTCTCTTTGGACGTGCTGTTCTGCATCATGAAAGGAGCTGCAGCCACTCGCGCCACGGTGGCGCTCATTCCCAAAAGCAGGCTGGCCAGAAGCAGTTGAATGCGAACCACCAGCGTTGCCTGCAAAAGGTAGAAAAACCCAGCCAAGACCACGGAAAAGATCAGAATCTTCTTGATCGACACTCTGGGGATTATCATGGCTGCGGGAACCGAGACTATGGCCATGCCCCAGGCGGTGAAGGACAGGACCTGCCCGATCAGATCCTCGGTAAAGCCAAGCTCCTTGAAATAGAGGTTCAGAAGCACCCAGAACACGGCCCAGTTAAAGCCCGCGAAGAAAATGCCTATCAGAAACAGACGGGCATTCCTGGAAAATAGCTTCAAATGCCCCCAATAATCAGCAATGACGTTGGTAATCCTTTGTGCAAGGGAAGGCAACGCAAGATTGCTTTTCACAGCTCAGTGCACCCGTAGAGAACAAAAAGTTTTGTAGCGGGAATCGAATGTGTGTCCGATTCGCATAGACGACCCCATTTTATTCCTTGATTCCCAGAATGTCCAAGACAAACGCGTACTGGAAAGCGATCTCTTTGAGGCGGGCATATCGTCCGGAAACACCGCCGTGCCCTGATCCCATCTCGGTTCTGAGTAGAAGCCGGTTGTTGTCCTTTTTCATTGCTCTCAGCTTGGCTGTCCATTTGGCCGGCTCCCAGTACTGCACCCGGGTATCATTCAGGCCGGCCAGGATAAGCATATCGGGATATTCCTTGGCCCGGACATTGTCGTACGGCGAATACGACAGCATGTACTCGAAATACTCTTTCTCGTTTGGATTTCCCCACTCCTCGTACTCGATTACGGTGAGAGGAATGCTTTCATCCAGCATGGTGTTCATAAGGTCCACAAACGGCACGTCAGCAATTACTGCCTTGAATAGATCCGGTCGCATATTCACCACCGCGCCGATCAAGAGACCGCCGGCGCTGGCACCATCGATGACTAATCTGTCAGATGAAGTATATTGCTCCGCAATCAGATGCTCTGCGGCAGCGATAAAGTCGGTGAAGGTATTCTTCTTTTTCAGCAATTTGCCATCTTCATACCAGTACCGACCCATCTCCCCTCCGCCCCGGACATGGGCAATGGCATAGATAAACCCGCGGTCAACAAGGCTGAATCGGTTCGACGAGAAATAGGGGTCCATGCTGGCCCCATAAGCACCGTAGCCGTAAAGATAGAGCGGGTTGTTACCGTCCCTGTGGATGCCTTTCCTGTAGACCATCGAAATCGGAATCCTGGTGCCATCACCAGCAGTGGCGAATATTCGTTCTGTCTGGTACAGATCCGGATCGTACCCGCCCAAGACCTCCTTCTGTTTCTTCAGCTCCCGCTCCCTGGTTCCCATGTTATAATCGTAGACTGACTCCGGTGTGATAAATGACATGTAGGCGAAGCGCAACAACCGGCTGTTGTACTCCGGATTCCACTCACCCCAGCAGGTATAAACCGGCTCGGGAAACTCGATTCTGTGGCTCTCTTTAGTGTCAAAATCCCTGATCCCAATCTGCCGGAGTCCGTTTTCCCGCTCATAGAGAACCATGAAATCCTTGAAGACCTCGATGCGATCCAGCTTGACCGAATCCCGGTGGGGTATGACCTCCTTCCAGTTGTTTTTCGAAGGGTTCGACACCGGTGCCCGCATCAGTTTGAAATTCTTGGCCTGGTCATTGGTAACGACGTAGAATTGGTCACCGTGATGATAGACCGAATACTCCATATCCTGCTGCCGGGGGTGAATCAACTTAAACTCTCCGGTGGGTCTGTCGGCGTGCAGGTAGTACACCTCGGATGTGGTCTGGCTCTCCAGTTCTATGAATAGGTAATCCCTGCTTTTGGATTTACCGACGTCCAGGAAAAAAGCATCATCCTTCTCGTGAAATACCAGGACATCGTCCTGTGGATCATTGCCCAAGGTGTGACGATAGAGCTTGTATGGTCGCCAAGCCTCGTCAGTGACGGTGTAGAGGAGCGTTCTGTTATCGTTTGCCCATTCGAATGAAGGAGAAATACTGTCAACGACGTCCGGCAGAAGTTCTCCGGTTCGGAGATCCTTCACCCGAAGAACGTAGCGCTCGTTGCCGGTGGAGTCGTAAGCGTATGCCAGCAGGTTGTGATCCGGACTGGGCTTATATCCTCCTACATACATGTAGTCCTTGCCCTCGGCCAACTGGTTGACGTCAAGCAGAATCTCCTCCTCGGCATCAAGGCTTCCTTTCTTGCGGCATTTGATCTGATATTGCTTGCCTTCTTCTTCCCGCGAGTAGTAGTAATATTCGCCCCATTTGACCGGCACGGACATGTCAGTTTCCTTGATGCGGGAGAGCATCTCCTGGTAGAGCTTTTCCTGAAGCTCCTCGGTGTGCTTCATCACAGCTTCGGTGTAAGAGTTCTCCGCCTCCAGGTACTCAATTACCGCAGGATTGTCTCTCTCCCGTAGCCAGTAATAGTTGTCCGCTATCTGGTGACCAAACAAGGTATCCACCTTGGGCTTGGTCTCGGCTACGGGCGGCTTGGGACCGCAGGAAACCAGCACGCTGATCGCCGAAAGAATCAGTACCCAAAAGAGCGGAATTCTCCCTTTAAACATCTGCAGTACCATCCTCTGAGTAGGTTTCAGTTCATCCAGGTTTTTGTATTACACAACTGTGTACTCGAGCTACGACACATTGGTGACGATTTCGTTGCAGTCTGAGTATGGGGTCTACTCCTCAGCTAACAGTCTTCATCGAGGCAACCACTTCCTCCTCGACCAGCTTCCAGATTCTTCGTTTCATACGAAGGAACTCGCCTCCCAGTTGCACATCCACGTGTCGCGGCCGAGGCAGATGATTCTCGATCACGTCTTTGACTCTTCCCGGTCGGGCCGACATTACCACTATGCGATCGCTCAAAATAAGCGCCTCGTCGATGGAATGAGTGATGAAAAGCACGGTCTGCCCGGATTGATCCACGATTCGCAGCAGTTCCTCCTGCATGACCTGGCGGGTCATGGCGTCCAGAGCGGCAAAGGGCTCGTCGCACAGCAGAACTTCTGGCTCATTGGCCAGTGCCCGGCACAGCGCCACGCGCTGGCGCATGCCTCCGGAAAGCTGATTGGGATAAGCGCGCTCAAAACCGATCAGGCCGACCATCTCGATGTAACGCTTTGAGCGGTCTAACCGCTCCGATCTGGGCAGCCGGTTTACTCGGGGACCGAACTCCACATTTTCCTTCACGGTCATCCAGGGAAAGAGGGCGTAGGTCTGGAATATCATGCCGCATTGTGGTTCAACTGTTGTCACCCGTTTGCCCTCCAAGAGAATTTCCCCCGAGGATGGAGGCATGAAACCGGCAACCATGTTCACCACGGTGGACTTGCCGCATCCTGAGGGTCCCACCAGGGTGACGACCTCTCTTTCATTCACCAGCAGGTTGAAGTCTTCGACGGCGGTGACGGCTCTCTTGCCTTTTCCAAATGTCTTGGTGATAGCAACAGCTTGTATGAGGGGTCGACTCATGTACTGGTCTCCTCCCGCTGCCAGGGGAGAAGCAGCCATTCCACCCCGCGAAATAGAACGTCCAGGATGAGAACGGTGAGGCTGATGGAGATCATACCCACTAGGACCTGACCGGTATCGGACCATTCCTTGCCGGTCCAGATGCGAAAGCCCAGGCCGCTGTTGGCGCCCACCATCTCTGCGCTGATCACGCAGGTCCAGGCGATGGCCAGCACTACTTTGAGCCCGCTGAGTATGCTGGGGAGAGCGCCGGGCAAGGTCACGTGACGGATCACCTGCATGCGCGAGGCTCCCAGGTTGCGGGCTGCGCGTTGCAGGATGACATCCACACGCAGGGTCGCCGCTACGGTGTACACCAGCACCGAGGCGAAACAGCCCATGAAAACGATGGCGAATTTCTGCTTCTCTCCTATGCCCAACCAGAGCATGGACAAGGGAATCCAGCTTAGTGCGGGCAGCGGTCTGATGATTGAGACGATTGGATTAAGCGCCGCACGCACGTATTTACTCATCCCCATCAAAAGACCAAGAGGAACCCCTACTGCTGCGCTTAAGAGAAACCCGATCAGAACCCGGGTGGCACTTTTCCAGACGTCTTGGAGCAGGATTCTCTCGCCGCTGGCCGCCAGCGCGTATGCCCTTTGGATAATGGTGGTTGGCGCAGGAAGGAAAAAAGCATCTATCATGCCAATTCTAACAACTATTTCCCACGCCGTGAGGAAAACAACGACTGCAGCGGCGCCTATTACGGCTACACTCCAGAGTTCTAATGGCTGTTCGTCCATCGAGATTTAGGTTTCAGGAGGTTTGTCCTGTGATGCTTCGTAAAAAGGAAGAATGTGCATGGGAACCCATTTGCGAAACTCCGGCTTGACCGGTATGGCCTTCATCTCCTCATGAAGAATTTTCAGTATGTATTCTGTTTGACCAAAGATCCCCTCGTCGCTCATCACCCGCTTTTGGTCTTCAAGGGTCTGCCATACGAAGCGGGACAGGTTCTTCTTTATAAGCTCGACATCCTGCACGATGTATTTCTCGTGGACTACTTCCGCCGCCGAATCCGGATTGTTCTTTACCCATTCCAGTGACTCAAAATACGCGGCCAAGAACCCTCTCGCACGATCTGGGTCTTCGTCGCACCAGCCCTTGCCTAAGATCAGCACATCCGGGCCGGTCATGGTCCCGAACTTCTGGTAAACCGGGGTATCGGTATCCATTCCCAAAACCGTTGCTCCTTCGACTTCCTTCAACTGAGAGAATCCGGGCTCCCAGATGATGGCGGCATCGACGTTGCCTGCCCTGAACACGGCGGGAACATCACCGACTTCAAGATTCACTAGTTGCACATCTTTATCCGGATCAAGACCATGATCCTTCAATAGCATCCGCGCAGTCAGGTCCACAGAAGAACCAAAGGGAAGCCCCACTTTTTTGCCTCTGAGTTGTTCAAACGATGTGATCCCCGGTTGTGCCACCAGTCCCTCAAAGCCGGGAGCGATATCCTGGTTACCCACCCAATAGAAGCGGTTATTGCTCTGGGCCATGGCACTGAGCATGGCCACCTGTCCCAGGCTGGCGAATTGGGCATCACCTGACGAGATGGCGTTTAACCTATCCATGCTCTTTCCGATAAATCGCCAGCTTACCTCGAAGCCGTGCTTCTCGAACGTGCCTCTTTCAATTCCTACCCAGACCGGTATGTGGCCGTACCACTGCGAGCCGACTGCAACAACGGGAATGTTTCGCTTCTGAACCTCTTCCTCTTTACCACATCCGGCAATCAGAAACAGCAAGCCAAACAGGAATATTGATAGCGTCAAGCTTTGCCTTGAGATCCTGGTCACCTGTCTCTCCATTTCCGACAAATAGGTCGTGAGTCAACGACAAACTCACGAACATGGTCCTCCTTCAAGAACGAGTGACTTCAGTATATCAAAATTCCTACTCGAAGTCAACACGTCCCAGAGCATTCCTGTAGGGTCAGCTCTTGCACGTGGCTTGCCGTGACTGTGACCTGATACACATACCGCAAATGTTGCCGAGATTCGGAATACGGATTTCGGTCGCGGCCGTCAGGTCACACCCGCCAAAGGCCGGCAAGACCCGACACAACAACAAAAGCCAGCATTGCGCTCTCCGCGCTTGACTGTGGACTTGACAAAGTTAAAGACAACCCTTATCGTTGCCGAGAAGTAATAAGTAAGCCGCTCTCTCTTTAACTAAGGAGTATGTATGATAAAGCTTCTCTTAACTTGCTCCACCGTTTTGTTCTCTTCCTTACCGCTCTTCGCCCAATCAGTTGATACTGCCTGGGTGAGAAGATACAACGGACCGGGATACGGCAATGATCGCGCTAACGCCATAGCTGTGGATGATTCTGGCAATGTCCATGTGACCGGCTCCAGTTTCGCCGTTGGGGCCTCCGACGATTATGCCACGGTAAAGTATGATGCGAACGGAGATACTGCCTGGGTCAGGAGATACGTTGGACCCGGAAACAACAGCGACCAGGCCCAGGCCATAGGTCTGGACGATTCGGGAAATGTCTATGTGACGGGATGGAGTGATGGCAGCGCGACATGGGGTTACGTTACCATAAGGTACTACCCCAGCGGAGATACCGCATGGTTGAGAACATACGGCGGAGCGGTTTCGTGGGACAATTACGACTGCTCTATGGCTGTGGATAGCTCTGGTAACGTTTATCTGACGATAGAAGGCCCGGAAGCCGGGATTTACTCGGACTTTGTAACCATACGGTATTATCCAAACGGAGATACTGCCTGGGTGAGAAGATATGACGGACCGGCGAACGAAGGAGACGCGGGCCGTGACATTGCGGTAGACGGCACCGGGAACTGCTACGTGACAGGGTATAGTTATGGAAGCGGGACAAGTTCAGACTTCGCCACCATCAAATACTATCCCAACGGCGATACTGCATGGCTAAGGAGATATGACGGGCCGGACAGTCAGTCTGATGTGGGCTATGCCATGGCGGTTGATGGCGAGGCTAACGTCTATGTGACGGGTCACAGTTATAGCGGCGGAATAAACGTGGACTTTGCCACCATCAAGTACTATCCCAACGGAGACACTGCCTGGGTGAGAAGATATGATGGCCCTGCGAATTGGCTTGATTATCCTCGTGACATAGCAGTTGACGATTCAGGTTACGTGTACGTGACCGGGTACAGTGCCCAGAGCGTGAGTTATCCTTATAACTACGACTATTTAACCATCAAGTATCATTCCAACGGAGATACTGCCTGGCTAAGAAGATACAACGGACCTGACAACGATGAAGATCAGGCTATGGCCTTGGCAGTAGGCTCCTCCGGCGATGTGTATGTTACGGGGAGGAGTAGAAGTAGTGGGACAGGATATGATTATCTCACCATGTGCTATCATCCGGACGGAGAGCTGGCTTGGCTGGAAAGATACGACGGAGGGGGAAACGTTGATGATTGGGCTCACGCCATAGCCGTGGATGATTCCGACAACGTCTATGTGACGGGGCGCAGTATGGGTAGCGGTACACCCGAAGACTATGCTACCATAAAGTACGTCCAAACTGGCAGTGAGGTAAGGGACGAGACCGGAACCAGAGAAATGCCCACTCACTTTACTCTCTTGCAGAACTACCCTAACCCCTTCAATCCCATCACCAAGATACAGTTCGCTCTGGCCAAATCTGGCTTCGTCAGCTTGGGCATTTATGACCTGTTGGGAAAAAGAGTCAGGACTTTGGTTGCTGAGGATCTGTCTGCAGGTTACAAGTCTGTGATCTGGGATGCAAGGGACGAAGGAGGCAAGGAAGTGGCCAGCGGGATCTATTTCTATCAGCTGAGAGCAGGAAGTTTAACCGAAACGAAGAAGATGCTGCTGCTGAAATAGCGCTTAGGTCAGAAATGTCGGATAGTCTCGCCGTAAGCGGGACATATCCGACCTACAAGATGTCAGCCCCGACTCGGATGGAGTCGGGGCTTTTCTTCCGCCTTCCAGCTTGGCGGATTCCGGCGCCGTCGGCGGGATTTGGAGACTGTTCCCGAAGCATCAGGAAATTCCCGTCTTGACAGAGAACGTCCCCTCGCTTATCTTCTTTGCGTTAACTGAACCGGACAGTCGTAAAAAGGAGAAGCGATTATGAGAACGTTCAAATGCTATATCGTAGTTTTCTTGATTTTAGTTTTGATCCTGCTGTCCTGCAGCACTGTCGCCGTGACGGGCAGGAAGCAGTTGAATCTGGTTCCCCGCTCCACCATGCTCTCCATGAGCTTCCAGCAATATGATGAGTTTCTTAAGACCCATAAGCTGAGCGGCAATCAGAAAGAAGCCCAGATGGTGAAAGGAACCGGCACCAGGATACAAAAGGCGGTGGAGCGATATTTTGCCGAGAGAAACATGTCCGGCAAACTAAAGGACTACGCCTGGGAATTCAATCTGGTGGAGAGCGAGGAAGTCAATGCATGGTGCATGCCGGGCGGAAAAGTTGTGGTTTACTCCGGGATACTCCCTGTTACCAAAGATGAATCCGGTCTGGCGGTGGTTATGGGACACGAGATAGCTCACGCTATCGCCCAACACGGCAATGAGCGAATGAGTCAGGTTCTGGTGACACAACTGGGCGGAGTGGCGCTTTCTAAGGCTCTGGAAGAGAAGCCTGAAAAAACTCAGCAGCTCTGGATGGCAGCCTTCGGAGTCAGTGCCCAGCTTGGAGTTCTGCTTCCGTACAGTCGTCTTCATGAGAGCGAGGCGGATCGTCTGGGTTTGATATTCATGGCGATGGCAGGTTATGATCCCAACGCAGCAGTAGAATTCTGGGAGAGAATGGCAAAGATGAAGGGCGGACAGGCGCCCCCGGAATTTTTGAGCACTCATCCTTCCGGTGAAAAAAGAATCCAGAACATCAAATCGTTGATACCGGAAGCCATGCAGTATTACAAAAAATCGGAATAGGCTTAGTCATCTGTTTTGCAGATAGCACGAAGGTCTGAAATGTCCATTAGGACTTTGGGACACGAAATGTCGGATAGTCCCGCCGTAGGCGGGACATATCCGACCTACGAGTGACTGCTGCGCTCGCCTCTTTGACCCTTCTTGTCTTATCACCTCTCACATTTCTTCCTCAGGAGCAGCGCCTAGTCTCCTTCTGAACTCCCGCTGAACTAAGTGGTTCGGCAGACCCACCACTGGTCAGGTATTCGAAACTTGAGGGTTCTGACGGCGTAAGTTAAATCAGCATCGATTCACTGCAGAAGCCGCAGAGGCTTCAGCATCCAGAGTCGAAACCGGGAGAACTCATATGAAAATCTACGTGGTGTGTGACATTGAGGGCGTTGCCGGGGTGATCGATCACCGCCTCCAGTGCTGGGAGGACGGAACGTATTACGGACAAGCAAGACGCTTGGCAACGTTTGAACTCAATGCCGTGGTCGAGGGTGCCCTGGAAGGTGGCGCCGCGGAGATAGTGGCCTGGGACGGTCATTGCCTCTTTCCGGGCTCTATAGATCCTGAACTTGTTCACCGCGAATGCAAGTTAGTAATGGGAGCAGGGGACGGCGGACCCGCCAGCTTGGACGGTTCCTATGATGCGCTGTTTCAATGCGGCTTGCACGCGATGAGCGGGACTTCACGGGCACTTATGAGCCACGGCGGGTGGGAGCTAAATGGAAGGAGAATCGGGGAGATCGGAGCGAGTGCACTCATAGCCGGTCGTCACGGCGTGCCTTTCGTCTTCATCAGCGGCGACCGAGCTGCGGTGGAAGAAGCCCGAGCACTGGTGCCGGATGTCGAGGTAGCCATTGTGAAAGAGGCGCTGACTGACAAGGTGACCGGGTTGTCTCAGGCGCCTGCTATCTCATTAAGTCCCCAGAAGGCTCGCGAACTGATTCGTGAAACAGCGAAGCGGGCAATGGCGAAGATTGGCGAAATCCAGCCGCTTCGTTTCGACCCCCCATATGTGTTGAGGTGGCAGTTTGAGACAGCCAAGGGCGCAGATGAGATGTTATCAGCTAATGCCGGGGCGATTCGCGTCGATCCGGTGACGCTGGAATTCAAAGCCGATGATTTCCTGAAGCTGCCGCTGTGAGTGGAAATGAAGATCAATAGAAAGAGGAGCAAATCATGGAGAAGATGTTAGGTCGCTGTGGTTACAGGTGTGATCTGTGCGCGGCTCGTTCGGATGATCCTGCTGTCAGACAGAAACTGGTAGACGGGTGGAGAAAATATCTGGGTCATCAGATGTACACCGCAGAAAACGTTCGTTGCGATGGGTGTATGATCGATGGAAGGCTTGCCGACAAGAACTGTCCCGTCAGACCGTGCGTAATCGCCAAGGGAGTCGAGAACTGCGCTTATTGCGATGAATACCCCTGTGACAAGCTGGACGGTTTCATCTGCAGCCGCGAGAAATTCATCCAGAAGCTTGGCCAGATTCCCGAGGAAGACTATAATCTCTGCTTGAGGCAGTTCGAGAGTGAGCCGGAACTTAAGGAGCTGCGCCGGGCTTCGGGGAAAGAGTGATACCACGTAGGTGGGAAAGTCCGTTGGAACTTTCGGACGCAGAATGCCGGATAGTCCCGACGTAGGCGGGACATATCCGACCTACAACTGACTGATAGATGAGAGAGAAAACGCCTGAAAGCGATTCTTTCAGCCGGAGAGTAAAGGAGCTGATCAAAGGGATACCCAAGGGGAAGGTGGCCACCTATGNNCCCAAGGGGAAGGTGGCCACCTATGGTCAGATTGCAGCGTATGCGGGCAATCCCCGCGCGGCTCGGCAGGTGGTGTGGATACTCCATTCCTCCTCCGGGAAAGAGAAATTGCCCTGGCATCGGGTGATAAACAGCAAGGGGCGAATATCCCTGAAACCAAACTACGGTTACGAGATTCAGAGGGAGCTGTTAAGGAAAGAGGGCATTGAATTTGATACAAATGACACCGTGGATTTTGATCGATATCTCTGGTCTCCGTTTTAGAGGTCTTAGGATCTAAAAGGGACTGCTGATGCATCGGCATTAGGAAATACCGATGCCGGAGAGTTTCGGGAATTCGCCCGCCGTTGGCGGTATCTGGAGACTATTCCCGAAGCATGCAAAGGACACCTTCCCAAGCTCAGGTGAGTTAAAAATCTCCCGATTGCCCAAAAACCTGTGTCTGGCTTTCCAAGTGGACCAATCTTTTCTTTGCATCCTGAAGTTCCGGCGTTCCGGGGTCGGCATGCTTCCAGAGGTCGGTGAAGCGAGCGTAGTATTTCATTGCTTCTTCGCGGCAGCCTTTCTCCTGGTGTATCCTGCCCAGCATGTACAAGCTCTTGGCAAGTATGTCTCCGAAGAACAATCTGCCGGTTGTAAGGGTGATTATTCTTGTGAACTGTTCCTGGGCCTTCTCTAAATCTCCCGACCGGTAAAAAGCCAAAGCTAAAGGATAGATAAACAGCGCCTGGTCGTCTGATTCGGAATGTTGAAAAGGTACTAAAGATAAAGCTCTCTTGAAGAACGCCGTGGCTTTGGAGAAATTCCCCCTTTCAAGCTCGATCATGCCCTCAAGATGGTGATGATACCTGATTAGCTTTTTGTTCATTTTTGTTCGGAGTATCTTCTTGAGCTCATCCGCGGTTTTCTGCGCCAGGTCAATGGATTTCATCTGGAGGTGGATGAGTCCCTTAAGATGCAGGTCCGGCTCCCAGTCCAGGTTGTCCCTGGCGGCCATGTTCCTCGCCATTTCCCACTCCCGTAGAGCTTGCTGGGGTTTTCCACAGGCCAGGTGTAGCTGAGCTAAATACACCTGCGACCATATCTTCCACTCAATGTCCCCAACTTTTTCTGCCAGGGCGCGCGCTTGCTGCAGTTGTCTCTTTGACTCGTCGAATCTTCCCTGAGACAGGTATAGGGCTGCTAACCTGGACAGTCCATAACACTGGCTTGCTGGCTCTTCGGCCTTCAGGATCTTCCGATATTCTTCTTCTGCCCCGACGAGATCGCCTTTATAATGGCAAATGTCTCCGGCGAAGGAGGGATAAATAGAAGTGGGATCGACNNACATTGACTACTCTCTCGTGAATCCAGGCCTGGGTCGGGAAACTTGCCAGATAAGTCTCCAAAGTCTGTCTGGCCTTGTCATACATACCCCTGGCCATGTATGCCTCGGCCTGACCGAGGTAGGGCTCACTGTTTCCCTCGTTGCTCCTGATGAGCACCTCAAATCGTTCTATAGCCTTGTCCCACAGCTCCAAGTCGTAACACAGCAGGCGCCCCAGGTTTGAATTGCCCTCGCCATCATCAGGATAAATCTCCAACAGCCTATTATAGGCTTTGATGGCCTTGGGGTAGGTCTCTTCCGACATGCTATAGAGCTCTCCCTGGATTAGATAAAACTGTCTTGTGGATAATCGATTCTTCAGTTCAAGTGCTTTTTTCAGACAATTCCAACTCTCGCTGACTAAGCCGAGTTCGTAATATACCTGCCCCATGATTCTGTATGCGGCTGCAAATTCCCGATCTATTGCTGTCGCTCTCTTCATGAGCTCAATAGTCCTGCGAGGGTGGCCTGTCTCCACGTGGTTTCTCCACCCTTCTATGAAGTATCTTAAGGCTTCAGGAGAACTGGAAGTTATCTCTGCCAGCTCCTTATCAATGTCGCCGGATATCTGCTCGCCAGAGAGATTAAGATCCGACTTGATTCGTTTGGACAGCTCGTCCATCTTGAGAGGAATCTCTTTTGCTCCCTGGCACTCTATTCTTCTCGAGCCGGCCACCAGCCCGGTGATTGGGTTTTGAACCGTTGCGGTGATGACCAGATTTTCACCTTTGGTTAAGAATCTTCCCATCAGGATGTAATTGATTCTTCCCCGAGTGGCCACTCTTTTCAAATCCCCCGGGGAATATTCCCCGGCCCGGAGAAGATCCAGTTTTCTTAAGATGCCGAAGACCTTCTCGCCCGGCAACACGCGAAGGAACTTTGACTGCCTCAAGTCGGCAGTCAGCAATTCTGCCAGGCCAATTCTCCACAGATCCAGACTCGTATCTCCGGAATTGTTCTCAAAAGGCAGGACAGCAAGAGAAGCTTTCTCCATGGGGAGAGTCATGGCCGTGGTTCGGGAGAATAAATGCCAGGCAACCGCTCCAACGATAATGATCGCGACAAGAGCCACAACCGGTACGAAAGACCTTCTGAAGGTGAAGGATACGGTTATCTGCTTTGTGGTGGTAGCTTTTCTCCAGGGACATTCTCTCTCTGCGGTGGGAAGACCTTTCTCAATGTTATTCAGCTCGCCCCGGACCTGTTCAACTGACTGATACCTATTTTCTTTATTCTTTTCCATGCATCTGAGAATCACCCGGCTGAGATCTTCAGGAATCTGGGCATTAAGCTCTCTCGGATCAGCCGGTGGTTCGGTTGTATGCTTGACGGCGACACTTAAGGGGGTATCGCCTTCAAAANNATCACCCCTAAGGAATATATGTCAGATCGGTGATCTACCTCTTTGGCTTCCACTTGTTCCACCGACATGTACTCGGGCGTTCCAATGATTACGCCGGTTTCTGTTATTCCTTTCGTCTTGACCGATCGAGCAATCCCGAAATCCATGATGCGAGCATTCCCATCCTGGTCTATCATGATGTTCTGCGGCTTCAGGTCGCGGTGGACTACGCCCAACCTGTGGGCTTCGGCCAGCCCTTCGCACACCTGCTTGGCTACAGAAATGGCTTTTCCAGAACTCAAGGGACCCATCCTCCTGATCGAACTCTTCAAGTCATCCCCCGGCACATATTCCATACTGATGTAGTGCACCCCCTCTTCGGTGCTGAGGTCATACATCCGGCACACGTTCCGGTGCGAGATCTTGCGGGCGAGTTTCAGTTCGTTCCGGAAGCGTTCAATGGTCTTTTCGTCGGTGGCGATGTCTGGATTCAGAAGCTTCAACGCCACCTTCTCGTTTATCTCCCTGTCCAGGGCCTTGTAGACTCTCCCCATGCCTCCTTTCCCGAGCTCTTCAATGATCTGGTATCTTCCGGCGAACGTGCTTCCGACGTCTAGTTCCTTCTTGGGAGATGGGGAAATGTTCTTAGCCGCAGAGGACGCTTCTTCCGCCAGCAGAAGTTGAGTTCCGCAGTTGCCGCAAAAGCGGGTATCCTGGGGGCTGTCCTGGTTACATTTAGGACATCTCATGGGTAATCGTTTTTGTTTTGCTTGGTCTTTGGTTATCAGGGTTATAGAGTATTCTCTTCATACTTGTTTGTCGGCTGTTTTGTACCCTGCTTTAAGAGAGCAGTATCACTTAGCTCTTGGCCGCGTGGGGCCAAACGCCGAAGCTCAAGGATTCTTGGACTTTGGTTCCAACTTGAGGCAACAAAAGTGAAGGCGTCAAGCAAGAAGTGGGATGACAATTGTTTTTTGTTGACAAATGTAGGGAGGGGGCTTATACTAAAATCGTAACCTACCAAAAAGGCATTTACGGAGATTGAAATCTAATCTCCTCTTTTGACCAGGAGGAGAGGATGAAAATTAGTTGTCTGATTTTGTTTTTTTGGCCGATGCATATCTCTACTCTTCGCAGGAGCACCCTTGTGGCTTCCAAGATCAACTTCTTGCTGCGTTGTGGATCAACGGTCTTAATTTTAGGCTTGTTATCTTCGGTTTTGGCTTTTCCGCAGGAAGACAGCTTGGTTCTATTGGGGAGAACCACCGAGGCTGATGAGTGTTATGCGGTATCGGCCTGCAATAGGGATGCCTATGTGGCGAACTTCGTATTGGGACTAAAGGTTATCAGCTATTCTGATCCGCGAAACCCCTTTTTGCTTACCACCTATCCCGGGCTCGTCTTTGATGTAGAGATGCGAGGGAGTTGGGCTTATTATTCGGGAGACTGTTTTACGATAAGTGATATATCAGATCCCCTGGAGCCTGATACTATCGGCAGGTGCTGTTGCTATTCGACTCTGCAGGGCAATGTGCGTTTGTCTGACAGTCTGGCTTTCACGCTGCTCAGACTGCCGTATGAGGAGGTTGCTTTGCTTATAATAGACGTATCCCAACCAACAGACCCGAACCTATTATCCATGACCGGCCCCCCGCCTTATGGGACAACGCACAGAGGGGACATTTTCCGAAGCGGCGACTTTTTGTACTGGGTTGACCAAGCGTTGATATTCGATACAGGTGAGAGGCTGGGCAGAATTTTGGTTTTGGATATTAGTGATCCAACGCAACCGGGTACCATAGTTGCAGATACTTGTTTGCACGCGCCGCCTCATGCTATTTGGATCAAGGATAATTACGCCTACGTGGCAGAAGGATACGGGGGCGCAGGGTTAATGGTGTTGGATGTCTCGGACCCCAACAGCATCGATTCGGTGGGATGTTTTCCGATCCCTGAAGGAAGAGCTTGGAATCTCTACATCAAGGGTAACTATGCCTATGTGTGCGCGCATCTTAAGCCGACGCTGGAGTGGGATCGAGTTTACGTTCTGGATATTTCGGATCCAACGAATCCTTCGCTGGTTACCTATTACAACACGCCGGGTAGTCCTCGGGACGTTTTTGTAGATGACCCTTACGTGCTCGTTGCGGATTACACGTCTCTTCTGGTTTTCGAGGCGACTTTCCTGAACATCCCCGGTGATGCGAACGGCGACGGCCAAGTGGATGGAGCGGATGTGGTCTTCGTCATCAACTATTTGTACCGGCAGGGAACGCCACCTGAACCAATGGAGGCTGCAGATGTTAACGGAGATTGCGTGGTAAACGGCTCTGATGTGGTCTACCTGCTCAAATACCTGTTTAGGAACGGGCCTCCTCCGCAGAGTGGGTGCGCTTTTTTCTAGTTTGGGAAGAGAACGCAAAGAGTGGTCTTTTTATGGAGAGGCGAGGATGAAGACGCGTTGTTTGATTTGGGCGGTGTTTTTCTTTCTACTTTGTATTTTCCCCGCAAGCGGGAGCTTTGCGGAAGATCCCGGGATTCCTGACACGGTTAGATTGGGAGAATGTCACTACAACCTGGGGGGATCACCGCTGGAAGGGAGTCTTGTCCTGTCCGTGCTTGTGTACAACGATGAATATCTTGCCGCGGTGTATATACCTCTGAGATGGAGCGGTCCCATGGTGTGCGATTCTGCCCGGTTTGTCGGGGAACGACCGGAGCATTTCAGCGCCTACGGAGATATTGACCTTAGCATAGACCACGTTATTTATCTCTTTGGCGGAACACGGACAGGCCGCGACTCCATACCTCCTGGAGAAGGGCCTCTGGCATACCTATGCTTCACATTGACTGATACAGGCTCAGTAGCCCTGGATTCCATTTTCCTTGGCGCTGAACGTTATCTGCATTTCGTGGATGTCCAGTACCGGCTCATTCACCCTCACTGGGTGATATTCCAAAGCCTTGTTGTACAACCGGGAGATGCCAGTGGGGACGGGGTCGTAGACGCCGGGGACGTGGTTTCCCTCATCAACTACCTATTCAGGGGAGGAGATATCCCGGATCCATTGTGTCGGGGAGATGCCAACGGCGACGCGGTGGTGAACCCCAGCGATGTGGTTGGTTTGATAAACTATCTATTCAGAGCTGGCCCTCCGCCGGAGTGCAGTTGTGACTGCTGAGATTCTCTTCTCAAATCCCGCTTTCGCTGACTTGCTGATAAGCGAGTTAATTAACCAGGCGACCTTCAGGCTGCCGTGCCAAAGATCGCGCAGGAATACCAAAAACGAAGCAGCCGAGCCTTCTTGGATCGGAGGCTCGGCCGCGTCTCTGACAGGTGCAATATCCTTTTCTGGCTAACACTGCGGTGGGTCTCCGCCTCTGTACAGATAGTTCAGCAGATAGACCACGTCTTCGGCGTTAACCATTCCATTACAATTGGCGTCTCCGGCTTCTAACGGGTCGGGTGGCTCTCCACCTCTGAACAGATAGTTCAGCAGATAGACGATGTCCGCGCCATTGACAGCTCCATCGCCGTTGGCATCGCCGGTCTGATAGAAGGTGGTATCCCTCTCGATCTCAAACATCAACTCCCAGACTGCCCTGGCGCGCAGGTACTGATGGGGATAGCCACTTGGCCTGGGGTGAACACCGTTGTCCCACCAGGCTTCCGGTGTATTGAACCAGTAGGCAAGATGGTCGGCTTCGTAGACCGGGTAGTATGCTCCGTAGGCGGTGTTTAGGGCTTCATTCGTCAACCCGGCACGAAACATCATGGCAGCCACGTAGTAGGTCGTGCCGACCCAATATTCCCGGGTATCTCTGTCACCGGTGGGTACAGTTGAACCATCTGGCAGTCGGCCCAATCTGGCGCCAAAATCAAGGTTTGGGAGTACGTTTACATCGTAGACCTTTTGCAGGTGTGCGGTCATCCTCCAGCGGGGCAAAATGTCCGGCAAGCCTAGGAATTCACAATAGCGCTGTCCGCATAGGGCATCGCTGAAAACTGCGGTTGGGTATTGGCTTTCTGTGTCTATCCTGTAGTATTGTCCGGCCGAGTCCCACAACTGGGCATCCAGATTTCTCTTGGCTGCCTCCAGCCAGGCCTGCACTTCCGATCTTATGGGTTTGTTTAGAATCGCTGCCATGGTATCCATGGCTTGAAGCGCCCCGATCCAAAATCCGCCGCTGTACATGTCTGTGCCATACATGCCCCAACCGTCATAGGTGTTGTCGTATCCTTGAGCGTGGGGCAAGGAGTCTTTGGGCTCAACTTCACAGTCGTATGTCTTCATGAAGTGATAGGTGCTTTCCACCGCAGGCCAGACGTACTGTAAGAATTCCATGTCCTCATAAATGCAGTAGTATCTCCAGCACCGTTGAATGAATTTCGTAGAATTGTCTGTCTGAACATGACTGGCTCCTGGTGCGCAGGGTGCAGGCCGACTTCGGTAACCGTGCGGGTCCAAGACGAAGAAGGGATCGCCGATTCTGCAATAGTCGGCGGATATATCTCTGGGCGCGCCGATCTCCATTGAGGTCTGATGCGGCACCGTGGGATCGCACTCGTCATAATGTGTCACCACATCCGCGTGACACCTGATTAGATCTTTCTCCATCTCCGGCCAGAATTTGGCATAGACAATCGAACTGTAGTGACTTACGTCGATATCGCCAGCCAGCGGGTAGGCCTGACATTCCATCACGAAATTCTTGTGATCCTCCGGATGCAACCCCATGAACTCCTCAGCATGACCGGATCTTAAACCAGACTCCCAGAACGATCCGCCAAACTGGTTATAGTAAAGCTCGTTGAAGGCGGCACGAAGCAGCCAATCAGGATATCTGGGGTCGTTTGTGAATTCTGACATCCAGTTATCGATCTGATCCTCCCAGCTTTGATAACTGCCAAGAGCTTCCACGGCGATTTCAAAAGAGTTGTCACTCAGCGTGTCAAAATGCTCGCAGTATTTCTTCCACCATTGAGTGATCTGACCTGCCCCGTACGTGCTCTTAAACTCAACCAGCGGAAAGTCCCAGGAAAGAACCATAGGAATGACCACGCTCTCTCCCGGACCCAGAACCGCTTTCACTGCTATGGCCGCGGCGGACTCAAGAGAGTCGATGGAATCCGATAGAACCCCGTCATCAGAAAACTGCCTCCAGATGTCGCTTCCGTCGCCTGAGCGGTCCCAGCTGGCAAATGATACTATCGAGTTCTCTATCTGTGCCGTGGCCATACACCACTCGGAATTCTGTGTTTCCGGGGTATTGGACGGGTGGCTTGCCTTCAACACCACGCCGGTGATTCCCGAACTTTGAAACAGAGTATTTGTGAAGCCCGTTCTCGTCTGAGTGCCACCGCTGAATGGAGGGTTGGGCCAGGTGAACATGACCGACACCTCTACTGAGTCAGCGGACGGATTCGATATCTGAAACTGCCATATGGCCACGGGATAGGAGGTTTGTTGGTAATTGTGGGGGATTATGGGACTAAAGAANNTGTCTTTCATAAATGTGAAAGGCTGCCCCGACCAGCCAGGTTTTCCTGTATTCTCCTACTTCATCTGCCCAGGGCCCGAAGGAACCGCTGATGTTATACATGAATGAGCCTGCCCCCAATCCTCCCAATGCAATTCCTCTGTTCGGACAATTGCTCTGGCAACTCGCTGGAATGTCTCCTACAGCCCGCTGCCATGCGCCTCGAGGAATCTCAGGTGTATCCTTTGCCGCCGCCAGAGGTATAGTTAGGAATGAAATGAGCAAGGTAATGACCAATGCACGCATAAGACCTCCGTAGCCATTTATGAACATGTAAAGTAGTCAGGCATAATAGGCCCTGTGAGGGAAAAGACTTACATGTTTAATATATCCATATTTTCTCCAAGTGCAAGAACATTTTGCCTGGCACCAGCGTGAGAAACAAAACAGCCGAACCTCGGGAGTTAGAGATTCGGCCGAATCTCTGGATCAGAAGTTCGGCTTTTGGCACGACCTCCGGGACGGCACCCCGAAGTCGGCTGCAAATATGGCCTTTGCACTTGATTGGTTAGAAAAAGCCCCAGCCACGTGGGTGGCTGGGGCTTTCTTTTTGTCCGGTCGGGCTCAGGGGNNCATTGCACCCTATTGGTTAGAAGAAGCCCCAGCCACGTGGGTGGCTGGGGCTTTCTTTCTGTCCGGTCGGGCCAAGGGGCTACTTGAGTATCACCATTTTCTTTGACTCACTGAACGCGCCAGCCTGGAGTCTGTAGAAATAGATGCCACTGCCTACATCTCTGCCTTGGTCATCCTTTCCGTCCCAGACCACCCTGTGACGACCGGCGGGTTGAATGGCGCTGACTAAGGTTCTTACTCTCTGCCCCAGCACGTTGAA
>JABAOH010005782.1_pt1 | contig 21171 bp, 20 predicted proteins | sample 7062181 | NCBI WGS metagenome assembly JABAOH01 (sample SAMN14538630, study PRJNA623070) | marine sediment metagenome | biome: marine biome [ENVO:00000428]; feature: marine pelagic biome [ENVO:01000023]; material: deep marine sediment [ENVO:00002113]; isolation source: pool of 5 deep marine... | reverse complement strand
TGTTTGGAAAAGCTGCTGAAAATATGCCGCCAGTGTTTGACTGCACTCGAGATTGACTCTTCGCCGTCACCACGCTCAACCATATCCCAATACACCCCGAATTCATCCAGGGCATCAGTCAAACGAGTCGCTTCCAACCAATCATCAAAAGTCGATGGCCGGTGTTCACCAGTCTTGCGGTCAATAACCGAAGTGCCCTCCCCGTCAATCATCAGCGTGCATTCACCGGCATTCATGGATAGATCCCAGCCAGGTCTGCGAGCGCCCAAGGTGAAATCTTTGGGAGCCAGGCGCAGAGACTCTTCAACAATCGCACGCGGGAATTTTACAATTTTTGAATTCTCATCAACCTCGGCCCCAGCATCTTTGAGATATCGGCGTCCTTTGGCCGTATCGACTCTGACGCCATTTTCAGCAAGGATTTTTAAGGAGCGTTCATGGACTTCAGTTTTTTCATCTTCAGAGAGGACTCGTAAAAGGGTTTCCATAGCTAAGGCCTCCTGACTCAAATTATCACACTTTGAGCTACATTCTCAACAACAATACTTAGGAAAAAATATTGTGTCAACAAGAAAATCGCAAGAAATACAGAATTTCATGGAATGGCCAAGAGGTAGAAAAGAGCCTCAAAAACCAGATAGGCCTGGTGAGCTTAAGCCAAAAGTCAGACTAGCTTGCTTTAGATGCAACCAGATGTTGGCAATATAAACTCTCAGACATGATTATTGCAATGTAATGTGAACATTGATAGGATATTGTATCGTTCTGTAATCGGGAACCATAGGCCTTTTGTATTGGAGTGTCTATAATGAAAATCGAAGAGCAAATTGCTAAATTTGACCTAAGCATCGAAGATTTTGTGTATTGTGTGGCTTCTCTAAATGAGGAGTTATTCCTCAAGAGACTTAATCATTGGTCTCCGAGAGACATCGTGGCTCATTTGATTGGCTGGAACCGCTACATCATAGAAGGGAGCAATCAAATAAGAAGAGGAGAACTTCCTTTTTATGACATCGATCCCGGAGAGGATTACAGCAAGGTGAATGCTGTGCTTGTCCTGGAATACTCATCCACGGACAGACAAGAAATGCTTGATGAACTCCAGGTTTCAGCTCAAGAGTTGAAGCGATTCATACGATCACTTGATTCCAGCGAATGGAGTCGGGATTATGGTGTGAGGCACAAGGGAGCTGTCATAACTATTCAAAATACTGTCGATGAACTTATTGAGGATTACGACATACATAGAGAGCGGATCAAGGAATGGGCAAGAAGAGAAAAATGAACTCAAACTTATGCCTTTATCGGAACTTGCGTTAAGAAGACGCATCCATAAACCTCAAACCTGTTTGTTTGCATGCATGTAGAAGTCGTTCCATCTTCTCTACAACCCCACGATGGTCCGCCGCCAGGTTTGTCGTTTCAAAGGGATCCTTCTCCATGTCATACAGCTCAAATATTGGTGTTTTCTGCTCGCTGGACGGCTGCGAGTTTATTTCAATGAGCTTCCATTTTCCATGCCGGATGGAATAATTGCCCAGTTCGGAAACATGACCGCCGGTGTCGGCGATCAATGCCGGGCGCCAGATCTTTCGGTCTTCATCTCCAAGGATTGCTGATAAAATGCTGATGCTGTCCTCGGCAGCACTATCGGGAAGGGAGTAGTCCAGGAATTCCGCGAAAGTCGCCATCATGTCGGTCAAACTGACCGGAACATCGGAAAGGGTGCCGGGCTTGATTTTCCTCGGCCACCGGACAATGAACGGAACCCGATGGCCACCTTCATAAGCCGAGTTTTTGTATCCACGGAAGGGGCCGGCGGATTTCTGGGTTTTAGCGCCACGGCGTGGTCCGTTGTCACTAGTGAAAATCAAAAGGGTGTCATCCAAAATACCATGGGCTTCTAAGGCCCGGAGGACTTCACCAACACACCAATCGACCAAAGCGTTCATATCACCGCGCGGACCTTCTTTGCTGGCGCCGCGAATAAATTCAGGATTAACCCAGGGAATATGCGGAGCTGACAACGCATAATAAAGAAAAAACGGTTTGTTTGGATTTTCTTTTCTATGCTCTTGGATAAAACGTACTGTTCTCTCAGCCAGTTTGATATCCACCAGCTCTAGATCCCAGTCAGGCACCATTAAGCCCGGATAGAAACCTGGCAGTTTATTCAATTCTTCAGAAGATTGCGCAGAAGGGACGCCCACCCAGGAGTCATTTTCGATAAAACAATACGGCGCATCACTGGTGGAGCAGCCTGCCGTGCCGAAGAAGTAATCAAAACCAAGATCACAGGGACCGCCCACCACAGTTTTACCGAAGTCGATCTCATCTTCGTTCATCGTGAACTGTCGTTGGAATCCCTGCATTTTCCTGGAACGGTACCATAATCCCAAATGCCACTTCCCGACAAAACCAGTTCGATACCCGCGCCGGCGCATGAGCCGCGCCCAGGTGAGCCGCTCCTGTGGAATGACCGGAGGATCATACGGCATGACCAGTGAATGCTTTTTGTGGGTTCTCCAGTAGAATCGACCGGTCATGATTCCGTAACGGGTAGGAGAACACAAGGCACTGCACGAATGGGCATCCGTAAAACGTATCCCTTCTTTGGCTATTCGATTGATGTTTGGAGTAGGGATTAATGATTCAGGATTGAAGGCTTCAACATCACCCCAGCCCATATCGTCAGCCATAATAAACACGACATTGGGCCTGGCGGCAAAGGGTTTATCAGAAGGTTTTCTTCTAATCTCAGCTCTTTTGAATACATTCGCGGAAATAGAAGCAATCCCTATCTTTTTTAGAAAATCCCGCCGGGTTGATCGATATGAGGGGGACATTTCAGACCTCCTTGATTTGCTTTTTTTACTGCCTTTCATCAGAGAAGGAGTCACTTCCCTTGCCCTGCTTATGTTGGCATGATATCAACGAGGGACATTATTTGTTTTGCTCTTTAATGAAATCAAGCATACCTTTTTCTGCCATCACTTTTTCAATTTCTTCAACAGTTCTTGGCACAAGATAGGTTAAATTCTCGCAACCGTCTTCAGTGATTAAAACCGTATTTTCGATTTTAACGCCATCGATAACATTACCGTTTTTGTCTCTTATCTTTATAGCCGGATCACACGCAAGCATCATCCCAGGTTTGAAGTAAGTCGTTCGTGATGAGGGGCCAGCATCATGAACGTCCAGCCCTATCCAATGATTGGCTTCAATTCTATAAACTCCTTCTTTTTCCATGTCAATACCCTGTTTGTCAAGAATTGCCTGTACTTCTGCCGGCATATCTATACTTCTGATTCCCGGGCGGAAAACCTCTCGCATGGCCTTTTCAACAGCACAGATGATCCTGTTCAACCTTTTTTGCTCCGGAGTGAATTTTCCATTTATCGGAAATGTCGCTGAAATGTCTACAACATAATAATTATATTCTCCTCCGACATCAGGCATCACCATGTCGCCGTCTTCTATCTTTCTTGAATTTTCGGAATAATGAGAATCATACCACCTTGGGACTGAGGGAACTATGGGTTCATAGCCAAAACCCTGCCCGCCAAGCCTTTTTATCGTATATTCAAAAAGTGCAGCAAGCTCCCATTCATACATTCCTGGTCTCGCTGACCTGAGTGCCTCGATATGGGCGAGACTGGATATCCTAGCAGATTCCCTCATCACCTTGATCTCTGCCGGACTTTTGATTACCCTCAGCTCACCTATAGCCTGGCTTATATCCTTGAATCTAAAAAAAGGGATTCTCTCTTTTATTTGGTTAATCAAGCTCATTTCTCTAGATAATCTGTTATCAGGATCCAATATTCCTTTTGGAACATATCCTGAATCACTTCTGTTAATAGGAGTGTAAATGATATCTGTTTGTGTTTGATATGAGGCTAGCTGTCGAGCAAAGCGGGAAACAGGCATAATTGTAGTTACACCTGTTTCCTCTATGTATTTCTCCCTAGATTCTATTGTGGGGAGGAAAAGAATACTTTCCTTTTTCATCCCATCGATTATCAGAATAGAATACGGCGCTTCCACACCGGTAAAATAAATAAAATTACTGTTCTGCTTTTTTCCCTCAGAACCAATGATCAAGGCAATTCCATCGGGAATAGATTTCATTAACTTTTCTCTTCTGGATTTATATTCAGCTTTGTCAAATATTCCCGCGCTTGATGGAGAAGATAATCCAAAAAGAAATATCAAAAGTAGGAAGAATGAATATTTTTTTCTCATGATTCACCTCCTTGTTATATCTAACTGTCTTTCATCAATTCTTTTAAAGCCCAATCTGCAGCTCTTTTTATGACATTTCTGGGGGATTCCATTTCAGCCGCATTTTTAAGGAAAGATATTTGTGACCTATCCCCACATTTTCCTATAGATCGAAGAGCTTCTGCCTGGGCCACATAACTGTCATCTTTTTTGAACCGTTCTTTAAAGAATGATATCAACTCAGAGTCTTTCATATCTCCAAGAATTTGTAATGCCGCTATTCTGACTTTCGAGTTTTTTTCTTCACACACTTTTTTTAATAGTTCAATATCCAATTTCAGCTCAACTTTGCTCAGAGTATCGAGCGCGTTTCTCCTCACCGCCCTGAAAGAATCATTTTGAATTCTTTCCGTCAATTCTTTTACAACACGAGGATTCCCCTTAAATTTCGCTAATTCTGAGGCCGCCCACATTCTGCCAATAACATCGTCATTTTTAAGTTGATAGAGAAGTTCATCCAATTTTTTTTCGAAAGTCCATTCTTTCAACAGGAAATTTCCCTCATCAAAGCGCACCAATAGAGGTTTCTCATCTGCAGTGAATTCAAAAACTTCTTCTTTTTTATTTATCCATACTTTTTTGACTGCTTTTCCTTTCGATGTGGTGATTCCAATGACTACAGGAATCTTATAGACAGGAATTCCCAAAGAAAAATCCTGAACCTGGGCAACTTCTAATAGGACTTTTTTTGTGTTTTCATCCCATCTATAGCTGATATCGAATACTGGATGCCCTGGTTTGTAGATGAACTGTTCGAAAAACCAATCCAAGTTCTGACCGGTTGCTTCTTTGACAGCTATCATCAAATCATGCGTATCCACCGGTTGAAACTCATGCTTATGTAAAAAGTGTTGAAGAGTCTTGAAAAAAGGTTTATCTCCCAGAACAAATCGCAGCATATGAAGAACACAGGCCCCTTTTGGATAGGTATGCCCATCGAAATTCTGCCCGGGATGCACGTAACGGTTAAACACAATAGAGCGAATATATCTATCATGCGCTTCCCGCAAATAGGAATTCTTTTTACTCAGGAGAGCGAAGGCCCCTTCATCTTCACCTTTATCAAAACGGGTATAAAGATAATCCGAGTATGTCCCAAAACTCTCGTTCAGCCAGGTTTCAGACCATGTTCTAAGGGTGATAAGGTCACCCCACCACTGGTGTGCTATCTCGTGAGCGATGGTTGTTTCCCAGGAAAAATCCTTGTCGGCTTTCTCGTCATAAATCACATTCTGGCCGAGGATTGTCGCTGAAGTTGCTTCTGCACCGCCGCCAAGGGTTGGTGTCTCAACTTGATCGTATTTTGCCCAGGGATATTCATAGCCGTACAGTTTATTAAAGAAATCGATCATGTATGGAGTTTTTTTGAATATCCGCCGGGCATCTTCCACATCTTTTTCGTAAACCCAATAATTGATCGGCAGAGAACCGAGAGAATCTTCTATAACCGCGAAAGGCGCTATAGCCACCATAGAAAGATAGGTGGAATGCGGTTTGTCTTGATGCCAGTGATAAGTGACCGTATTGTCCTCGTCATTTTCCTTAATGCTGACCAGCCTTCCGTTCGAAAGGACCTTATTCGGTTTTTGTACTGTTGCGATCAACTCCATGGTCACTTTGTCATGAGGATAATCGTAGCATGGGAACCAATGCCTGGCCTCATCCGGAAAAGAATCGGTGGAAACCATTTTGGGATTCTGGGGAGTTTCATCGCTGAAGAAGAACCCTTTCTTCGGCTCTTTTGCATAATATTTTATGGTGATAGTAACCTCCTCCCCATAGTTGTATGCTCGGGATAAGCATACCACAAGTTTTTCATCAGTCTGATCGAACTTGAGCGGTGCATTGTGCTGATTCACAACTTCTGTAACCACAATCTCTTTCGCGTCGAGAACACACTCCTTGAATTCGTCTTTCAAGGGTTTTAAGGTCACTTTGTTCTCGCCCCAAAATTCTTTCTTGTCCAGATCAAAAGTTAGGGTCAGCCTGTAATGCTGCGCATCGAAATCATGGCTTCTTTCAACCTTTATGGGCCGCTTATAGATATCTATTTTTTGGCTGGACAAACTGACTGCACATGCAATCAGAAAAATGATGATCATGTTGATTTTTTTCATTGATTCCTCCTCGTCAAAATATATTAGTCGTGAATCAGTTCCTGTCAAGTGTAGCGGTTCTATAACAAAAAGTGTGATGAAAGAGGGACCAAAGTTATTGGGATAAAAGACAATGCGATCTTTCTGACATAGACATCCACATTTCGGAACCCGTAGCTAACTCTTTTAATCTTTTTGATTTTGGTGTGTATACCTTCGGTAAATGCATATGTTGTTCGATTATCAAAATAATCAAGGATCTGATCTTTCCATCTTCGCAGCATATTGCGCCAGCAGAGTATCTCCCCATCATCTGAGACCCCCATCGAAGCTATCACCATATTTAAGATTTCCTCTCCTTGTTTCCGATCCTCTGCCCTATGCATATCTCTCAGTTTCTCTTTAACCCAGTAAAATTCCTTTAGGCTGGGTTATTTATTAAAATACTCTTGCAGTTGCTCTTTCTCTTTTTCCCTGAGATCCTCATTGTTTTTTAAAAATATCTTCCTTTTTATCTCCTTCTTTGTTGCCTCCTGTTCTATCCTCTGCGCCTCATCTATTTTCATGTTGGCATCCCTTATCAAATGAAATTTATCCACCACCATCTTGGCTTGTGGAAGCTCTTTTTCCGTTAGGTTCACATACATCCATTTCATATGCCCACAGACCTCGATGATCTTTTCTTTTATCTCTGGGGGGATGGATCTGAAAAACTCTTTGCGGCTTCCTCACCTGATGCACTCTCCTCGTCACCCTTCCACAGTGAGAGCACCGGGCTTCTTTCTTTGGCCTCCCCCACGTGAATGACCACGTCAGAGCCTTCAAACCAACACCTGTAAATTAAATAGCCTTCTAGTTTGAAAAACTTTCTGATAAAATCTTTCATGGGTGGTAGATCCTACAAAAAAATTAGGATATATGGGTTATCCTCAAATCCTATCACCTCCATCTAAAATCTCATACCCCTTTACTTCTCTTGATCTATGTCAATCTATAACTCGTCTCTTTCTATTCAATATCTTCTGCTCTCTTCCATCACACTTTTTGTCATAGAGCCCATAACTGCTCCGGCAGATCCATCGCACTCTTGATAACCTTCACTTCAAATTCTGCCCCTTGGAGAAGAAGAGGAACGCAAAGGATAAGGATTCCAAACAGATTTCTTTTTAATCCTTTCATTCTTGAGCTCCTTATAAATGCTTAAGAGAAGGATGAATGCGTCTTTAATTGCGACTGGCGAGGTTTGCTCGTCCTCAGTTTATTCGCACGCTGTGTTACTTCAGGCTGCGCATCAAAGCTTCAGCGCGGGCCAGTCCCTTGAGCGTCTTCTCGACTCCATAACCAAAGCCGGTGCGGATGCCCTTATCCAACCCATGCTGGTCGCCAGCGGTAAGCAGGACTGACTGCTCGACACGCAAGCGGTTAACGAGTTCTGTTGAGTTGATGGGGAGCTTGTATTCACAATAAACGAAGGCTCCGGCTTCGGGACGGACATAGGTGAAAAGGTCATCACGCTTTAAGAACCATTCCTCTACTGGAGTCAGGTTTTTACGGATGATACGGCGTTTGCGACCAAGGATAGACTCTCGTCGCTGTGGTTCCATGACAATTGTGCCCAAATGATCACTCAACAGGCTGGGCGTAACGCTAAGATAGTCAAGACGAACCCTTAATTCCTCGATCAATTTCGGTGGCGCAACGACCCAGCCTGTACGCAGTCCACCCAAGCCAAACGCCTTCGATAATCCCGATGTAATGACAACTTTTTCATACCTTCCCCAGAAGCTCGGTGTCGTCCCTCCCTGGACCTCGGCGCCGCGGTACATTTCATCTACCACTAAACAAGCTCCAGCCTCGCTGGCGATACCCACTACAGCATCCATCTCGGTAGCAGTGAGTACTGATCCGGTCGGGTTGTTGGGATTGGTGATCAATATCACGTTCGTCTTGGGCGTAAGGGCACGCTTTAGGCTTTCCACGTCAAGCGTCCAGCGGTATTGACCGGTCTCTTATTGCATCACAAGCTGGAAAGCATCAACTCCATCGGCGTACGCACGCCCCAATCCCCAGGCTTGCATAAAGTTGGGGATCATACAGGCCAGGCGGCCACTCGGTTCAAGCAGCGTCCACAATGTCACATAATTTGCCTCGGAGCCGCCGTTGGTGACAGTAATATTCTCTGGTTTGCAGTCCATGTAGAACTGCGCGATCCGTTCACGGAACAGATGAGAGCCTTCAGATTCGGGGTACTTGAGTTCGTTGGCGATGAAGCGCTCAACTTCATCCACACCATCTAGGAGTTCGGAAACCCTCAGTGGCAGAACGGTTGTCTCTGAGAGGTCGAATTTGACCTCTCTCTCGTATAAGCACTGCATCCGGGTCATCTCAAATTTTTCGGTTTTCATAATGTCTCCTATTAAACGATAATGTTCTTTTTCTGGCCTGGGAGCACGAAATTTCTGGAACGCCAGCAAGGTGATGATTATATATTATACTCCAACGCCGGTCTGATTACAGTAGGTCATTTTTTTCTTGTTCTGGCAAATGGGACGGCATCTGTAAACTCGCCTAATTCGCTTATATCAGCATCCTGACTGATAATGCCTGCATCCAGCGCATGGTGCAGTTCTCCTGAGCGAAAGCAATGTACTTTGTTCTGGACCTCGATATCAGGCTGCTTCGAAATTTCTTTGATGCGATTATCCATCTTTCTTGGATCTTTGGCTTATCCGGCAAATGATGAGAATCTCGTGGGATTATCCTTATCAGAACCTTTTTTATCAAAAGTCAAAAAAATACCTGACAGGGAGCATATGATTCTGGCAATGAATGAATTTGTCATGTTTTCCATGAGAAGTTGCCCGCCAAGGTCAAATTTTTATTGAATTCAAAAAATAGGGTAGGAGGTGATGCAATTGCGATTCTGCGCTTTATTGACTGTATTCCTTTTCAACTAAAAAGCATATAAAAAGGAGGGCTTCCAATGAAGAGAGGGGTAAAGGGTTTTCTAGGTTTATGGCTTGTTGTTTTCCTGCTCTGTATCTCGTCGGCGAGCGCTCAGGAGCAGGATCTCAAAAACGTGATCCTGCTGATAGGTGACGGCATGGGGCCCGACCATGTGCAGGCCGCGAGGCTCATGGCGGGCGGAGAGCTGGCGATGGATCGCCTGGATCTCTATCCTGGGTACGTGGCTACGGTCAACATTTATGGTGGGGTAACCGACTCGGCGGCAGCCGGGACGGCGCTGGCGACCGGATTCAAGACAGCAAACGGTAACATCTCGATGGCTGAGGATGACCTCACCATTTTAGAGACAGTTCTGGAACGAGCTGAGGCGTTTGGAAAGGCCACAGGCCTTGTGACCAACCTCTACCTCCAGGACGCCACGCCGGGCGTCTGGGCAGCTCACTGGCGGAGTAGGAACGGCAGAGAAATCGCTCGCCAGCAGGCCGATGCGGATTAGGCGTGGATAGAGGTGCTGCTCGGAAGCGGCCGCTACTACATGCTGCCCAAGGGAAAGCTGGGCGGATCGAGAAGGGACGGACGCAACCTGATCGAAGATATGAAGGGTTACGGGTACCATTACGTTGACACAGTCGACGAGTTTTACGCCGTGAAGGACATAAGCGGGTACACCGGACTCCTGGGGAGCTTCGGATCAATATGGACCATAGAGTACGTTCTCGACTGCGACGACGATCTGCAACATTCACCCTCGCTGCCCGAGATGGCCGCAAAGGCGATTGAGGTCCTGAGTAAATACCCTGGCGGATTCTTCCTCATGATCGAGGGCGGCGCCATCGACTGGATGGGGCACAACCGTGATATCGCGGGCGTGGTCGCCGAGACGCTCGAGTTCGATGCCGCTATCCAGTTGGCGCTCGACTTCGCCGAAAAAGATGGGAATACCCTGGTCGTCGTGACCGCCGACCACGAGACCGGCGATCTGGACAGCGATGGTATCGATCTGGACTTCGTGAACGGCATTACCGCCACCACCGAGTTCATGAGGGGTCTCATCCACAAGGGGCATATGCCAATTGCTGAAGTCATGGAGACCTACGCAGGTATCGAGGATCTGACAGCGTTAGAGCTGTGGATGATCCAGGAATACGGCGAGGGCAGGATATCCGATGTCCTGAGCGCGCGGGCGGGGGTCTCCTGGGGATGGAACGGCTCCGATAACGGCAACCACACCAAACGCTAGGTCGAGGTCTACGCCTACGGCCCGGGCGCGGAGAAGTTCGACTCCATCAACGACAACACTCAAATAGGGATACTTCTGTTCGACGCAGTGATGGGTATTTTTTTAAAGGGAGAGCTATCTTCCTTCGTGACGAAGGTGTCGTCGGAGACTGGACACAGACAGCGCTACTCCGGGTTGCAAGTACCCTCGTGGCAATGATGGAGGGCTTCGACCCGGAGTACGTCGCGCTGGGCAGGGGGAGTCATCCGCGCATTCCCCGAGAAGATCTGCTGAAATCTTCGGTTCTACCCCTTGTCCAGGCTGTCGTCATCGTCGGAAGACTGCGCTCTATCAACTCGTAGAAAAATATCACGAAGACGCCAACGCTCGCTGGGAAAATCGGTTCAAGAAGCGGGGAGATGTTGCGTTTTCGTCAATGACGGGTCTGGAGGTAACTAGACTGAGGGGTTGAATAAGCAGGTTTCGCTTGTGCTCTTTGTTTTTCAGAGAGCCATTTCCTGAGAAAGCACCTGGATTCTTTTCAAGAATAATGTATGACGTACCGAATCAAATATGATATACAATGATGAAGGAGGATACGATGTTAGAAACGAAGAGGCCGAAGTTGGACATGCTGTCCGAATCATTCATCGATCAGATCATCTCCGAGGCATTGGATGTTCTGGGAAAAACAGGTGTGCTTATAGAGAACGATGAAGCGCTACAGCTTTTAGCAGAGGCAGGATGCGAATGTAAAGGGCAAACGGTGTTGTTCAAGGAAACCCTTGTCGAAGAATCCCTGAAAACCACTCCCCATTCCATCGAAGTGTATGACCGCAGCGGCGATCTGGCGATGAATCTGGAAGGCGATGCCATTCACTTTGATCCAGGCTCCGGGGCCTTGACGATTTTGGATCCGGTTACACTGGAAGAAAGGGATCCGGTAACAAGGGACCTCGTCCGTTTTGCGGTATTGACCGATGCCCTTGCCAACATTGCGGCACAGAGCACAGAGATGATCTCCACCGATGTCCCCGAGGCCATGCAGGACAGGTATCGGTTATACATCGGACTGCAGTTCTGCAAAAAACCGGTGGTGACCGGGACTTTTGCTCTTGAGAGTTTCGAGATCATGAAAAATATGCTGGTTGCGGTCCGGGGGAGCGAAAGTGCGCTTAAAGAGAAGCCCCTGGCGATTTTTGACTGCTGCCCCTCACCGCCTTTGAAATGGAGCAACTTGACCTGTCAGAATCTCATCGATGCAGCAAAAGCGGGAATTCCGGCCGAACTGATATCCATGCCCTTGGCGGGAGCCACGGCTCCGGTGACGTTGTCCGGCGCACTGGTGCAATTGACTGCCGAAAACCTGAGCGGTGTCGCCATCCACCAATTGGCCCACCCGGGATCGCCCATCATTTTTGGGGGTTCTCCTGCAGCTTTCGATATGCGGAAAGGAACCACACCCATGGGCGCCATGGAGACCATGATGATCAATGCCGCCTATGTTCAGATCGGGAAACATCTGGGGCTTCCCACACATTCCTACATGGGACTTTCCGACGCCAAGATCGTCGACGGACAGGCGGGGTTGGAGACCGGAATGGGAGCGCTCGTTGCGGCTCTTGCGGGGGCCAACGCCATCTCCGGTGTGGGTATGCTGAATTTCGAGAGCTGTCAGAGTCTGGAAAAGCTCGTTCTGGATAACGAGATCTGCGGGATGGCTCTCCGGATGGCCCGGGGTATCGAGGCTCGGGGAGATCGATTGGGTGGCGATCTGTACGGGGATATCTACAATGGTCAACATTTTTTGGCCTCGGAAGAGACGCTTCGGTGGTTTCGTAAGGAAATGGATCAGCCCGGTCCGGTGATCGACCGCGATACATACGATGTGTGGATGAGTCATGGGAAAAAGAGCTCCTGGGACCGGGCGTGCGAGGAAGTCGAGAGAATCGTGAGTTCCTACAAAGTAGAACCTCTTCCAGACGATTCTCTAAAAGCACTAATGAGCATCATGAAGGAGGATGCCCAGCGAATGGGCATCGATCTGCCACCTTTGGAGTGAAGACAAGGAGGAGATTCCTTTACTATTCTCAAAGTTCATCTTGACCAGAATGCAGGAGTCCATTGCTGTCGATTCAGACAGATTGTCCGTCGACCGAAGGCTAAGAGCCAGAGAGATCACCATCATCATAGGCGGGGACGTCCTATCCACCCGGAACCTTAATAGTCCCAATTAATAAAACCACAGAAAGGATGATGCCACAGTTGATAGACCAGCTGTCCCTCGAAGCACATAGAATCAAAAAAGTCTCTCTACCTATCGAAAATGGAGGGTCACTGGTGACGCTCGGAGCAGCAACCACACTCCGATAAATCAGCCCCTGTCTCAGTCCGATTCACCTGATACAAGAAATTAGATCAGGCTGATGAGATTTGAGCTCAGTGTTTTTCTTTGGTTCGTATGGGAGGTTTCTGGTCAGGGGGAATCCCGCTTTTGTAGGTATAACCTTTGAGCTTCTCTTTAAATTCCTTTTTTACCTCTGCCAAGGTTTCAGGATCGAGAAGAAATTCGAGGCCGGTCGTTGCCAGGACCTTTGCGGCCAATATCATACCTTTATAGCCAATAGGGTGTTTACTGGAAGCGACCACAGCCCAACTGTGCCAAGGGATTCCGTAAGGAGCACATGAAGTGGAAAGATGGAGAGTGGGCGCTATCCAGCTCACCTCTGCAACATCCGTCGATCCGCCGACAGGATCTTTGGGCGGCTCCTTCAATTTCTCAATTTCGGAACGCATCCCCCTCTCCTCAACACCCGATTCTCGTTGAATTCTCCTTCCATAATCGATTTCTTCATTCGTGTAAGTAGGGGGACCGATCATTTCCAAATTTTTCTGCATGACCTCCGATCCTCTAATGTTGACGAGCATCTCATGGTAACTTCCCAAAGCATGTATTTTTGATTTAGTGCCTGTGGCAATCGCTGCACCCTCTATAATCTTCTCTATCTTGCGTACAACCTCTTTCACCCCCGCCCTATTAGAGTCGCGCACCCAGAGCCAGATATTTGCATACTCGGGAACCACATTAGGGATTTTTCCTCCCTCCATGATCACATAATGGATACGGACAGAAGGCTTCACATGTTCCCGGAGGAGGTTGATACCGAAGGTCATCATCTCCACTGCATCCAGAGCACTGTTCCCCATCCAGGGATCGAACGCGGCATGAGCTGCTTTCCCGAAAAACTCGATCTTCATATCATCCATCGCCTGACTGCCATCCACATCGACAGAGGTCTCATAATCCGGGTGCCATGCTAAACACACATCCAGGTCATCAAAAAGACCATCCCTGGCCATGTAGAGCTTACCTCCAATATCTTCTTCTGCGGGACATCCATAAATCCTCAGGGTGCCCTTCAGGCTATACTTTTCCATGACCTCTTTGAGCCCGAGAGCAGCTCCCAGGCTTCCTGCACCAAAAAGATTATGGCCACAACCCTGTCCGGCCCCATCTTTCTGCAGAACTTGTTTGAATGGTTTGTCGTCTTGTGAAAGTCCCGGTAAAGCGTCATATTCCGCCAATATGCCAAGCACTGGACTCCCGGAGCCGTAAGTGGCGACAAAAGCCGTCGGCAGTCCTGCGACGTCTTTCTCAACGGCAAAACCTTCGCTCTCCAGGATTCCCTCAAGAAGCTTTGAGGATTCATACTCCTGTAAGGCGATTTCTGCATATTCCCAGATCTTATCACTCACTTTGATAAGCAGTTCGGTTTTCTGGTCTATGAACTCTCTGACCTCCTTCTTTAACTGGATTTCTGAATGTTTCTGTAATGCCGTTGAAAACGGAACCAAGACGATCATACATAAAGCAATCAGATAACGGGAGTGTCTCATTTTTCCACCTCTTTCATTGATCTTTAAATCTCATTATTGCTTTTCAGCTCGAGAATCCCTTCCTGATATACAAACAAAAGTTTCAATGCATAGATCTCTGTAAGGACACTCATTTCTGTTTTCGTCATGTGATCGTGGCTGAGAATTTGTGTGCTTCTGCCGCTTTGTCCTTCACCGGATCGCTCTGCCAAAACAACCATGCGTAAAACTTCTGATCAGGACTCTTCTCCTAGCTCTTATTCTCACCTATTAAGGCATGGTAAACGGCCTTTGTAATCTGGATATCCTGAACGGCAACACCTGTCAGATCAGCGATGGTGGTCTGCTTCTCTGAAGTTCTCTGAAGATCCGGATTGACAATCACATTTCCCAATTCAACGATCCGCTCCTTCTCCAGCACACCGGCCTTCAGGGCTTGATGGATCTCGCCCCGCAAGAGACACTGGCTGATGCTGTCAGCGACGACGATGTCTGCTTTTTGAAGAATTCGCGGATCCAGTTCATTCTTCTCCGGAGTGTCAGATCCCATTGCTGTGATATGTATTCCTTGACGAATCAGGTCAGCAGACAACAGAGGGGATTTTGAGGGAGTCGCCGTAACGATAAGTTTGCAGTGAGCCGCAATATCTTCAACCTTCAATGTCGTCCGGACACGGTAACCCAGGAGCTCCATGTCTTCCTTATACTCATTCAGCTCTTTCTGATTCATCCCCCACACCAAAACATCCTTGCAATCTATGACAGATTCTAAAAACTCCAGCTGCATGCGTCCCTGCGTTCCTGCCCCTAAAATGCCTATACAATCGACGTGTTTCGGAGCCAGATATTTGGCAACCACAGCTCCTGCGGCCGCAGTCCTTACATTGGTGAGATAGCACTCATCCAACAGGGTGCAAGCCAGCTCCCCTGTCCCCTTTTTGAAAAGTAACAGGAGTCCGTCACTGGTATAGCGGCTCGATTGCGGGCTTTCAAAAAATCCAGAAGCAATTTTGATGACATAATAATCGTCATCCTCAATATAACCGTACTTGATATGGACATCACCGGGAGGCTTTTTGAAAATCATTTCTCCTACAGGAGGAATCTCCGCCTTGCCTTCGGAATAGGCAATAAATCCCTCTTCGATTTCCTGGATCGGTTGAATTTTTTCAAGAACACTCTTGATCTGAGTAAGATTATAAAATCGAGTCATTTTCCATTTCCTTTACTGGTTTTGCTCATTATAAAATCAAAACCAGGCGATTTGTAACACTCAGGGCTTCTCTCTATTGAGCGCTAATCTGCAGTACCCCCTCCATCAACGACAAGAGTCGCCCCTGTCATGAAGGTAGAGTCGTCAGAAGCAAGGAAGAGCGCTGCTTTTGCAATTTCATCGGGCAATCCCATCCGGCCCATTGGACGTTGAACAATAGCTTTTTCGTGGTATTCTTCCCAGGACATTCCGTGCATCCTGGCATCCTCATCGAGCATCGGGGTCCTGACATCTCCGGGGCAGAGGCAGTTTACCCGTATGCCCTGTCTGGCATGATCTATGGCCATGGCTTTTGTCATGATGACAACGCCTCCCTTTGATGCACAATAAGAGACAGCTGCGTTGCCGCCCACAATCCCCCATCCGGAACCGTTATTGATGATTACGCCGCTCTTTTGGGCGATCATGTGAGGGAGGGCGAATTTTGACATCAAATATGTCCCCTTCAGGTTGATATCGATGGTGAGATCCCATTCTTCTTCTGAACATTCCGCTGCAGTGTTCGGGAAATATACCCCGGCGTTGTTAAAGAGAATATCCAGCCGTTCAAACGCCTTTATCGTCTTCTCCACAGTACTCTGACACTGATCGGGAAACCGAACATCTGAGATGATGTAGATCGCCTCTCCGCCGCCATCGGTGATTTCTTTGACGACTTCTTCACATCTTTTCTCATTCCGGCCAGTAATACACACCCTGGCACCCTCTTTGGCAAAAAGGATGGCTGTGGCTTTTCCTATTCCTGAGTTCCCTCCTGTTATCAATGCGACTTTTTCTTTAAGTTTCATTCTTTTCTTCCTCTGTTTTTTCATGTAATGGTTGATTCGATAGAGATTCTTCGAAAGCCATTTGGGCTGTCCTCTGTACTTTTTTCTTTTCTAAGAGGTGAATGCGGTAATAAATCTTAGCTGTTCCATTTCTATTTTTCAACACCGTTCACAAAAACGCAAGCATTTCCAAAACCGTGTAGGCATAAGAGCTTGAGCCTAAGGAAAAGAGAGCATTGGGGAATGCCCAAACCTATATAACAATTAAAAAAAATATTGCACCAAAAATAGTAACAATATTGAGGAAGATTGCTGAATCTGGCAGGATGCTGGAATTATCAGAGATGCTAGCCTAAGCTAGTCATAGAAAGGGATGGTTAAAAAAAAGATCGGCCTTTTTTTTACCATGATCCAATGGAAGTATTAAAATAAACTGCCGGTTGTTTTTGTTAGCAGAGATGTATTGATAAAGGGTATCAAAAACTGGGAACAGATATAGGATGGAGTTCGAAAGAGATTGGATGACACGCTGATTTAGATACATATCAAACTAATTTGATTGTCGATAAGAATCAGATAAAAAGACCCATCGGGCAAGAAAATATGGCTTATTGCTTAGTGTATAGACCGTCTGACTACGAATCAGAAGGCCGTAGGTTCGAATCCTGCCGGGCGTANNGAATCCGGCCAGTCTTAGTATCTTTCTTCTTTGACATAGGAAGCAATGTCTTCAAAAAAACTAGTTTAATTTTCAGAATTAGTTAAATTAAAAAATTTTTTGTAACCAAAAGTTGATTTATAACGTACTACTATATATAATATGTTTCTATTTTATAGAATGATATCAGATGACGAGGGAATAATATGAAAGGATTAACACGCAAAGAAGAATTAACCATGCTTTCTATCCTCAATCTTCAAAGAGATGCATACTTGATCGCTATTACGGATCATCTTTCGAAAATTACAGGCGAGAAAGTATCGTTGACTTCAGTCCATTTGCCGCTCAGCCGTCTTGAGAAAAGGGGCTTAATAGAGTCAGAGTTCGGGGAAGCGACTGCTGTGAGAGGCGGGAGAAGGAAAAAAATATATAGAGTCACAAAAATAGGATTTAAGGAATTAACGGAATATAAAAGGATTACGGATATGCTGTGGACGAATTACTCAGTGCTATCGGTCCGGAAGGAATAATAATAGTGAAGGAAAAAAATAGTCCCCCAAAAACATTGGAGGCCTTTCTTCAAACTCTCCTCTCTCCTGTAGACAGGGAATCGTTATTGGGGGATTTTAATGAAATGTATGATCGTATTTTAAAAGAAGGAGGAGTAATTAGGGCATGGTGCTGGTATGTCTTTCATGTAATCAAGCTGATGTTAGCCTATGCTGCAAATAAAATTTATTGGAGTGCTGAAATGTTTAAAAACTATTTAAGAATCTTCATCAGAAATTTGAAAAGATACAAAGGATATTCATTCATCAATATTGCCGGCCTGGCTGCAGGTATAGCCTGCTGCATTCTGATATTTCTGTATGTCAGCCATGAGCTGAGCTATGATCGCTACCACAAAGATGCTGATCGTATTTACAGGGTGGCCGAGAAAATCACTAGGGAGTCGGTGGAGAGGGATTTTGCCAGAGTAGCTGCTCCATTAATTCCGGCCATAAGAGAGAGCTTTCCTGAAGTCGAGCACGCTGTGCGTTTTCAAACATTCGAATGGATGCGAAACCTCATAAGGCATAATGAAAAGAAATTTTATGAAGATAGAGTTATGATCGCCGAGAATGATATTTTCAATGTCTTAACAATCCCATTCATAAAAGGAAATCCAGAAACGGCGCTGACCAGGCCGATCACAGTTGTTATCTCCGAGCATTTTGCGAAAAAGTACTTTGGCGATGAAGACCCATTGGGAAAGACTCTGAGAATGTATGGAAATAACTTTGAAGTCACAGGAGTTATTGCCGATCCTCCAGAAAATACACATATTCCCTATGGTATTATTGTCTCTATATTAGGATGGGAAAAGGTTTGGAATTTTGACAATTGGGATTGGACGGGATTTTATGCCTATGTAAAACTCAAGCCTAATGTAGATCCGTATGCCTTCGAAGACAAGGTTCGTCATATCGCCAATAAATACATTCCTGAAAAAATGGAGGAATGGGGTGAGACTTTGACTTTTTATTTGCAGCCGATTAAAAGCATTCACCTCCATTCCAATTTGAGTACGGAGATGGAGGCTCCTGGGAATACCGATTATATTTATATATTGTCAGTGATTGGATTTTTAATATTTTTCGTATCATGTGCTAATTTTACAAATCTTTCCACTGCTCGGTCTGCGACCAGGGCGAAGGAAGTCGGAGTGCGAAAGGTAGTGGGAGCATACAGAAGTCAACTGGCGAGGCAGTTCCTTGGGGAGACTTTGCTGATGTCTGCAGTGGCTCTTCTTGTGGCTGCAGCATTTGTCATCCTTGCGTTACCTTATTTCAATGATTTATCCGGAAAGCATTTTGAGACCGAGCTTTTGTATAGGCCTGTTAATATTCTTATTCTTCTCGGATTTGCCTCATTTGTTGGGATTGTCTCGGGCAGTTACCCTGCTTTTCTTTTCTCGGTTTTCAAGCCTGTGCGGATTCTCAAAGGCTCTATTGATCCGGAAACCAGGAATGTATTTTTAAGAAAAATTCTTGTTGTTAGCCAGTTCTCCATTACAATCATTCTCATAATCGCGACATATATAGTGTTCCAGCAGGTCAGCTACATGAAGGGCATGTATTTGGGATTTGAGAAAGAACAGAAGCTGATTATTCCTGTTGCATTCCAAAGCAACCATGAATCCGTGAAAGCAGAATTTTTAAGACATTCTTCCATAACAGGAGCGACTGCATTATGGAGAGCTCCAGGGCGGCAGACAAATCTCCTCGAAGTTAGGTTGGTCGGGGAAGTAAAGGAAAAGGCCCAAAGTATGGATTTTTATTATTTTGACCACGACTTTATTCCTGAGTACGAGGTCGAAATGGCGGCGGGAAGAGCTTTTCAGAAAGAAATAGCCACGGATATGAACGATTCTTTTATGATCAATGAGACTGCAGCCCGAGCTTTGGGATTTGAATCTGCTGAGGAGGCATTAGGTAAACAGATATATGAGGGAGGCTCCGGGAATGTGGCGCCTATAATCGGAGTGACAAAGGATTTTCACTTCAAAGGCCTTCAGACTAGAATCGAGCCGCTTGTGATGCAGATGCGTCCGGACTTTTTTAGTCATCTTAGCCTGACTGTGAAAACAGATAATCTCACAGACACCCTTTCTTTTGTTGAAAACAGATGGCACGAACTTCAACTGGGTGAAATTTTCAGTTATTACTTCCTTGATGAAGACTTCAGCCGCCATTACGGTTCTGAAGAAAAGATAGGTAGACTATTCGGCACATTCACGCTGATAGCCATTTTTATATCCTGTTTAGGACTTACCGGGTTGTCCTCATTTTCGGCTGAACAGAGGACGAAAGAAATTGGGATAAGAAAGGTGCTTGGGGCTTCTGTTTCGAATATTCTGATCCTTCTGACAAAGGAATTCATGATATTGATACTTTTTTCCAACCTTGTAGCCTGGCCAATTGCCTATTTTATCATGCGGACATGGTTGGAGAATTTTGCTTATCAAACACGTTTGGGATTGGAGATATTTGTATTTTCAGGGATACTCGCATTGGGATTGGCTCTCATTACAGTGAGCTACCAATCTATCAAAGCTACTCTAGCCAATCCGGTCGACTCGCTGCGGTATGAGTGAATATATATAGCTGAAACTCTAATCAAGATTTAAAAATAGAACCTTCTCACTTAAAGCTCTCGCTTTCCATCTTTCAGCTCCCAAAGCCAAGTAGCATTTGTGGATGTGGATTCCTATTATGATTGCCGGCTGTGTCAGCAAAAGGTAACATGATGATGCACCTCCACTGGGTGTCTATTGTGTGATAGATTACCCAGGCCGAAAAAATTATCGAAAGGAGGTGCCAGAATGAATTATATCGGCATTGATCATCACAAGCAATATTCGCATATGACTGTGATGGATCAGAAAGGAGAGGTGGTCAAGACAGGGAAGGTTGGGAACTTTCGTTGCGAAGTCGAGGGGTTCTTGGAAGGTCTTGGACCTGATATGGAAGCCGTAATAGAAGCAGGTCATTCGAGTTATACAATGATTGATTTGTTAGAGGAGTTGGGAGTGAAGGTTAGGATTGCCCATCCTCTGCAGGTCAAAGCCATAGCAAAAGCCCGGATCAAGACAGACAAGAGAGATTCGAAGATCCTGGCTCATTTACTGAGGTCGGATTTAATCCCTGAGGTGTACCACCGAGATAAGAAGAATCGTGGTTTCCAGCGAATACTGCGGCAGAGAGTATTTTTCGTGGCCACAAGGACTCGGGTAAAGAATAGGATTACATCTTTGATAGCCCAGCAGAATGATGAGATTCGGGGCCAGGCATGTCAGTTAAAGGATCTTTTTAACAAAGCAGGGATGGAGTTTTTACAAAGTATAAAGCTATCCTCATCAGATCAGAAGCTTTTGGATGAGTTATTGAAGCTCAACCGACATTTAGAGAGGAGGATAAAGGAATCGAATGATCTGGTTGAGAGTTTGTACACCAGGATGGATGAGGCCCGGCTTATCCGTACGATCC